>Ga0190345_1000541_pt1 | contig 12265 bp, 11 predicted proteins | sample 48721334_MG_FD_161674 | JGI IMG/M metagenome (GOLD analysis project Ga0190345, IMG submission 161674) | Hydrothermal vent microbial mat bacterial communities from Southern Trench, Guaymas Basin, Mexico - 4872-13-3-4_MG | ecosystem: Environmental > Aquatic > Marine > Hydrothermal vents >...
CGTCTTCCCATGATCCACGTGCCCTATCGTCCCTATGTTTAAATGCGGCTTCTTCCTCTCAAATTTTGCCTTCGCCATTGATTTACCTCCTAGTTCATTAAACTTCCAAAAATTCCACAAAGCCCACGACCAGATTTGAACTGGTGACCCCGTCCTTACCAAGGACGTGCTCTACCAACTGAGCTACGTGGGCAACATTATTGAGCGGGAAACGGGACTCGAACCCGCGACCTACGGCTTGGAAGGCCGATGCTCTACCAACTGAGCTATTCCCGCTAAAAATGGGCAGGGAAGGATTCGAACCTCCGAAGCGTTGCCGCTGCGGGTTTACAGCCCGCCCCATTTGTCCACTTTGGTACCTGCCCATTTTATTCACAATAAATCTTTTTTTCAAGTGAAGATGTCCTGATACGTCTCCCTCTTTGTTAATAGTATTTCTTTTTATCTTTTTATAAGCCTTCTTCTTTATGTCCATGAGCCAGCGAGAGGATTCGAACCCCCGACCCGCTGATTACAAATCAGCTGCTCTACCAACTGAGCTACGCTGGCAAAAAAAACATTATATATCTTTTATCCGTTTGTTTTGGGAAATAATCTGCGTAGGAATAGGCCAGAAAAAGTTCTTATTTTTTGTACCTACCTGTCTCTACACGAAATCCATATTTTGGAAATAAACCAACGCATCGGAAATGCTACCCTAATAATTATTTTTTGTCAAGAACCAAATCCAAATTTGTCATTTAAAAACTATAAGGGCACTATTTTAACCTGGATGATAAACAAGCCGAGGTTGCTGCGTCATTGAGAACGACTGCAAGGGAGTGCGGCAATCTCATTGTGAAACGAAGCGTCATGAGATTACCGCGCCGCTGCGCTCCTTGTGATGACAAGGGAGCACAGGCCCCACCTGAATTTCACATCGGCTTGCCTCTATGGTAAAAAAAGGACGATATTTATTTTTTTATGAATAGATCAGGTTAATAAGATTTAGAGTTTGTCCCAAAGTGACGTGAAAGAGGTTGACATGGATATAAAAAAAGGGCTACAACCTTCAAAGAATCTAACTTCAAAAAAGGAGGAAGTAGCCCAATGGACGAACTCGAAATCAAGATCGCCCTTTCTTATAAAATACCAGAAAAAGGTCTCACACTCAATGGAATTTTGCGCGGTCTTCAGGAAGATCAAAACAAACTGATGAAAAATATCATTAAAACGATTCTCAACGCTTTGGAAGAGAGAGCGATACAGGAATATAAATCCCGCCATCCTGAAAGATATTACAGACATGGGCATCAGCCCAGGTCCCGGAAATTCATCACTTCTTTTGGTCCAATCCACTATCGGCTGGCACAGCTGCTTGACCGGCAAACAGGGAAGATTTTTTCCCCCTTGAGAGAGAAGCTCTCGATTCTTCCCTACAAACAATATCAAAGGGAGGCGTTGGAAGCGGCAGTGGGGCAAGCGATTCATCTTTCCTTTCGAATGGCAGAGAAGGAAGTAAGAAGGATTAAGGGATGTGCTCAGAGCAGGAGCACTTTGCATAGATGTGTTAGAGAACTGGCTGAGGGGTATGGACAGTGGCCCTGCTTGAAACATCGGAATTTTAAGTTTCTGATGGCCGATGGGACAAAGGTCAAACGCCAGGGACCAAGTGGAGCTCCTCTGGATCAGGCAGAGATGCGGTGGGCTCTGGCTTCTGAAGAGGTGAAAAAACGGTTTGAACCTGTCGGATTCTGGGTGGCGAAGGACTGGAAATTTATCCGCCAGGACCTTGAGAAGAGATTGGATTATGGCAAGCTGGAGGTACTTTTCTCTGATGGAGGCCCTGGAATCGAGTCCCCTCTTCTGGCCGAAGGGATGCGGCATCAGAGATGTGTGTGGCATGGAAAAAGAGATTTCACCATCCTCCTTTACCAGGATGGGGCGAAAAAAGAAGAACAAAAACCTCTTCATGCGCTTATGAAAGAGATCCTGCTTTTCTCTCTGAGGAAAGAGCTGCTGGAAGAGGTTCTGCCCCCGGAGAAAGAGATTGTGGTAGAGCTGGTCGAGGATATCAAACAGGGCTTTGATAATTTAAGACTGTTCAACACTTGTAACCAGTTGAATATAAATGGTTTATAAGGACCAATATTGGGACTTACCCCCATTTCTACCTGAAAAACACCCCAAATAGCTCATTTTGGGCAAAAGTTACCCCCACTTTTGATAAAAAGTTACCCCCACTTTTTCGGAGTTTTCTTCCATTTTTGTTAAATAGGCATATTTTATGCAAATGTTATATTTTATAGGTGGTTACGTCTTGAGTTTTCTCTTATTTTTGGGTAGCGTGAGTATTGAACAGATACCCACTTTATTATTGAACACCCCTTATAGGAGATTACCCATGACTAATTACCAATTACCGATGCCAAAACTTTCTAGCGCCTATCTGGACCTTGTAGATGAAAATAATAATCTTGTAAATTATTTTCGATTGATTAATCTCTGCAATATTCATCCTGTTGTAGAGAAATGTTATTCACATACTGGACCTAAAGGATACGGAATTGGCCTCTTCCTCTCTCGGATGCTGAAAGTCAAGCAGACATTTATCTCTGATAGAATCCTTGCCAGGCGTCTTTCTGAAAACAGCACCTATAGACACCTGTGCCTCCTTGATAAAAGTCCTACTCCAGCTCATAACACCTATAACACCCTGAGAAAACACCTCGGTGTAGGAAAATATGAAGAAATTCATGTAAACTTTGTTAGCGAAGCAAATAAACTTGGACTTCCTAAATCCACCGTCTAATTTTTTTTCACCCCAAAATTTATATTCCGGATGAAAAATTTATGACTCTTCCTTAATTATCTAACTCATTGTAGTGAAATTTTAGTTTTTGTATAACTTTTTCCTCATAAATCACCATTTCGAAATAGACTTCTCTCTATTTTTGCTCGACTTCCAGTTCAAATTTTCACTCTGTTCTTCATCTAGCCTGCAGGTACACATCCCATCTCCAATATCCTTGCCCTTGCATCTTTTATCAGTCGAAAACTGGGATGTCCTCTTCTCAATTGAATAATCAGCTCCCTGGAATGTTTTATTATTCTGGCTGGAATATTAATTATCCAATACCGGATCGCCTTCATCCTTTTGTTTTTCCATTCACCCCTGAGAACAAGATTCTTCATCAACGAATTTAGATTAAACGCCAATATCATGCACCACCACCAGGCTGCATTCTCTCCAAAAGAGCCTGAGGGAAGCTTCCCTCCTGCAAGATCATTCTTCATCACTCCATGGGCCTCTTCACTTTTTCCGCATCTTTCACGATGCCAGTCAATGAGTTCCTCTCCTTCCATCTCCATATTCGTGACTGTCCCAAAGAGCTTATAACTTTTATCTTTTATTGTGAGTGTGGGAAAGGGCAAAAGCATTTCCTTCTCCATCCCGGGTAATGCCCTCTGTTCCAAAAGCTCTCTTATCGCTATATACCGATACTCAGGACTTCTCCTGCTGTGTCCAATCGCATTGGGCACAAAACCCACATCTGCCTACTCCTGCTTTGTCTTGACCTTTTTACCGTCTATATTTTTGTATATCGGATGCCATTGATCCTCCTCCACTAGCAACGTTGCTTTTTTAAACTCGTCTGTAACATCACATCCAATGGCAAACTCTATTCTTGTAAACCTCTTGTTTTTCCCTGTCTCGCAATACTTAGGAAGGTCATGCTGGTATCCCGCATTATCTGAACGCAGACGGACTTTCTTTACTCCAACGGGTAAATGATCCAGAGCTTCTTTCAGTATCCTCAGGTTCTGGTAGCCTGCTGGAACATTGCCATCACGAAATTCCGTGTGCAGGATAACCTGCGGCTCGGCCCACCAGACATTTATCGGCTGATAGGATTTATACCCCTTGTAACTGTAGAGAGCCTCTTCTTTCTGTGTTTCCACCAATGTCGCATCCATGTCCAGTGTGGCTATCTCCTCCTGGTTCTGTGTAAATCTCATCAAATCTCCATTGACTTCTCTCAGTCCTGCTAAATGCTGATTAGGTGTGGGGATAAAGGCTTTTCCAGGTACACGTCTCTTCTCCTGCTCTTCATCATGAAAAGCTTCCAAATAACGAAACGCTGCCGTGGGAGAGGGAACAGTGCGGCGCTTCTCCTTTCGCCAGCGCCTCTCTCGCTTCCGCCGTTCCTTCCTGCTTAAATCATGAAGCTCAACTCTCCTCAATACCCGAGAAAACCCTTCATCTGCTTCCAAAATACTCAAGTCCTCTACACAGTCGCCTCCCGCAAGATTTAACATTATTAGCGACATTATGACCTGTGAATCTGTCCATCCCTGATTGTTTTCTCTTATCCTTATATGCTCTTTTACTGATTCTGATAGGCCAATGACATTCGCTAATCCCAGATATAAAGGTAATCCCCCAAGAGACGTTATCCCTCTATCCCTTCTGTTTTCTTCATACTTGAATGGAAATGTTTTTTGTAACATAATTTTTTTGCCTCGCTGTTCTCTCATTGTTTCATTCACCCAATGGGTGAAGAATTTTGTTTGAAAATCAATTCTAACATATGGGTGCAGCGAGGTCTTTTTATTTTTTTGATGGTGAATTAGGGATCTTTTTATTGATAATAGCTGATATCTCTTCCCATCTACTCTTTCTCAAATATATATACAAATTCAAGAATCAGCGACGATTGGATGCAGAATTTCTAAAATACTCCTTCATGTGTCAATAAGGGTCATTCAAAGGTGGCTGAGAGCAGAAAGAATCATAAGAAAAAGAGATGTTCAATGAGAATTTTAATGCCGATTCCGATCAGCACGGTGCCTCCGAAAATTCCCGCGCATTTCTCAAAATAACAGCCCAGTTTATGACCAATCAGTAATCCGATTGATGATATAATGAAGGTAATGATACCAATAATCAAAACCGGGGTGATGATGTGAATCTGTAAAAAAGCGAAGGTAACACCAACCGCCAGTGCATCGATACTCGTAGCAATTGATAAAAGCAACAGGGTTTTAATACTTGTGGGATTAATAACGGTTTCGCATTCAGTGGATTTCACCGCATTATATATCATGTGAATGCCAATAAAGCAGAGCAGCAAAAAGGCAATCCAGTGATCGAGTGCTTCGATGTAACCGCTGAAAAAACGGCCAATCCCCCAACCAATGACCGGCATTATTGCCTGAAAAGCACCAAAGGAAAACGCAATTTTCAGGGCATTCCAGCGTTTAGGTGGTAATACGGTTAAACCGCAGGATATTGAAATGGCAAAGGCATCCATCGCCAGACCAATTGCTATGACAATGACATATGGTAAATCCATTTAGTCGTCCTCACCCAGGACATCCAGAAATGTCTTATCCAGAGTTTTTTCTGATTTAAATTTTCAAATTTAATACAGAAAATAATTTCTAACAAGATTCCTTAAACGAATGAGATTGATTTCTTCTTCAGGATTCTCCATGTTTATTATAAAGCATTCATCTAAATTATAGCCCGCAATTTTTAGTGCAATCCATCCGCATAAATTCCCGAAGTCTTCGTCAGTATGAATTTTTGATTTTACAAGATCTGCTTTTTTGAATTTTTGATAAATTATTTCTTGCTTACCAATATACCACAAGAAATGACCGTTCTCATGTGCTTTTGTATAAACCATACTTGCTTTATTTAGATTTTTATTTATCAAAACAATATATCCATAGGCTTTTTCTTTGGAACATTTAGCTTCAAAAACCCCGCTCCAGCCATATCCATGAACATAGTCCTGATAAGGCGTGGGAAGCCCGAACTGTTCTCTTATTTCATTTATCCTTTCATACACGTCTGTAACATTATTTTCTCTTTTGTAAAATTGATTTTCTTTAAGCATAACTTCAAGATTAAGCTCAGGAATTTTTATTTTTCCTGTTTTAAAACCTTTGCTTTCAAAGTAGTATTTAAATACACTTTTTTCCTCTGCTTTATCATCCTGAATAATAATATCTTTGGAGTAATAATAGGAATCATTTGTCTTAGATAATGTCTTTCCTGGAAAATTGATATATAAAAATAAAAACGCTAAGAGGGTTCTTAACAAACCATAATATAATGAGTGCATAATTAGCCTTTTCCTCAGAGCTAATTCATTCTTTTTCAGGTCGAACTATTGTTGGTATCAAGATTCATTAGATTTCTGACTACCATTTTTTGTTTTTTTGTTTATATTTTTCTCCATTAAAGAAGCGACTACATCCCTTACTTCCTGCATGCTAAAAAGATATTTCTTTCTCAGTCTCCCTAACTGTTCATAAAAAGAAGTGTTTGAAGGGATCCCCAACTCATCAGCAATGTTCCGTGCTGGGATGCCGGTTATTTCCTCTAAATCATAGAGGCTCATCTTCCCTGTAATAAGAATTCCAGAAGGAACAGCAGCCATACGCCCTCTAACCAATCTATGTTCGGGTTTTTTTGGGAGCCGTTCCTTATACCTCAACTCCTCTTTTGTTTCCTGTTCTTTTTTTATCTGTTTTTCTTCTTCCTTTTGTTCGTAAGTAAGAGATATTTTTTTGTTAATAAGCTCATTTACAACGTTTTTCATTTCCTGAAGAGTAATGCCATATTTTTTTCCTATTTGCTTTAATGTTCCGTTCAGTAAAATTTTAGAAGGCAGGCCTAATGCATCAGCGATCTTTCTTGCAGGAATTCCGGTTGCCTTTTCCACATCCAGAAGAGTCATTTGATCAGTGATGAAATTACTATCGACTTTCCCTTCATAGACTTCATATTCATCTGGAGCTTTCGGAGAGGATGCCCAGAGAAGGAGAAAAACCAGAAAAAAGATAACAGTTATCAGAATAATCATCATCGCCCATCCTCTACGAAAGAGCTGTAAACCTTTGTCCTTAATCCATCTCCAACTGAGAATGATGTAAATGGTGGAAAGAACAGTAAAAGCAATAGAAAGATAGAAATGGATATTTCCCCAATAATGACACCGGAGATTTAGGAAATGCTTGACATTTTCTGAAGCCGTGAAGTCTTTGGAAATAATCAAGCCCCTTAGGAATCCGATAATTACCATTCCCATGATGCACATAAAAATAAGGGTAACTACAATATACTTCCAGTCTGTCTTTTTCATATTTAACACTCTTTTTTGCTAATAATTTCTTTAGATGTCAAATTCTTATGATTCTCGACTGTCAGTATTCAAAATCACGGATTTCTGGATTTGCGTATCCGCTGATCGGTTCAATCTTGTTCATGATGGGAATATAAGATGACTATTTTCTTTAATATTTAAATTCTGCATTTATGGAGACATATCTTCCAGTTAGAGGGGCATATATATAGGCAGCACTTTCGTCTTCAACAGCGGTATAGATAATCTTCTGCTTATAGTCAAAAATATTATCAACACCAAATGTGATCCATAGATGATTTTTCATGAATTTTTTTATTATTTTAGTATCCCATAAGTTAAAGAAAGGAGTTTTGTCTATTCTCTCCTCAACATAATTCTCGATGTACATATTTCCAGTTAGCCGGCTTATCAGGTTAATTATTAAATTCTTTTCCAAATGATTATACTCAAGCTTAAACTGGGCCGTTGTTTCAGGAGTGCGCATTATGTGTTGACTCTTACCTATTCCATAATTCTGGGCTTCTTTGTACCTAGCATCGGTATAAGTAAAACCAAGATGAAAGCGGAGCTTACGCATTAATGGTATATTTGCACTTGCTTCAATGCCCTGGGTGAAGGCATCACCGCCGTTTAAGTAGACAAAATCAAATCCTGGTGGGGCGTTTTCTTCACTGAAATATATTTTTTTTCTGATTAGTGTTCGGAAGATATTAAAGTCAAAATATAAATTTTTAGTATAATATTCTCCACTCACGCTGTAACTTAAGGACTTTTCTGGTTCAAGAGTTCCTGGATTATAAATAAGCGGAGCAGCTGAACAGAGATGTAAATCTTCAGCAAAAAGATAGGGCACCCGAAACCCGCTGCCAATGCTTGCACGAAGATTAAACTCTGGACTGATTTCCCATTTTGCTCCCAGCCTTGGGCTGACAGATGAAGCCTCTATAAAGGTGCTGTCAGTATAATCATAACGAAGACCAAAAACTAGATCTAATTTCTCAAGGGCATTTATCTCATCTTGAATATAAACTCCTGTTGATTTTGCACCTTTTTCTGGAGACGGATTATAATTAATAATCTCATTAATTTTTTCATTTTTATAGGTTATTCCGCTTGTCACAATGTGTTTGCCTTCAAAAAGCTGGTGGGAATATTGAGCGTTCATAACATATAATTTTTCATCAGAATCAAAGGGTCTGGCAGCGTTTGTGGCATGACGTTTATGATTTGTCCCTACCAGACTAAATTTTAGAATATTGCTTTCTTTGAAAATTCCCTGATAGCTGATTCCATATTCATAGCGGTCAGTCCATATATGTTCTCCGTCTTCATCAAGCGGATCATCAATATTAGGTACATATCCGCCCCGCCGGAACTCATCGATATATCTACCGAAAAGGCTTATCCTTTGCATGTCTCCCAAAAGATAAAAATTAGTTTTTACCGAAATGTTCAGATTTTCTGATTCCACTTTATCAGTAAAATTATCATTATTTTCATCTACATAGTCGTTTCTTCCTTTTTGGGCAGTGGCAACAATACCGAATATACCTTGACGATAGGAACCCCGTGCTGCTATATCATAAGTATTGTATTTACCATAAGAGCTATCTAAACTAAATTCTGGCTTCAGGGAAGGCTCTCGGGTAATAATATTAATCACCCCCCCTATTGCCTGTGCTCCATACAAAGAAGAAGAAGCGCCTTTAAGTACTTCAATCCTCTCGATGTTTTCGCTGCGGATCTGCTGAAGACCATAAACACTCGCTAATCCACTAAAAATTGGCAGCCCATCAATAAGGACTTGGGAATAGCCCCCTTCAAGACCTTGCATCCTCAGTTCAGTAAAATTACAGTTAGTGCATGACAGGTTGACCCAACAACCCATCAATTCTTTGTTCAGTACTTCAGAAACCGTTTTGGCACCGCTTTCTTCTATTGTTCTCGCTGTTATCACTTCGGTTCTTATCGGAACCTCTTTTATAGATGCTGCTCTTCTGGTGGCTGTAACAACAACTTCTTCCTTTATTCCTTTTATTAGAGTCACGTTAAAAGTCTGTTCTTTATCAGTTAACTCAAAAACATCAGATCGATAAGGCATATATCCTTCTTTGATGATTTCCAGATGGTATTTACCCTTAGGAATCTGTTTCAGCTCAAAGTAACCAGAGGCATCGGTTTCAACAGATATCCCGATTTCAGGGATTAACACTACCGCCTGAGATATGGGATGTTTATCGCTATCCACAACTTTCCCTTTAATGATGGAAGTGGAGATATCTTGTTCTCTCCTATATCGCTGTCTGTGTTGTTGAGCTAAAAGGATGTTGCTTGTTATAAAAATAAAGGCAAATAAAATTATTGAAATTAAGAGCTTTCTTCTCATTCTTTCTCCTCCTCAATGGATTAAATTTTTCCAATTTCACACTTGCGCCGCTCGCCGGTTTTATAGTAATAATCAAAATTTTGTAAACAGTAAGGCCTATCTTGATCAGGACAGTTTTCTAAGAATTCTATAAACTTCCTTAGTTTATTAAAAGTCTGAGGACTTATTACATGTTCCATCTTACAAGCATCTTCTTTGGCTGTTTTGGGATCAATATCTAAAATTTCGTTTAGGAACTTAACAAACATGTCATGTCGTCTTTGAACATCTCGAGCAAACACTTTTCCTTCTTTCGTAAGGTTTACATCTCCATATCTCTTATGTAAAACAAGCTTTTTCTTGGATAAGGCTTTCAATGCCACATGAACACTAGACTTTCTTACAGATAAAAGTTGGGCAATATCACTTACCCGAACTATACCATTTTTCTTTGTAAGTAGAAGGATAGCTTCTAGGTAGTCTTCCATACTTGAACTTAGCTTTTTCTTTTCCATCTTCATTTCGAAGTATTAAATCGTATCTATTTGTTAGAAAAGCCTAACAAATTAAGGCTAATTTGTCAAGGATTTCTATGGTCTTGATAGAAGTTCATGAATTCGTAGCCTGGTCATCCTCAGACCGTCTCTTGGGGGAGTAAGATACGTGATATCTCTATTTTTTTCAGGCGTTTATGCTTCATATTTCAGGGGCTTAAAATCCCCCGGAGGTTTTCCTCTGTGCGTGTTCAAGTCCCGCTCCTGGCATTCTTTTTTTTCTTTATTTCCCTGGAGTAAAGTAGTTAACGCCTCTAAAACAAACTAAACGAAAACAAACAAAAATAGACCGTTTTGGTCTATTTTGTCATGTTTACGTCCCCATCTTATCTCCGTGATAGATGCCGGCTGTTGTCAGCAAAAGGGGGATATGATGGGAACCGAATAGGTGGGAGTTCTCTCCAGCCGGCTAAAGAGAATCTATTAATGTTATAACATAAAGTGTCAAGTTGAAAAATGAAAGGCTGGGATATATTGCTCTAGCAAGAAATCAACGGATAAAGACAGAAAAAGGGGATTAAAGCCATAAGCAATTTCAAGAGTACGTGTATACTTCTATGCTATTATTTAGAAGTTCGGTATAAGGCGAAGCTTTCTGGTTTTTTACAATCCTAATATCCCTGGAAGTTTGGCAAACATCCTTGTCTCTTCAATACGTGAAACTCCCTCTTTAACATGAGAATCAAAAATAAATCATAACAGAATGAATCTGTACTGTATTTAATCGCTTCTAAAATTCAAATTCTTCATTGACTGCCATAATTTTAATGATTGGAGGTGAGTCCATTCTAAGAGTAAAATTTAATGAGATAGAGGCGAAAATCCCCTATCCATTTGTAGCCATGTTTTGGCATTCTTGGTCAAACTCTGAGAAACGGGTATATGTACATTTATTTCTTGTTTTATTTTAATGAATTTAATAATATTGATATATGTTTAACAATATTCATATACAAAGATTTAGAGGAATCTCAGATTTAAAATTTGAGGACTTTAAACAATTCAATTTGTTCATTGGAAAAAACAACTGCTGTAAAACTTCTGCACTTGAAAGTCTCTTTATTCTAGTCAATCCTACTGCACCAGGATTACCTAGCAAAACAAATAGATTCCGAGGTTTGAATATTATTAGTAAAACTACACTTGAGTTGCTTTTCCATAATTTTAATTTTGAAAACCCTATAAAAATAGAAGCTAATTTAGATAAAATACATAAAAAAAGAAGTTTAACAATTAAGCCCAAATTCGATTTGGAAATACCTTCAGATTATCCAATCGATTCAAACGAACAGATAATTATGAATGAACAATCTTTTCAATCAGGGACAGTTCCAAATTTTAATGGGCTTATATTTGAAGTTACTTTTTTTAACTTTAACAATGAAGAGACAACATATAAATCTGAGATGTTTTTTAAGAAAGACTTAAAGCAAATAATGCCAGAGGAATATATAGAAAAATATAAAGGGATTTTTCTTTCCCCTGAGTTTTTCGCCTACTCCCAAACAGTAAATCAGTTTAGTAACCTTGTTGTTGAAAAACGGAAAGATAATGTTGTAAAAATTCTCAAAGAGATAGAACCTTCTTTGACAGACATGGATATTGCATCTGATAATATAATCTTTTGCGACCTGGGTTTAGAAAAAATGTTGCCAATTAACGTTATGGGGAGTGGAATTTACAAAATTCTATCCACAGTTCTTGCTATTGAAGCTAATAAAGATGGAGTTATCTTTATCGATGAAATAGAAAATGGTCTATCTTTTAATTCACAAGAAATTCTATGGAAGGCGATTTTTGCCTCAGCGAAGCTATTTAATGTTCAAATATTTGCATCTTCTCACTCTCTAGAATGCATTAGAGCTTTAAGTTATGTTAGTTCAGGAAAACTTCCAAATTTGGAAGATGATGTTCGAGTATATAGAATTGAGAAAAAGGAAAAAGATTTTAGAGTGGTAAAATTCAATCAAGAAAATATTGAATCTGTTATCGAAAAAGGCTGGGATATTCGTTGACAGATATAGAAGAAAAATTCAAAGAGATTTCCATTGATGGCAAAATTTACGATTTAAAAAAATACCATCAATACAACAATACCATTCAAAAAAGTAAACTAATAATATGTGAAGGATTAGACGACCTTTATTTCTTGAATTACTTTTTAAAATCTTTGGATATAACAGATATTGAAGTTAGATGTGAAAAGG
>Ga0190345_1000545_pt1 | contig 12246 bp, 10 predicted proteins | sample 48721334_MG_FD_161674 | JGI IMG/M metagenome (GOLD analysis project Ga0190345, IMG submission 161674) | Hydrothermal vent microbial mat bacterial communities from Southern Trench, Guaymas Basin, Mexico - 4872-13-3-4_MG | ecosystem: Environmental > Aquatic > Marine > Hydrothermal vents >...
GAGGGGAATGTCTGTGTCGTCTACGCTAAATTCTACACCCAATACGGGGTTTCATCAGAAGTTGTTTCAGATAGCATTATTCTAAAAGTATCAAATGAAACAGGAAATGATAATCAAGAAAACAATCCAGAAAATCAAGAACCTGAAACTTCTAATCAGCCGCAAGAATCCGAAACACCAGAATTAAATAATTCAGAATCCCAAAAACCTGATAAAGCAGAATCTAATAAATCAACTAATATTACCCAAACATTGCAATTTGGCTCCAATAATCCCCAAGTAACCAATCTCCAAAACAAACTTAAAGAATTAAACTTCTTTCCAAGAAATATTGAATCCAACGGCAACTTTGGTCCGATTACCAAGCAAGCGGTTATGGATTACCAAAAATCAAAAGGCATCTATCCTTGTGGCATAGTTGGTCCAAGAACCAGAAAGGCGTTAAATAACGAAGAGTTTATTACCAATAAAGATTATGTGTTTACCAAGGACCTTAAATACAACGATAAAAACAATGAAGTTAAACAGCTTCAGACCAGATTGAGAGACCAAAACTTCTTTCCTTATTATATCCAATCCACCGGCTGGTTCGGACCAATTACCCAAACAGCAGTGAAACTGTTCCAGAAGTTTTATGAATTGATTGAGAGTGGGGTTGTTGGAGAAGAGGTGAGGGGGAGGTTGAATGGATGAGGGAATAAAAATTTTTGTTTCTCATAACTATTCACTTCTAGCCCCTTCTTTGTTATGAGATGATTAAATGACGGATTATCAATGAAAAATTTTCTTCGTAAAAAAAATATCGCGGTTATTTTTTGTTTACTTGCGGCTGTGATAATTTTTGCCGTATTTTTTTTCGCGCGAAATTTAGATAATAGAAAAAATTATAATGCTGACATTATAATTGAAAACGCGGTTATTTTAACGCTGAACGAAAATTCGGAAATTATTAATAATGGCTGGATCGCGATCAAAGACGGAAAAATTATTGGATTGGGAAGCGGCGGGCATAATTACATGCCAAGAGAGGTAATTCATGCTAAGGGCAAAGTTGCGATGCCCGGGCTTGTGAACGCGCATTCGCACGCGGCAATGACTTTATTTCGGGGAGCTGATGACAGCTCTGGACTTGCAGATTGGATTTCTAATATGAATAATTACGAAAAGGAAGTGTCAAAAGACGAAATTTATTGGGGAGCGCTTCTTGGGGAAATAGAAATGATTAAGTCGGGAACGACAACTTTTAACGATATGTATTTTTTTGAAGAAGCAATCGCTAATTCTATAAAAAAAACGGGAATGAGAGCTGTGATTGATGTTCCTTTTAATTTTGAGAAAAATAAGCTGGAAATTGACGAGGAGTTTATGAATAACAATAAAAATTTTTCAACAATCAGTTTTTCAATCGCGCCAAATCCGCTGATTAATTTTTCAAAAACCGATCTTGATGAAATAAAAAAAATAATTTTAAACAATAATCTTCTTTTGCATATCCATATTGAAGAAGGAAAAGATGAAAAAAGCAGGTTTATTGAAAAATACGGGTTAACGCCTTTGCAGATGCTTGTTAATTCTAATTTGCTTGACAGTAAAGTTGTAATGGCGCACGCGGTTAATTTTACGGATGATGAGTTTAAACTCATATCCGAATATCCAAATATTGGAATTGCGCTGAATCCGAAAACCAATTTCAAGCTTTCCGGATTTACGGCTCCAATCGCAAAAATGATGGAATATAATTTAACTTTTGGAATCGGAACTGACGGAGCGGGAAGCAGCAATTCTCTTGACCTCTTTGACCAAATAAATTTTATCGCTTTCGCGGTCGGCAAATGCAGCAGTGATAAAGATTACTGCGAAAACAAAAACAATATTTATCCCGAGAAAATAATCAGAATGGCAACAATAGACGGCGCGAAAGTTTTGGACCTGGATAAAGAAATCGGTTCCATAGAAATTGGAAAAAAAGCGGACATTATTCTCATTGATTTTAATGAAATTGAATTGACTCCTTCTTACGATATATACTCAAGTTTAGCGTATAATACGGACGGGAGCGATGTAGCCGATTCAATAATAGACGGCAAAATTGTGATGAAGAACAGAAAGCTAATAAATTTAGATGAAAGGGAGATTGCTGAAATTATTAAAAAAGTAAATGAAGTTTCAGAAGAAATAAAAAAAACCAAAACAAAATCGCTGTTTGACTAAAATTGCAAAGTGAGTATAATTATAATTATGGAGGGAGATAAAATGATAAAAGAAACTAAAGATGGGATAGCGAGAAGAATTTTTGATGGAGAGGGTTTTAAAAAAGAACCCTGTCAAGGATATTTTGCGAATAAAATAATTAATATTTCTCGGCGGCTAAAAATTACCAAAGAAAGATTTAAACTTTCTTTTTAATAAAGGGACGATTGTAGCAGTGCTAAAAATGTTCCTTTTCTTTTTATAAAAATTAGATGAAAATCAGCAACCTCTATGTAGTATTATAGTGTTGTAAAATGAATAATATGGGATATTTTATTAATAAAAAATTTAGAAGCTTTAAACTGCTATTTTTTGTAATGGCAATTTTTGCATTCTGTTTCAATATTCAAACCTCATTTGCCAAAGAATATTATTACAAAGATTTTGAAGTTGACATAAAAATAAACAAGGATTCCACTTTTGATGTTATGGAAAAACAGACTTATTTCCTTGATGGCAGTTTTGGATTTTTTAATCGGGATGTTTCTCTAAATAAAATAGACGCTATTACTGATATTAAAGTTTTTGACGGGAAGAATAATAAAATTCCGAAAAGCGAATTAGAAATTAAATCAAGAAACGGTAAAAAACATATCCAGTGGAATTTCCCGCGCCGTGGTTTTAATGAAGAGGAAAAAAGCTGGATTGTAAAGTATAAAGTCCATGGCGGGATAAGTTTTTTGAAAAATTATGACGAGATTTATTGGAATGCTATTCCAAGTAGAAGAAGCGTCCCGATCAAAAATGTAAAAGTAACGGTGAGTTTGCCTAATAACGAAAAATTCAGAAGTGATTTAATTCATCTTTATTCGGAGCAAACATTGCCTAAAAATTATTATTTCAAAAACAATAACACGCAAGCGGTTTTTAATGGAAAGAATTTAAAGCCAAATACCAATTTTACCATTGCTGTCGGTTTTTCTAAAGGCATCGTTTCTCAGTCGGCGTATTGGAAAGATTTTCTAATGATGTATTATGGTTATATTTTGTCTATCATAATTTTTCTCTCTTGCGTGATTATCGGTTTTGTTCATTGGTATAAAACCGAGAAGTCAAGAGAAGGAAAAAGAGCGATCGTTCCGCGATACGAACCGCCGCAAAATTTAAGGCCGGCAATGGCGGAAGTAATTGTAAAAGAAGAATTAACCGATAAAGGTCTGACGGCGACAATTATTGATTTGGCGGTGAGGGGGTATGTGAAGATTGAGGAAGAGAAGAAAGCAAAATTGGAAGTTGCGATGGGTTATCTTATAAAATTAATTCCAACGATAATGCTTATTGTTATATGTGCAAGTATGTTTAGTATGATTAATTCACCACTTTATAGTTCTAAAAATGTAGATTTTTTTCCATATGCGATACTTCTACTGTTTCTAATTATAATGTTTATAAGAATATTTTTTACACTGTTTAAAAATAAAAAAGCTTCCGATTATAAAATTATTAAAATAAAGCCCTACGAAAACGATTCTAACCTTGAAGATTACGAAAAGAAATACCTGAAAATACTTTTTGGTTCTAAAGAATATTTTTCTACAAAAGAATTGAAAAAAAGCCAGACAAAAGCCAGAGCGTTGTATATAAAAATCCAAAAAGTAAAAGATAAAATTTACGAAGAAACGGAACTTGACACAAAAGCGTTTGAAGTTGGTCTGACGATAGAAAAAAGAAAAAAATTAATTTGGAGTGTTTTATCCCTCGTTGTTTTCTTTATGATTTTTATGGGCGGCGCGATTATGATTGGAAATAGCCAATTTTTATTCCTGGTGCTAACCACCATTATAAGCACTATCGCTCTCTACGCCTTCATCAAATACGAAGCCCGCTTATCTGATAAAGGAATAAAGCTAAAAGAGGACTGGCTGGGGTTTAAAATGTATTTGGAAACGGCGGAGAGATACAGAATGCAAAATCTAAAACCGGAGTTTTTTGAAAAATATCTGCCCTACGCGATGATTTTCGGGGTGGAGAAAAAGTGGGCAAAAGCGTTTGAATCAATGCATATTCCGCAACCGTCATGGTACGCCGGCTCGGCTTACGCGGCAGGAGCAAGTTCTTCTTCAGGTCTCGCTGGCTCATTTTCTCCCTCTGCTTTCAGCGCCAGCTTCACTTCATCTTTTACTAGCGCTTTTTCCAGCTCTGGCGCCAGCGGCGCTTCCGCCGGCGGAGGAGGCGCCGGCGGCGGCGGAGGAGGCGGCGGCGGCGGAGCGGGATAGCCGCAATAGTATGGTAATATGCGTGCCACGCTGTTACTTAACTCAAAATATATTCGCTATGATAATATGAATTATCATAGTGTTGTGAAGTAATGCGACGAAATTTTCATTGATAAAAAACTAGAAAATGAAATTAGTAAAACAATTAAATTTGTACAACGCTTTTAAAAAAGACAAGTCGGCCGCTGTTCTTGTTTTCTCAAATACTATAGTAATTATTTTTGCTTTAACTCAAAACTGGAATTTGTTGATCTTAATGCTTGGCTACTGGCTGCAAAGCGTTATTATCGGTTTTTTTAATTTTGTAAAAATTGTCAGTTTAAAAGAATTTTCTGTTAAGGGTCTAAAAATAAATAATAAGAAAGTGGAAGCTACCAAAAAAACGAAAATGTCCGTTGCCTTTTTCTTTGTTCTTCATTATGGTTTTTTTCATCTTGTTTATTTTGGTTTTTTTATGGGGTTTATTGCTGAAAATCAAGATTTAAATTTGACTAAAGAAATATCTTCTATTTTAATAATGGGTATTATTTTCTTTTTTAATCACCTATTTTCTTTCTGGTATAATAGAGAAGAATTTAAAGAGAAAAAACCTAGTATTGGCAAAATAATGATTCTTCCCTACGCCAGAATAATTCCAATGCATCTTACGGTTATGGCTTATGTGGGTTTTATTATTTTTAGTTCAATAGCAGGATTTGAATTATATTTTATACCGCTTATCTTGTTTTTATTTTTTAAAACTATGGCTGATTTGATTATGCATATTATTGAGCATCAAGGATTTAAAGATGTTGAACAGCGAAGATTTCAAAAATTTGGAATAGTATCATAGTATATACTATGATACTGTAGAATAAAATAAATTAATTTTTAACTTTAAAACTATGTCTCACACATGCAAAAACCTCTTAATTCGCTGTATGGATTTTCGGTTGTATAAAGAAACAAGAAAATGGATTGTCAGCTCGGATTTATTTAAGGGAGGATTTGATGTTATTTCAATTGCCGGCGCGGGAAAAGAATTGGTTGACGGGAGCAAAGAAGTAAGAAATAACTTAATGAAGCACATCGGCATTTCTGTTGAAATTCATCAGGCGAAAAAAATAATATTATTTCACCACAGCGATTGCGGCGCTTACGCGTTGGATTATAAATTTAATTCTGTCCAAGAAGAAAAAGAGAAACAGCTTAGCGATATGAAAAAAGTGAAAGAAATAATTCTGGAAAAATATCCAAAAGTGGAAGTGGTTTTTGTTTGGGGAGAGTTGAAGGATGAAGATGGGAAGGAGATTGAGTTTGAGATTGTTACAGATTAAAATCTGAACTCCAAATGTCGCCTAAAATCCGAGCTCCAAATGCCACTTAAAATCTGAACTCCAGATACCGTTTTCTGGAGTTCAGGTTTCAACCTGTAATTAATTTATGAAATCTATAAAATCTATTTCAAACCTAAAAAACAAAAAAGTTCTCGTGAGGGTTGATTTTAATGTTCCCGTTGGGGATGATGGGATTGTGGATAAAAAAGAAGATTGGCGGATTAAGGCGGCGCTGCCGACGATAAAATATTTGTTAGAAAAGAAAGCAAAAGTTATTTTGATAAGTCATCTAGGCCGTCCAGAAAAGAGTCGGGAATTTACACTTGGCGTAACAGTGGATTCCCGCCTTCGCGGGAATGACAGGGTGGTTAAATATAGTTTAAAGCCAGTGGCAAATAGGTTAGGGGAGTTGTTGAATTGTGAAATAAAATTTATTGATGATTGTGTTGGCGATAAAGTTAAAAAAGAAATTAAAGAAATGCGAGAGGGAGAAATTGTTTTGTTAGAAAACTTGAGATTTTATAAGGAAGAAAAAAATAATAACGAAAAATTCGCCGAAAAATTGGCCGAGTTGGCTGATATTTACATCAACAACGCCTTTTCGGTTTCCCATCGCAAACACGCTTCCGTTTGCGCGATTACAAAATTTTTGCCATCATATGCGGGACTGCTTTTAGAGAAGGAAGTTAGAATTTTGTCGGAAGCGATGGAGAATCCTAAAAGGCCGGCGGTGGCCATTATTGGCGGAGCGAAAGTGGAAACTAAATTGCCAGTTGTTAAGTATTTAGCGAATAAGTTTGATAATATTTTGGTTGGGGGCGTGGTGGCGAATGAGATGTCGGATGATGATACATTAGCAGAAAAACCCACCCCTAGCCCTTCCCGAGAGGGAAATTTTCAAGAGGGAAATGTTGTAAAACTGCCGAATGATTTTGTTTGGGAAAATAATGAGCGGATGGACATTGGACCAGAGACGATTAAAGAATATCTAAAAATTATTTCCAGAGCGAAAACGATTATTTGGAACGGACCGATGGGAATGTTTGAAAAGGAGAAATTTTCAGAAGGAACAAAAAGTATTGTTGCGGCACTTACTAAAAGCAAATCCTGTGTTATAATAGGAGGAGGAGAAACAATTGCCGCCGTAAGCGAGTTTAGCGGCTTGAAAAAAATAGACTATGTTTCCACTGGCGGCGGGGCGATGTTGGAGTTTTTGGCGGGAAAGAAATTGCCGGGGTTGGAAGTTTTAAAATAATAAACTTTGGCGCTTTTTATGATAACAGTAATAAATTAACAAACTGTCTGTTTTCATACCAACCTTAACTATTAATCAATAGAAAAACATCTATGAAAAAGAATACAAAAACAACAAAAAGAAAAACAACGAGACAAAAAAAGACGCGGCAGAAATATTTGGGCGAGAGAATTTATTTTGAAGTAATCTTAATGATAGTTCTCATCCCGACTATTGTACTTTTTTTGGTGCCTATTTTTAACAAGCCCATTTCTGAAAAGCCGCGCGAGCCGTTATATGAAAAAATTTATAAAAATAGCGGTAAATATTCCATAGAAGTGACAACCGAAAAAAATGTTTACAGATTGGGCGATGAAATGACGCTTTCTATAAAAAACAATTCAGGCGATTCAATATATTTTGAGCCGTGCGAATATTTGAATAATTTTGAAAAGAAAGTTAATGGTGTTTGGATTAGTGAAAGAAGCGCTGTTGAAGATAAAATTTATGATGCCAATAATTTCAGGAGAGAAGAGAATGTAACTAATTGCAGCGTAAATTTGCCAAAATCGGCGGGAGCTGGAATATATCGGGCTGTTGTTAGAATATATTATGATTGCCAGATGCCCGGCGGAGATATGTGCTCGGATTCAAAAGTTTTTTATTCAAATGAATTTAAAGTGATAGAAAGCCAAATACTTAGTAAATAAATTTTAGCGCGCGAATAATAAATCAATGAAGTTTTTTGTTGTAACTTATAGTAATTTATTGTGATTGGTTGTCGCAATTAGAACTATGAATTACTATTAATTTCTTGAATTCACTCTGGGTTGATATTGTTTGTGCCAATATATAATCTTAAAAAAATTATTGAAGTTTAGTCAGTAATTATGCCGAATAAAATCAAAAAAATTCAGGCGCGGGAAATTCTTGATTCTCGCGGCAACCCAACTGTTGAAGTCAGGGTTGTTTTAGATAATAAAATTATGGCAAAAGTGTCGGTTGCGTCCGGCGCGTCAACAGGCGAATTTGAAGCGCTGGAGTTGAGAGACGAGGATAAATCAAGATACGGCGGAAGAGGTATGTTGCAAGTATGTAAAAATGTTAACAAAAAAATAAGTAAAGCGTTGATTGGACAAAGCGCAACGAATCAAAAAAAAATAGATAAGATCATGCTTAAATTAGACGGAACTGAAGACAAATCTAATTTAGGCGCAAACGCGATTTTAGGTGTCTCTCTCGCTTGTGCCAGAACGGGAGCAATGGCGGCGAACAAACCGTTATATAAATATATTTCAAAGAAATACCAAATACCAAATACCAAATACCAAATACCTATACCGATGTTCAATATTCTAAACGGCGGCAAGCATGCCGACAGCGGGCTTTCAATTCAAGAATTTATGATTGTGCCGATTGGAATTAAAACTACCAAAGAAAAAATCAGGGCTGGTTCGGAAATTTTTCACAATCTAAAAAAGATTTTATCTGGACTTGGTTATTCAACTGGAGTGGGAGACGAAGGAGGGTTTGCGCCGAAATTGGATAATAATACTAAAGCGTTTGATTTAATCGGCGAAGCAGTTGAAAAAGCGGGATATGAATCAGGTAAAGATATATATTTTGCCATTGATGCTGCGGCAAATTCTTTTTTCATTCCAAATGACAAAAAATATGTTTTGAAACCAGAAAACATTTCTTTGGATAATAATAGGTTAATCTCGCTTTATTTAGAGTGGATTGAAAAATATCCTTTGATTTCCATAGAAGATGGTTTAAATGAGGAAGATTGGGGGGGATGGAGAATGTTAAATTCAAAGTTCAAAGTTCAAAGTTCAAAATTAATGATAGTGGCTGATGATTTGACAGTTACTAATGTTAAGCGATTAAAGAAAGCGATTGAAAAAAAATGCGCTAACGCGATTATTATTAAGCCGAATCAAATTGGAACGCTGACAGAAACAATAGAATGTGTTAAAATAGCGCAAGAAGCCGGGTGGAAAATTATTGTTTCTCATCGCAGCGGCGAAACTTGCGATGATTTTATCGCGGATTTAGCCGTTGCTGTCAGAGCCGATTTTTTGAAAGCGGGATCGCTGTCGCGTGGGGAAAGATTGGCGAAATATAATCGGTTGATGGAGATTGAGGAGGAAATTGGGAATTAGAAGTTTAATATAAAGATTCTATTAGTAGATAGAATTATGAAATTATAGAAAAGATACAAGATACAATAATCAAAAAAGTTCCAATAATCAAATTACAAAATTATAAGTGGTTTGAAATTTGATTATTGAAATTTGATGTTTGTTTATATCTTATATCTTATATCTTTTTTTCTTGATTGTTAATCGATTTATTTTTTATGCCTAAAAAACCAACAAACATTCTAATAATCCTTGACGGCTGGGGAATTGCTCCGAAATCAAAGAGCAACGCGATTGAATTGGCGAAGAAGCCGTTTTTTGACGCGTTGGTTAGAAAATATCCTTATACGACTCTCAACGCGACCGGATTGGCGGTTGGGCTTAGCGAAAATGAAAGAAGTGGAAGTGAAGCGGGGCATTTGAATATCGGAGCAGGCAGGATAATAAAACAAGACACGCGAATTATCAGCGAAGATATTGAATCGGGAAAATTTTATAAAAATCCAAGAATACTGCGGACTATAAATCATGCCTTGGCAAAAAAAACTAATTTGCATTTCATTGGACTTTTGTCTGACAGCGACAGCTCTCACAGCGATCCGATGCATCTTTATGCTCTTTTAAAACTTGCCAAAAGAAAAAAAGTCAAACAAGTTTATTTGCATCTTTTTACCGATGGAAGGGATACATATAAAAAAACAGCGCTTGTTTTTTTGAATGATTTAAACAATAAAATAAAAGAAATCGGCATTGGGAAAATCGCCACAATCGGCGGGAGATATTATGGAATGGACAGAGTAAAGCATTGGGACCGATTGCAGAGATCTTACGATTCTATGGTTTTAGGCGAGGGCGCTAAAAATTATTCCGCGGAAGCGGCTATAAAAAGCTCATACAAAAACGGTTTGACTGACGAGTTTATTATCCCAACCGTTATTGTTAATAAAGCGAATAGGCCTGTGGTAAGAATAAAAGACAATGATGTGATAGTATTTTTTAATGTTCGTGGCGACAGAGCGAGGCAATTTACAAAACTGTTTATTTTAGATAATGTGATTGGTTATGAAAACAGGCGAAATAAGCTAAATAACATTTTTGCTTGCACATTGACGGATTTTGGACCAGATCTGCCAGTGCAAGTCGCTTATCACTCGCAAGCGGTTGAGAATTCTCTGCCATCGGTTATGAAAAATTTCAAGCAGCTTTATATTTCCGAAGCGGAAAAATATCCGCACATTACATATTTTTTGAATGGCGGACACAAAGATCCCACCGGCGGCGAGATGAGAGAAAGAATTGCTTCTCCGAATGTTTTTTCCTATGACCAGCAGCCTGAAATGTCAGCTGGCGATACTACAAAAGTTATCACTTCAAACATAAAATATAATGTCTATGATTTCATAGCTGTGAATTACGCGAACGCCGATATGGTTGGGCATACCGGCAACATAAAAGCGGCCATAACGGCGATAGAATTTTTAGACAAATGTTTAAAGCAAGTAGTTGAAAAAATTTTAGACAGCGGGGGAACGGCGATTATTACTGCCGACCATGGCAATGCTGATGAAATGATTAATTTGAAAACGGGAGAAGAATTGACCATGCACAGCAAAAATCCAGTCCCGTTTATTTTAGTAAAAGACGGCTTGAATAAAGATAACTGCAAATTAAAAAACAACGGTGTCTTAGGAAATGTTGTTCCGACCTTGCTTGATATTTTAAACATTGAAAAGCCAAAAGAGATGGTTTTAAAGAGTTTAATTAAGAAGTAGTTCCATTACTCTATTATTGTTGTTTTATATTAACAATTTTTTCTGTTTGAACAGGAATGACAAACGGAAGCGATAGCAAAGTTTGTTACAAAGTTTCGTTTTGATATTTTTATAATCATTTGTTAGCTCCATAGTGGCGATACAGGATGTCTAAAAGGTCTTTATTTAGGTAAGTTTTTGTAGGGACGAGGGTATACCTCATCCCTACAAAAAACTTAAAGTGGTTTATCTAACAAGTTGAAGCGAGGGTTTCAATCTACCTAAGAGAGTTTTTAGGCATCCTGTATGGAGCCAACAGAATTTTGCAAATAAATTGGTGTAATGTTTTCTAAAAATTATGGTAAAAATAGTCAAATCTAAAATTATTCTAAAAGGAATCGGAACGAGCGCGGGGGAGGTTGAAGGGAGGGTGAAAGTAGTGAAAGATTTGAATTGCTCTTCCTGTGATTTTCAAGAGGGTAATATTTTGGTAGCTAAAATTACCAATCCGGCGATGATTATGATTATCAGCAAAGCGGCGGCGATTGTTACCGACATTGGCGGGATAACTTCCCATCCGGCAATTGTCGCTCGTGAGCTGGGAATTCCCTGCGTAGTGGGGACGGAGAAGGCGACTAAGGTTTTGAAAGATAAGATGAAGATTAGAGTTGATGGGGAGAAAGGTGTTGTTTATAAGATTTAAAGTATAATTTGTATTTTGATAAAATGCTTTCAGGAACTAACACTCTTAGTAAATTCTTGCTTGCCATAAAACGAAGCTACTCCGATATGGATGTGGCGAGAACTCCCTGGCCGGCTAATGCTTCCCAAATTGAAGCTTATTTTAGTGATATTGTCGCGACAACAATTTTTGATAAATTTAAAAAAGACCCCGTAAAATGTAAAAAGGCTTTAAGCGCTTTGACTCTTTTTACTTTGTACGCTTCTTTGTATCATACGGAAATAGTGGGTTTGAAAGTGGGAAAGATTTTTGAGGGCTATCCGGCGAATCAAAAAGATATTTTAAATTTTGCTTTTTTTGTTTTTAATGTTATTGAAAGTAAAACGCAAGACGACATTTTTTGTCTTAATGGGTCTCATAAAGTATTGAGCAGAAAAGAAGTAAAAGAAATAGAAAAGACGCAAGAATGGACGGAAGCAAAAGATCAAAAAATAAAAAAAGAAATCGCCAATTTAATTATTTCGTTGGAAAGTTCGGTCTGGGCATTGTATTTTGATTCTTTTTCCTGTGCGGGCAAGGAAATACACGGTCCTTATCAAGTTGCCGGTAAAAATATTATTTTAGTTAGAGATTATTTTAATCTGAATCCCAAA
>Ga0190345_1000558_pt1 | contig 12055 bp, 8 predicted proteins | sample 48721334_MG_FD_161674 | JGI IMG/M metagenome (GOLD analysis project Ga0190345, IMG submission 161674) | Hydrothermal vent microbial mat bacterial communities from Southern Trench, Guaymas Basin, Mexico - 4872-13-3-4_MG | ecosystem: Environmental > Aquatic > Marine > Hydrothermal vents > Microbial...
CATTGACAAAGCATATCGCCTCATCAATAATAGACCAAGAAAGAGACTTAACTATTCAACTCCTTACGAAGTGTTCTACGAGAAATAATTTTCTCTAAAAATGTTGCACTTTGGAATAGAATTTAAGTAATTTCTATCCAGTTTTAGCTGAGGATTCGTAAGGTTTTAACTCCAGTCCATCGTGAGATTAAAACCTTGCAAACCGCGCGCTAAAACGCCGTAGAATAATTCTGCAACAAACTTGCTATTGTCTACCTTGCCTTTTTGCGACATAGTGCTATACTGAATCAACATAAACATCATAAATTTCATGGCAGAAAAAAATAAAAATCCGGATTTTGAAACAACTGAGAAACTTCCTCCGCAAAATATTGAAGCGGAACAGTCGATTCTCGGTTCTTTAATGATAGATAAAAACGCGATTATTAAAATCGCTGATTTGATAAACGAAGATGATTTTTATAAGGACGGTAATAGCAAGATCTATAAAGCAATGCTTTATTTATATGAACATCGCGAACCGATTGACTTGCTAAGTTTGTCAAATCGGCTGAAAGAGACAAATAACTTAGAAGAAATTGGCGGACACAGCTATTTGGCGTCGCTTGCCAATGCCGTGCCGACAGCGGCAAATGTTGTTCATTACGCAAAAATCGTCGCCAAAAAATCAATCCTTAGACGGCTTATTGATAATTCATCGCAAATTATCGCCAATGCCTATAATGAAACAGAGGAAATTGATAAAATTTTGGACGAAGCGGAACAAAAAATATTTTCCGTTTCACAGAAGCACATCCGTCAGGACTTTACTCCCGTCAAACCGATTTTGGAAGAGGCGTTTAATAGAATAGACGAGCTGCATAAAAACAAAGGGAAACTGCGCGGAGTTTCGACTGGCTTTAAAGATCTTGATAATATTTTAGCGGGACTGCAAAAATCAAATCTGATTATTCTGGGAGCGCGTCCCAGCGTTGGAAAATCGTCGTTTGCCCTTGATCTGGCAAGGCACGCGGCGATTAAAGAAAAAATTTCTGTCGGCGTTTTCTCTCTTGAAATGTCCAAAGAAGAAGTGATAGACCGTCTGATCTGCGCGCAAGCGAATGTTGATCTTTGGAAATTAAGAACCGGAAATCTTTCCAGTTCGGGAGACAACGATGACTTTTCCAGAATCGGACACGCGATGGGAACACTGTCCGAAGCGTCGATTTATATAGATGATACCGCCAGTCTTAATGTGATGGAAATGCGGACAATGGCCAGGCGCCTGCAAGCGGAACAAGGGCTTGAGATGCTTATTATTGATTATCTTCAACTAATAGAAGGACGTGGAAACATAGACAATCGGGTTCAAGAGGTAAGCGAGATTTCAAGATCCTTAAAAGGACTGGCAAGGGAGCTAAGTATTCCAGTAGTCGCCCTCTCACAGCTCTCCAGGGGAATTGAATCTAGAACGGATCAAAAGCCAAAACTTTCCGATTTAAGGGAAAGCGGTTCTATTGAGCAAGACGCCGATGTTGTCTTGTTTATTTACCGAGAAGATAAAGCGAAGAGCGATTCGGAAAATAAAAATATTGCCAGCATTATAGTCGCCAAACACAGGAATGGTCCAGTAGGAGAAGTGAAATTATTCTTTAATCAGCAATATACGAGTTTTAAAAATTTGGATAAGAGATTTGAGAGTTAAAAGATTAAAATTTTAAATATCAAATACAAAATACCAAATCAATAACAAATAAAAAATCTCTAATAACAAAATATCTTTTTACTATTCTTGTCTTTATTTTAATGTTTTAAATTTTAGGAATTACGCGTTTAAGTTTGTCATCTCAACTTTCAATTAATCTATCCTATGTCCTATCCCCATTCCGTAAAAAACCTCATCGCTGAATTTTCAAAACTGCCCGGCATCGGTCCGCGGACAGCGGCGCGATTTGCTTTTAATTTATTGAGGCGATCGGAAAACGATTTGAAACTTTTAGGAAATGCGATTTTAGATTTAAAGAAAAAAACGAGAATCTGTAAAAACTGCTTTAATATATCAGAAAACGAACTTTGCGAATTCTGTTCAAATCCAAAAAGAGACAGAGGCGTTATCTGCATAGTTGAAGAAGCGATGAATATTCCAGCAATTGAAAATACAAAACAATTTAACGGGCTGTATCATATTTTAGGCGGAGTGATCAGGCCAAATGAAGGAATTGGTCCGAATGATTTAAACATAAAAGGACTGCTTCAGAGAATAAAAAACGGTAAAATAAACGAAATAATTATCGCTACTAATCCTAATACGGAAGGAGAAACTACCGCATTATATTTAGTTAAAATTCTTAAACCGCTTAATTTGAAAATCACTCGTCTCGCGCGCGGCCTTGCCACCGGAAGCGATTTGGAGTATGCTGACGAGATGACGATATCAAGCGCGCTGGCAGGAAGAAGAGAATATAGATAATTTAAAATTTACAGCTTAAGCAAACAGACAATAGTAAATAGTAAATAGTTCCTGTTGAAATAGTACTGCCAACGAAGGCGAACAAACGTTTGTTCGCCTTCGTTAAGCGGTTTTTAAAATAAAGATTGGCTATTTCAACAGAAACCAATCAGTAAATAAAAATTACTATTTACCATTGTCTATTTACTAAATTACATCCGGGAGCTTAGTTTAATGGTAGAACTTCGGTCTCCAAAACCGACAGTGGGGGTTCGATCCCCTCAGCTCCTGCTAAAAGATAAAAGAGAAATAGCTTGTATAAAAATAATATTTGGAGTTTTGACGAAAGTCAGGACGGCAATAAATTCTTCCTGACTTTCGTCAGGACTCTGGCCTTTATTTAAAAAAATTTCATAGTTATCCTTTACAAAACACTTTGTTTATTATAAGATATTTAAGTAATTCGCGGTAACTTGTGGCAATTTATTGTAACTAATTGCAATTTATTGTTTCTTGCAAACAACAAATTACAACAAATTACTATAAGTTACTATGAGTTACTATAAATTTCTTGTATAAAGCAATAGTTTGTTATTTTATCACTATTGTTATAAAAGTTTAGTAAACTTATTATAAGCTACTTGGGTAGGTACCAAAGCGGTCAAATGGGACTGGCTGTAAACCAGTTGGCTCTGCCTTCGGGGGTTCGATTCCCTCCCTACCCACATTTATTTAGGATATTTAAGGTCTGCTGATTTTCATCTAATAATTATAATTTGTATCTCAGATTGACAAACGCAGCGCAGTGGAGTTTGTTATTATTATCCGTTAAAATAACGCTATCCGCTAAAATAACGCTGATCAAAACGCTGAAAGATATCAGCACATAATATCAGCGGATATAACGCTATCGCTGCGTATGTCAGTCCAATTAAAATGCCCGATAATTCCAAAATCCAAATAAAAGAGTTTCGTAATTCAAAGTAATTTTAAAAGCTGAATTTTTTTAAATTACAAAACATTATTGGAGTCCCGACAAAAGTCGGGAATGAAGTTTCAAAAGGTTTTTTTATAAATTAACGCTTTGTGATATTTCATCCTTGCTTTCGCAAGGATTCCAGACTTAAAGTGTATCAATAAGCAATAATGACTAATTTAACTTTATAATGAAAAAAATTCAAAATATTCCAAAACACATTGCTATCATTCCGGACGGAAACCGCAGGTGGGCAAGAAAGCATAAGCTTGAGGCGTGGTTTGGGCACAAAAAAGGAACTGAGAGCTTGGAAAAATTGGCAGGTGTTATAATTGACTTAAGTATTCCGCATCTTTCGTTTTGGGGATCTTCAAAAGATAACTTAAAAAAACGCCCAGAACAGGAAGTTAAATTTTTGTTAAAATTATTTAAGGAAAGATTTTTAGAATTGTCCAAAAACGAAATAGTTCATAAAAATCAAATAAAAATAAATATCTTGGGCGACTGGCAAGAACAATTTCCGGAAGATGTTAAATCATCTTTAAATCAAGCAATAGAAAACACAAAAGATTACAGCAAATTTTTCCTAAATTTCTTTATCGCCTACAGCGGAACAGAAGAAGTTTTAGATGCGATAAAATGCATCGCGGAAAAAGCAAGAAAAGATTTATCAATTAAAATAGATAAAAATCTTTTGAAAAAATGCCTTTTAACCCGCGAACTGCCGCCTGTTGATTTAATGGTCAGAACCGGCGGCGAACCGCATCTCAGCGACGGGTTTATGATGTGGGATACCGCCAACGCTCAGCTTTATTTTTTGGATAAATTATGGCCTGATTTTAACGAAAATGATTTAAAAAACGCGATTGAAGATTATTCCGAAAGAGGAAGAAGATTTGGAAAGTGATTAGATTAGTATTTAGTGATTAAGGTTGGTATGAAAGTGAAGACCTTGTTTTGAATTCTTGCTGTTTTACAGATATTTTTTATTGTCAAATTGCTAAATTGTCAAATTGTCAGAGTTAAACAGAATCTGTTGATTTTCTCTAATTATTCCTCTCCTTTTCCCTGACAAGGGAGACCAAGAGGGATTGGGAGAATAGGAGAAATTGGAAAAACTATCTAAAACAAGCTAAATTACTTTTTAATATTTTCTGAATTTATTTCTTTTTACAAAAAATAGATGAAAATCAGCAAATTCTAAGTAAAATATGCGGTAATTTGACAATTTGACAATTTAAGATTGTGTCAATTTTTATTTCTACTGTTAGCAAAATTAAAATTCAGGGGTCTTCACTTTTATTCTGCATATAACCCTCCGCTAAATAATACCCAATGAAACAACTAATAAACAATCTCATTAAAAACAGCCACTTAAGAACTCCTGAAATAATCAGCGCCTTTCGTAAAATTAACAGAGTTGATTTTATCTCGGAAGAATTAAAATCGGAAGCCGCGGCAAACATTCCCCTGCCGATCGGATACGGACAGACGATTTCCCAGCCACTGACAGTGGCTTTTATGTTAGAATTATTAGAACCAAAAAAAGGAAATAAAATTTTAGATATTGGTGCCGGTTCGGGATGGCAAAGTTCACTGCTCGCTTTTATAGTTGGCGAAAAAGGAAGGGTTTTTGCTATTGAAAGAATTCCGGAGCTTTCAGAATTCGGAAAAGAAAACTCCCAAAAATATAATTTTGAAAATCTTGAGTTTATTGTCGAAGACGGATCAAAGGGCTATGAAAAAGAAGCTCCTTATGATAGAATAATTGTAGCCGCTTCCGCTTTTGGAAGAATTCCTAAAGAATTAAAAAAACAGCTAAAAATCGGTGGAAGATTAGTCGTTCCCGTTGAAAACAGTATTTGGCTGGTTGTTAAAAAAGCGGAAGATGAATATAAAGAGAAGGAATTCCCCGGATTTGTTTTCGTGCCATTGATTGAGGAATAGTGTTGACTATTGAGACTTTTTCTTAAATTGTCATTTCGACTGGAGCGAAGTGAAGTACGAACGAGCGGAATGGAGAAATCTGTAAACGCATTATACTTGCTTCTAAAAAATAATTCTAGAAACACATTTTATCCGCTTGCTCCGTTTCAAGTTTTTGCGATTATTTTTATACATAGGTTTTTTTATGCAAACTTGGAACGAGGCTCACAGATTCCTCCATTCCATTCCGCTCCTATCGTCGCTTCATTCCAGTCGGAATGACAAAAAATAAGAACATTTCAAGAATGATTTACACGAACAAGAAAAAAATAATCTTAGCAATTTCGGTTTTAGCTTTTGCTATACTCATAATCAGCATAACAGGTTTTATTTGTCTTCAATACGCGATCAATAAACCATATGATATAAGCAATAATACCAAAAAAGAATTTACAATAAAAAGCGGTGATAGTGTTCAACAAATCGCGGTTAACTTGCAAAGAGAGAATTTAATAAGCGAGATGGATCTTTTTAAATTTTATGTGTGGCAAAAAAAAATATCCGGCAAACTCCAGGCTGGAAATTATGAATTGTCGTCGGCAATGTCAATTCCTGAAATCGCGAATTTGTTTATCGGCGGAAAAATAAAATCCAATAAAATTTTAATAACAATACCAGAAGGGTTTTCAAACAAAGAAATAGACAAACGGCTCGCTGAGAATGGCTTGATTGAAAAAAAAAGTTTTATAAATTTTGACAAAGCGAATAATCTAAATTTATCGGAATATGAATTTTTACGAGATAAACCGGAAAGCGCGGGACTTCAGGGATATTATTTTCCCGACACTTATGAATATTACAAAGATTCATCAATAGAGAATATCGCGAAAAAAATGCTTGATAATTTTGACAAGAAATTATCGCGGGAATTGAGAGACGAAATTAAAAAGCAAAATAAATCCATTTTTGAAATTATAATTTTAGCAAGTATCATAGAAAAGGAAGCGGGATTTACCGAGGATATGGGAAAAATTTCCGGTGTTTTTCATAACAGATTAAAAATAAATTACCCGCTTGAGTCAGACGCGACCGTGAATTACATAACAGGAGCCGGCAGAATGCAATCTACCTACGAAGACTTGCAAATTGACTCACCGTATAACACTTATAAGTACCCAGGACTTCCGCCAACGCCGATTTGCAATCCAGGACTTAACGCGATAAAAGCGGCAATATACCCGGAAAAAACCGATTATTTTTTCTTTTTGACGCCATCAAACAGAAAAGCTGTTTTCAGCAAAACATACGCAGAACATTTAAAAAATCAGAGTAAGTATCTAAATTAGACCTAACGGTATATTTTTGAAGGCAACACGATGCCGTGTCGCCTTCGTCTAAGCAAATATTGAAATTTCTTAGCAATAAATTAATCCTCGCAAATAACAATTTTTCTAAATATTCTATTCTGTTGAGATTTCTTAAGAAAATTGTCAAATTGCTAAATTATTTTGCTATGCATAACAATTTGACAATACAACAATTTATTTTTAACTTAAAAAACTATGGAAGAAAAAAAATTATCCAACAAAAACATCTTAATGATCATCGCCAGCAAGAATTTCAGAGACGAGGAATATTTTATCCCGTTTGAAATTTTCCAAAAAGAGGGAGCTAGAATTACAACCGCCAGTTCTATTAAGGGCGAAGTAATCGGAATTGAAGGAGGAGAAGCAAGATCAACTTTAACTTTGAAAGAGGTAGAGTTGAGAAAATTTGACGCGATTGTTTTTGTTGGTGGAAACGGAGCAAAAGAATATTTTGACAATGACGACGCCCACAAGTTAGCCCAAGAAACAGTAAACGCAAACAAGGTTTTAGCCGCTATCTGTATCGCTCCTGTTATCCTGGCAAAAGCTGGAGTTCTTAACGGAAAAAACGCTACTGTCTGGTCAAGTATCATAGATAAAAGCGGAAAGAAGGAATTGGAAGAAGCGGGATGCTCGGTTTCGGAAAAAAGAGTTGAGAAAGACGAAAAAATTGTCACAGCCGACGGACCCTCAGTTGCTAAAGAATTCGCGGAAACCATAATCAATGCTATGACTGAAAAAAGTAGCGAGGAATTTTAGAGTGGGATTGACCTCGTTCCAAATTGTTGTATTAATCCAATGTCATATGCAATAATAAAAAATAATATTTAGGGTCTGCTGATCTTCTTTAATTATTTCCTCTTTGAAAAAGGTGATTAGAGGTAATTTCTGGACAGGATTGGTTAAAACAAGCTAAATTATTTTTTTAATATTTTCTGAATTTATCTCTTCTTGTAAAAATTAGATGAAAATCAGCAGATTCTATTTATAATTGCGATTAGTACTGATTATTACAAATACTTGGAAACGGGGTTGACAGATTTATTATTTCATATATAATAAATTTAGTTTATATATCCACAGACAACGGGCGTTTGCAAAATATAAGTCCCGCCGAGGATTACTTATTCCTTTCTTGAGAGAGATTGGGATATATAAAGCAAGTTTTTGCTGCGGTCTGTGGAATTCGCAGTTTTTTTGTTTTTAAGCTTATGGTGGTGTTGCTTAAATTCAACTCTCTTTTGTTATTCCGATCGAGCGACGATTAGAAGCGAGTAAAAGAATCTGCGAGTGGATAGAATGTATTTTTTATAGCTATCTTTTAGAAACAAGTATAACGCGTTTACAGATTCCTCTACTCCGCCGCGCCCCATTCCAAATTTTACAATACTGTTCAATTGGTATTAATTATCCTAATTGCTTGGGATAATTTATTTATGTTATATTCTCTTATAAAATTTAGAATGGGGCTGCAGCTCCAGTCGGAATGACAATTGGTGAATATATAATAATTTCATAATCCAAACATTTATGTCAATTACAAGAGAACAAAAAAAGGAAATAATAAAAGATTTAAGCAATAGATTTTCAAATTCCAAATCAATTGTTTTTTTGGGTTTTCAAGGATTAACCGTCAAAGAAAATATTGAATTAAGAAGAAAATTAAAAAGCGAAAACATTGATTATAAAGTCGCGAAAAAGACATTTATAAAAAGAGGGCTCAAAGAAGCGGAAATTGAAAGTTCTGAAGAGTTAAATTTAGAAGGTCCTGTCGCCGTAGCTGTCGGCTATGACGATGAAATTACTCCAGCAAGATTGGCAAATGAATATTCAAGAGAAAATAAGAAGTTAAAGCTTTTGGGAGGATTTGTGGAAGCAAAATATATGGATGCCGCTAAAATAAAATCCCTTGCGCTCTTGCCAGGAAAAGAACAGCTAAGAGCGCAATTAGTCGGAACCATCAATGCGCCAGTTTCAGGATTCGTAAACGCCTTGGCTGGCAATATACGTGGATTAGTTAACGCTCTAAAAGCTATTGAGAAAAGCAAAGATAAATAATAAACACTTGTAAACAAATAAAAAATTATTTTACTTTGTTTAAAGTTTTTGATATAAAGCGGGTTGTTGTATTGTCAAATTGCTAAATTGTTAATTGTTATGCATAGTATGAAAATATAAGAACTTGTTATATTATCACGCTATGCATAACAATTTGACAATTTGACAATATAATAATTTAATTAATTAAGAAAGAAAAAATATGGCAGAAGACAAAAAAGAAGAAAAACCAACTTCAGCGAAAGAAAAAACCGCAGAAGATAAAAAAGAGGCAGAAGTTCCAAAAAAGTTTCAGGATTTGGTAAAACAAATTGAGGAACTCAGCGTTCTTGAACTTTCAGAGCTTGTTAAAGTTCTTGAAGAAAAATTCGGCGTTTCCGCGGCAGCTCCGGCTATGATGGCAGCGGCTCCTCAAGCTGGCGGCGCGGTGGGAGAATCAGCCAAAGAAGAAAAATCAGAGTTTGATGTTGAACTCGTCGCGGCAGGCGATGCGAAAATCGCCGTTATCAAAATCGTCAGAGAAATAACAGGAAAAGGATTAAAGGAAGCAAAAGAAATCGTTGACGCCGCTCCGAAAGTTGTTAAAGAAAAAGTTCCGACGGCGGAAGCGGAAGAACTAAAGAAAAAATTGGAAGAAGCCGGTGCGACTGTGAATTTGAAGTAGGAATTTTCAGAAGGCGAACAAGCGTTTGTTCGCCTTCGTTTTAGTGCGAATATAAAAACAGGAAATTTAGTTCCTGTTTTTTATAATTCAGCTGGAAAGTATAGTGATATTACTTTAAATTTAATCAATTTTTGACATATAGTGATAGTATTCTAAATTTTTCAGTATCTCTTTTGTTATTCCGACCAAGCGACAATTAGGAGCAAGCGAAGGAATCTGTGAGCCCCGTTCTAAGTTTACATGAAAAGCCTACGTAGGGTCTGCTAATTTTCTCCAATTATCACTCCCCCCCCCTGACAAGAGAGGACTGAGAGAGGTTGAGGAATTTGAAAAAGCGATTAAAACAAGCTGAATTATTTTTTTAATATTTTCTGAATTTATCTCTTTTTATAAAAAATTAGATAAAAATCAGCAGACCCTAACTGTCTTTTAGAAGCAAACATCGCGTTTACAGATTCCTCTACTCCGCTGCGCCCCATTCCAAATTTTACAATACTGTTCAATTAGTATTAATTATCCTAATTGCTTGGGATAATTTATTTATGTTATATTCTCTTATAAAATTTAGAATGGGGCTGCAGCTCCAGTCGGAATGATAAAAAGTGGTAAATTTAAAATAATATCACTATATTCAGATTATTAAAATCGCATAAGCAAGACTTATAATAATTAAAGCTAAGATACCAAATACGAATATTCTTCTTGCTTTAATTTCCTTTTCTTTATTATTTTTTCTTAGTGCCAAAGAGTATCCTATGAGACCACAAACCGTTATCAATGAAGAGATAATACTTAAGAATCCCAAAAAACCAGTTTAACAAATTAAAATAAACTGTCCATAATTAAAATTAATTTTATTCCCCAATCCCAACCTCAAACACCTTATCCTCGTTCAACACATACATTTTCTCTTCTTTATCATCAATGGCAATATTTTTCAGGTTATTAAAGCTCTCGCTTGTATACTGCCTGACTAACTTGCCACTAATCTTATTAAACAACACAATCCTGTTTTTTTGCGGTTCAATAATATAAAAATAATTCAAATCCGATCTCGTATATATTTCCGTTGGATTTGAAATTGGATCGCCAAGTTTGTCAATTGAAAAATCGCTATTGTCATCTGATTTGATTTTACTGCCCCTTAAATATTTATCAACGCTTCCATCGGATTTTAAGACATAAATTGATCCGTCAATCGCCAATGACACGGCATCCTTAATGTTCGTTTCTGGATCTTTAATCCATATTTTTCCCTCGCCAAACCCGTTTGCCAATCTTGTATGCTTATAGATTTGATTTGAGTCTGGTTCAAGCAGATACAAATAAGAACTGTAAGACGCTATGCTTTTCACATTCGGAGCGGCACTTGAAAATTTTATGTTTCTATTGTTTAATTCTTCTTTATTTATATTAAATACCGCTATTTTATTTGAATCCGTTAAAAAAATAATTTCTCCCGTTTTCGCCATAGCGGTTGAAAGCTTGAATCGTCCAGCATTATCCCCACTTTCCGTTTGAATACAGTCCGCTTTATTGTTTTCAAAGTCCGCTTGATATAAAGAATTATTGGACAAGTCAAAAATATAATATTCTTTGCCAATTTTTATTATCCCGCCGGCGTTTTTCAATCCTTTTGTTTTACTTAAATCAACCGCGACTTTCGGATCGCTTATTCTGTTGACAAGATCAACTCTATCAAACTGAACCTGAATTTTCCTTAGTAAAGTATCCGCTTTATCGTCTAATTTGTTATATTCACTTTTAACTTCAAGCGCGGAATTCTTCGCGTCAGCCAGAAGTTCTCTTGCCATTTCAAAATCGCCATATATTACAATGCTTTCTACTTCATTTATTTTGTTTTCCGCTTGAGATAAAATATTGCTGTATTTTTCAAATTTATCGTTTTCTCTCTTCTGATAATCCGTGGATATTACATTCCAAGCTAACATCGCAGCAATAACCACAAAAATGATCAATAAAAATTTGCTCTTGCCAAAAATCAATTTTAGGCGCTGAAATAATCCCGTTTTGTTTTCACTCAACACTTCTTTTGAAACATCACCTTTTATTTTCCCGGTCGCCTTCTTGGCATAATGGACAGCCGGAGCAATAATCTTGGTTCTTGCAAAACTGAAGGTGTCACTTAAAACTTCCGGCAATTTGCCAAGAATATTCTTCTTGGATTTTTCTTCTTTTATTTTCACCTCAGCGGAATCGCTTTCTTTTATTAAACTTTCCGCGCCTACTTCTTCTCTCTCGCGCTGTTTTTCGCCAGTCATCCTTGTTTTATCAACACTTATTTTTTCTTCTTTAGTTTCTTCAAAAACAATCGTGTCTTCCTTTGCTTTATTATCTTCCTTTTCCATCTCTTCATATTCTCTTATTATATTTTCTAAACTCACTTTCTTTCCTTCTCCTGAAATTCGACTGTCCGCTGTTTTCTCTGGTTCAGAAACGCTAATGCTTACCTTTTCTTCCTTTTCAAAAACATCAACATTTTCTTTCTCTTTAACTCCTTCCCCGGCCCATTTTTCTATCTTTTTTTCCGTATCTCCAGCATCCCCAAATTTTCCTTGAAGAGTATGGACCGCCTTCTCTTTATAAATTTCTTCAGTAATCGGCTCTATCTCAAT
>Ga0190345_1000564_pt1 | contig 11991 bp, 9 predicted proteins | sample 48721334_MG_FD_161674 | JGI IMG/M metagenome (GOLD analysis project Ga0190345, IMG submission 161674) | Hydrothermal vent microbial mat bacterial communities from Southern Trench, Guaymas Basin, Mexico - 4872-13-3-4_MG | ecosystem: Environmental > Aquatic > Marine > Hydrothermal vents > Microbial...
TGATTTCCAGAAACTGGGCATGCAGGCTATTTCCTGACCAGCGAGCGCTGCCTCAGTACTTCATAACACATAACCCCGGCGGCCACAGAGACGTTCAGGGAACTGATCCTGCCCAGGATGGGTATTTTCACCTGTTCATGGGTCATATTAATCACCGAAGGATGGATCCCCCGGTCTTCCGAACCCAGGATCAATGCCAGGGGACCGGTCAGATCCGCCTGATGATATACCTTTTCAGCTTCCCCGGTGGCGGCGGTCAGTTTCAACCCGCTGTCGGCCAGAAAGCGGAGCGTATCCTGTAGGTTCGTGGTGCGGCATACCGGCAGGTTATGCAGGGCCCCGGCCGAGGTTTTTACGGCATCGGGAGTGATCATGGCCGAACCGCGGGTAGGGACCAGCAGGGCATGCACCCCGGCACACTCGGCTGTACGGGCAATAGCCCCGAAATTCCGCACATCGGACACCTGGTCAAGCACCAGGATAAAAGGGGCTTCTCCTTTCTCGTATATGGACGGGACGAACCGGGTGATCTCAACATATTCCACTTCAGAAACATAGGCAATCACTCCCTGGTGATTTTTCCCGGTGATCTGGTTCAGTTTTTCGCCGGGAACGAACTGAAATGGAATATGATTCTTCTTCAGGACATCGATCAGTTCCCTGAAAAGAGGTCCCTGTAACCCGCTCTTCAACAAACATTTCTCCACTTCCAGCCCCGAAGCCACCGCTTCCAACAGGGGCCTCATCCCGAAAATCATCCGTTTTTGTTTCTTTAACATGCTGTAACTACCTCTAATCCATATAAAATATCCGGCCCGACCTCCACGTCTCCACAGCCCGGCTCCAGAAAGTGACCAATTCCTCACTTCTCAGCAATAAGTAATGATTTCGTGTAAAGGGATTGTCTTCCCTCCGGAACACAAACCTCACGGCATCACGGGAACCTTCCCTTCCGTAGATCCATTCCTCTGTCTGATCGGTTTTGTAAAGTACGGAAGGCGGGCCGTAGATAATATAGATCATACCTCTTTCGGTTTTCCAGCCTTCCTTGTATGAAGTAAAATAATAATTACTGAAATAAACGCGGGTGTAATAAATTCTGATCAGTTCACGGGCCACTTCCATGTTACCGGCAATGCGTATCCAGAAATTATCCACACTGAGCTTCCTGTTGGGCTGGGTAATGAGCCTGTCATAATCCGTCGGCAGGGCAAAATACTCCAATGGACCGATCATTTCTTTCGCATATTCCACCATAGGGAAACCCGGACCGAAACGTGCCATGGTGAATCCCTCCATCCGGTTGGTGTCTTTCCGGAAATGATACAGACCCGGCCGGGGAAAAGCCAGTACGAATTCGGGGGAAAGTGAAACGGCATAGGTGGTATCGGGCAGGTATCTCACCCGCTCAGGAGGCAGCAGCATGTTGGGAGGCCGCGATGCCGGATAAACCGTGCTGTAATACGAAAGATAAATGGTGTCGGTGGAAGGATCGTTGCTGATCAGTCGCAGCACCGTGGTGGAATCCACATAATGACGAAAATACGGGCGCCCAGTCTGGGCATGGACAGGAAAGAAATTCTGTCCGGAATAGGTATTGAGCTTATCCACCAATATGAAGTTCTGTACGGCACGGTTCCTCACCAGATCGGTGGTGATCACCTCCAGCATGTACCTTTTCCCGGTCTCGGCCGGTATCCGGAAGTTCAGATAATAATCCTCTCCGGTGTCCTCTTTCAGCAGGTAGTGATAGAACGACATGCTGTCGACCATCACCCGGGGCTCGCCCATTTCAAACAACCGGTAATGAATATGCAATTCTGCCTGGAGTTGCACATGCACATTGGCCTGGCTGAAAAGGAGTTCTCCCGTACGAATATGGCCGAAAACCGTTGATCCGCCGGCATCTTCATGAAAGACCAGGTAGCGGGGAAACAGGGAATGCTGGTCGGGACGGTACAGATACGACATGTCGTTCAGGGGAGCAGTGGAAGGCCTGAATACGGAACAGCTTCCGGCAAGCAATACCAGGACCGGTAATATCAAAAACAAACGGAAACGGTTCAGATCCATGGGCTCTGTTAAAGAAAGATAAAAGTACAAATTATTTCATACAATATCCGTCCCCTGGCTGACGAGGATCCTTTACCTGACCTTCTGCTGCGGAACATTCATCATCCGCCCCGGGTTGCAGGCCTATTCATCCCGGCATCTTACCCTGGATCCGTTCCAGGGCTTCCTGCAACTGCGCCCATTCTTCCATGGCCGATTCCAGAGCCGACCGTTTCTTCTCATACCGGGTAAAAAAGGATGGATCGGATGAACCGGGTTCTCCGCTGATTTCTCCTGCCAAGATCCTATCCATGGTACGTATTTCCTGTTCCAGATCAGTGATCTTTTCTTCAAACCGTTCGATACGCCTCTTCAGTTTTTGCGTCTCGCGTTCGTATTTCTTTTTTTCTTCGTACCGTTGCCGGCGATCCGCCTCGGCAACCTGTTGCTGTGGACCTGCCACTGTTTTCTTTTCAAGTTCTTTCAGCGATCCGATTTTCCTCTGTTCCAGAAAATCATAAATCCCTCCGGGATATTCACGGATGCGCTTGTTTCTGAATTCATACACCTTATCTACCAGTCCGTCGAGAAATTCCCTGTCGTGTGACACCACGATCAGGGTTCCGGTAAATTGTTTCAGTGCTTCCTTTAGGATATCCCTTGAACGCATATCCAGGTGATTGGTGGGTTCGTCCATCAGAAGGAAATTGACAGGCCGCAGCAACAGGCGCATTAAGGCAAGCCTTGACTTTTCCCCGCCCGAAAGCACCTTCACTTTCTTTTCCACAGCATCTCCGCTGAAGAGAAAAGCACCCATCAGATCCCTCAGCCGGAACCGCACTTCTCCTACCGCCTCCCTGTCCAGCGTCTCGAGCACGGTCAGATCACCGTCCAGCAGTTCATCCTGGTTCTGGGCATAATACCCCAGCACAACCCGGTGCCCCAGACGCCTTATGCCCGTATGATCCATCTCCCCTTTGATGATCCTGACCAGGGTGGTTTTCCCTTCCCCGTTTTTCCCCACAAAGGCAATTTTTTCTCCTTTCCGTACATGCAGATCCACCTGTTCCAGAACCCGGTGGTTTCCGAAGCATTTACCCACCCCCCTGAGTTCCAGGACCATTTTTCCTGAGTGGGGTGCAGGGTGAAACCGCAGATGGATCAATGAGGTATCTTCCTCTTCCACCTCTATCCGGTCGAGTTTATTGAGTTGTTTGATGCGCGATTGTACCTGGACGGCCTTTGTTGCCTTGTAACGAAACCGCTCTATGAACTCTTCCGTTTTTTCGATCATTTTCTGCTGATTGCGGTAGGCCGCCAGGCGGGTCTCCCTGCGTTGTTCTTTCTGTTCCACAAAGCGCGAAAACGGTACCGGATAATCCTCCGCCCTCCCCAGAGAAAGTTCTACCGTACGGTTGGTAACCCGGTCGAGGAATGCCCGGTCGTGCGATACCAGCACCACAGCTCCTGGGTATCCGGCCAGGAACTCTTCCAGCCACTGGATAGCCTCGATATCGAGATGGTTGGTGGGCTCATCCAGGAGAAGCAGGTCGGGGCTCTGCAACAGGATCTTCGCCAGCTCGATCCGCATGCGCCATCCTCCACTGAATTCAGCTGTGGGACGCTGATAATCTTCCCGCACAAAACCCAGACCTGTGAGGGTTTTTTCCATTTCCGCCTCCGTTTTGGATGCTCCCATTACCGCAAGCTTATCGGTCAAACGGGTGTATTCCCCTATGAGTTTCAGGTATTCTCCGGAATGGTGGTCGCTTCTTTGTTCCATCATCTTCTGCAGCTCGTGTAACCTCGATTGTATCCGGTTGATCCCGGCAAAAGCCTTCCGGGTTTCCTCCAGCAGGGTTTTTCCGTCGCGTACTTTCAATTCCTGGGGCAAATAGCCTGTTTTCATTCCCGTTTCACGCACTACCCTGCCTTCATCAGGTTCCTGCCAACCTGCCATAATTTTCAGCAGGGTGGACTTGCCTGCTCCGTTATTCCCCACCAGTCCGATGCGATCGCCTCTGCCGATCACCAGTGATATCCTTTTCAGCAGTTCGAAAGCTCCGTAACGTACGGTAATTTTTTCAACAGAAATCATCGGCCATTGGTATGCGGGCAAAAATACCAGAATTTAACGGCAAATGGAAACCGGAGGTTGATGTCTTTTCGTCCGGCAAATCATGAACATTTTTCATACATTTACAGACTGATTCATTTACATCAACAGGATGGCAAGACGAAAAAAAAATCATTTGCTGATCGAAAAACTGAAAGTATCCGATATCGGAGCGGAGGGAAAGGCTCTGGGCCGGTGGGAAAACAGGGTTGTTTTTCTGCCCCTGGCCTGCCCCGGTGATGTAGTGGATGTGCGGGTCACCCGGCAACACCGGAACTACCTGGAAGGAATCCCCGTACATTTCCACCGCTATTCGAAAGACAGGACAGAACCGGTATGTAGTCATTTCGGGAAATGCGGAGGCTGTAAATGGCAGCACCTTTCCTATCCCATGCAGCTGAAATACAAGCAAAAACAAGTGGTCGACCAGCTGGAAAGAATCGGCAAGCTTCCCCTTCCCCGTATCCGGAAGATCATGGCTTCTCCGGAAACCACCTATTACAGAAACAAGCTGGAATTCACCTTTTCGAACAATCGCTGGCTCACGCCCGAGGAAATGGAGGGCAAAAAAGAGGTAAAGGAGAAAAATGCCCTGGGATTTCATATACCGGGGAAATTCGACAAGGTGCTGGATATTGAAAAATGTTACCTGCAGCCTGAACCCTCGAATACCATCCGTCTGGCGGTTAAGCAATTCGCACTGGAAAAGGGGTATTCGTTCTTTGACCTGAAATCCCAGGAAGGGCTGCTTCGGAACCTCATCATCCGCACCAGCGGGATCGGTGAGATCATGATTATTGTGGTATTTGCCGCAGACGATCCGGGAAAAAGGGAAGAGCTGCTGCATTACCTGTGGTCGGAATTCCCTGCCCTTACTTCCCTGTATTACATCATCAACCGGAAAAAGAACGATTCCATCCTCGACCAGGAAGCCATCCATTACAAAGGAAGAGAATATATTGTGGAACAGATGGGCGACCTGAAATTCAAGATCGGGGCGAAATCTTTTTACCAGACCAATTCGAGACAGGCACAGGCCATGTACGAATTGATTGCGGAATGGTCAGGCTTGAAGGGGAATGAAGTAGTATACGACCTGTACACGGGAACCGGCACTATTGCTATTTTTCTGGCCGGAAAAGCCCGACGTGTGGTAGGGATTGAATCGGTGCCCGAAGCCATTGAAGATGCATGGGAGAATGCCCGGCTGAACGGCATGGAGCATGTTCATTTTGCCACGGGAGACAATAAGGATGTGCTGAATCCTGCTTTCATCGACCGCCACGGCCAGCCTCATCTGGTGGTCCTTGACCCTCCGCGGGTCGGGATTCACCAGCGTGTGACCAATACCCTGCTGACCCTCCTTCCCGAACGGATCATTTACGTCAGTTGCAATCCGGCTACCCAAGCCCGTGATCTGAACCTCATGTCACACCGGTATCGCATCACCCGGGTGCAGCCCATCGACATGTTCCCCCATACACACCATGTGGAGAACGTGGTGATGATGGAAAGAGTCTGAAGGGTCAGATCCTTCCCCGGAACTTTTTCCCTATTTTTTCATAAGGGTGATCTTTGGAAAAATCGATCCAGTATTCCCTGATCGAATCTTTTATCTCCCTCCTCAGCACCAGCAACCCGATCAGGTTGGGAATGGTCATCAACGCAATGGTAATGTATGAAAGCGACCAGATGACCGTGGTATCGGTAAAGGAAGCAATAAAAAAGGCAATCACATAAAAAATCCGGTAATAGATCACATATTTCGGCCCCACGAGATAGGTAAGAGCCCGGTCACCGTAATAAGACCATGAGATAGAGGTGGAGAACGCAAATAGAAGCAGTCCGATGGCAACAATGTACTGTCCCCATTCACCGAAGAATCCCCGCGTGAATGCAACGGCTGTCAGCGGGGCGCTGTGCATCAGCGACCTCCCTTCCACCACGATCCTGGCCGACCCGGTTTTCCCGAGCAGGCCGGCAATCCGTTCCCGTATCATCGAACTTCCCTCGTCGCTCACCACCATTTTCCCCTGAACCACCGGTATCTCCCCGGTAAAAGGGACATCTCCCTGTTTAAAAACGAAATCTTCCGCCACCGATTCGGCATGAAGCAGGGTAATGTTCTCATTCTGCAGAATCCCGTTTTCTATGTACAGGTTCCCTTCAAACAGAGGCAGCCGGACAGCGTCCTTTTTATTACTGAAATGCTGGAAAAGCGCCACCCTGTCCTCTTCATTCCGTTCGTTATAGGTCCCCACCACAAACTGCATATCGGTATCCTGGAACTGGTTGTAGTGCTTTTCCTTCCACACACCCGATGACAGCAGCACAAGGCCGGTAAGGGTACAGATCACAATGGTATCGATAAAGGGCTCCAGTATGGCAACCATTCCCTCTGAAACGGGTTCGGGAGCTCTGGCTGCCGAGTGGGCTATGGGCGCCGAACCCTGACCGGCTTCGTTGGAGAACAGCCCACGGTTTACGCCCCGGTTGATGGCCCATGCCAGGGAAGCCCCCAGGAAACCTCCTGTGGCGGCTGTTCCGGTAAACGCATCTCCGACAATGGCACCAAGAGAAGGAAGTATCTGATCATAATTATAAAATATGACCGCCAGGGCTCCGACCAGATAAATAATGGCCATGAGGGGAACCAGGGTGGAAGTAACCATGGCTATCCGTTTGATACCGCCGATGATCACCAGAGCCAGCAGTACAGCCAGGAGGGCGCCGGTAATAATATGGTTGATTCCAAAGGTGGAAAAAACGGAATTGGAAATGGAATTGATCTGGGGCAGGCTTCCCGTACCGAATGAGCTCAGTACGGTAGCTACTGCGAAAAAACCGCCCATCACCACCCCGATCCTGATCAGTTTTCCTTTCGAGGTTTTGATATTCAGCCTCTTTCTCATGTAATACATGGGTCCTCCCGATACTGTCCCGTCTTCCAGAATATCGCGGTATTTGTGCGAAATGGTAACCTCAACAAATTTGGTACACATTCCAAACATGGCGGTAACCAGCATCCAGAAGAGGGCGGCCGGACCCCCCAGGTGAATGGCCAGGGCCACCCCGGCAATATTTCCCGTACCCACCGTCCCCGACAGGGCCGTGGAAAGGGCCTGGAAATGGCTGGTATCACCCACATCGAGGTGATGATCGTACTTGCCGCTTACAATCCGGATGGCATGCCTGAAATACCTGATTTGAGGAAAGCCAAGGTACAGGGTAAAAAATATACCCGTTCCAAGAAGCAGAAAGACAAACCACGGGTGCCCTCCAATATAACCGTCGAGTGTGACAAGAAAATCATTTAGTTTCTGCATGAGCCGGGATATTGATTCTTTATTGCCATGATTTTTAAGGAAAGAAGCAAAAATAATCAATCCGGCCAAAGTTAAAAACCGGCGGGATATTTTCTGCAAAAGGACAAAATGACAGGGGGTACCTGCAACAAACAGATCCGTTGATCGTCTTTTATTCAGGAAAAGGTTCCCAATACCATGAAAACAATACGTACACTGATCCTGATTCTCCTGTTCGCCGTATTTCAGTCGTGCGGACCGAAAGGCGGCGAAGTGCCTCAGCAACCGGTGGATATCCATCGTATCGGGAACAGTTATTTCAGTGTATTTCATCTGTGCGAGGGAACATACGGGAAAATCCCCGTAAACCCGCCGGAAGAAATGATTCCTGCGGAACGGCTCCGTGCCGGAGACATTTTGCTTTCCAGAATGTAAAAGAAATTTTTCTTGCTCATTCCCTTCACCTGCCTTATTTTTGAAAAAACATTCCCATGAGCGAGATCCTTTTCATCGTTCTGTTTTTGGCCTTTTACCTGGGAGCCCTGGTGGTGGAATACCGTTATGGAAAAGCTTTCCGGTGGGGAGAAGAATGGACGTTTTTTCTCGCCTTTATTCTTTCCCCATTGCTTGTATATTTTCTTTTTCGTCTTTTTCCCCGTGTTCTGAACGATTAATTATCTCTTCCTATAAATCTCATTTTCATTTATATCTACGTAGCTACCTACGTAGTTACCTACGTAGACAACTACGTAGTTAACCACCTTCTCAAATTCGCAAGTCCTTCTGTTACATATAAAATCTTTTGCCATTCTATGATATAAACTACAAAATACCTGCTATCTCTCATCAGGTAAAATTCGACATGCATTTCCAATTCGAAATACTGAGAATTCCCAACCCGCCATCCGATAGCAGATTTTTACACAGAATAACCAAAAGTATGGTACAAATCTGACAAGCGTTGCTTCGTCAGTGGGATAACCCGGTGGTTACCCCACAGGAAATAATCGTTAAAAATCTTTGTTGGCCCTGCAAAAACATTCACAGGTTCGACTGAATATATCCCCCGTCGACCGCAATACTCTGTCCCGTAATAAATTTGTTGCGCGGAGAAATCAGAAATGCAGCCAGATCGGCCAGGTCGGAGGGTTCCCCGAACCGGCCGGCCGGAATGCGTGCCGTTCGCTCGGCCACCACTTCCTCCAGACTTTTCCCCTGCATTCGGGCCGTAGTTTCCAGCAGGCTTTTCAGCCTTTCCGTTTCGGTAGGGCCGGGTAAAAGCAGGTTGACCAGGACCTGGTGGCGGGCCACTTCGTTCGACAGGGTTTTCAAATACCCCAGCAGTCCCATTCTGGCGGCGTTGCTCAACACCAGGTTGCTGAGCGACTGTTTAACGCCGGTAGAGGCAATTGCCACGATCCGCCCGAATTTCTTTTCAATCATTCCGGGAACGAACAAACGGGCCAGCCGCACACCCGACATTAGGTTGGTCTCCAGGGCTCCGTACCACTTTTCGTCATCCAGTTCCAGGGGATGCCCGGCAGGAGGACCTCCGGCATTCAGGATCATCCCGTCGGGTATTCCGTATTCCTTCACCATGGTTTCATACAACCGGGCGATATCTTCCCGACGGGAAAGGTCGGCAGGAATAATTCCCCCTTCCGTTTTCAGACTTTGGGCCGCCTTTTCGAGTTTTTCCCGGCTCCTTGAAGAGATCACCACGCAGGCACCTTCTTCCGACAGCACCCGTGCACAGGCCAGGCCCAGCCCCTGGCTTGCTCCCAGGACCAGTACCAGCCGGTCTTTCAACATCAGATCCATAATTATCTTCCTTTTTTTAAGTCAAACACCCTGTTACTCAATGCGGGAAAACCGTCGATGCGGCATGTCACCTCGTCCCCTTCACTTACCACCGCCGCACCAGGGGTTCCCGTTGAAATCACATCGCCGGGCATCAGGGTCATTACCCGGGAATGGAAGGATATAAGTTCTTCCAGAGAAAACATCATCCGGGAAACCACATTTTCAGCCTTTACCTTACCGTTCACCACCGTGGCCACCCTCAGTTTGTCCGGAGCGGTCAGTTCATCGCGGGTAATCAGACAGGGACCGAAGGAAAAAAACGAATCGAACGACTTGGAAAGGGTAAGGTATCGCGGATTCATCTGCAAAATATCCTCGGCCGTCACATCGATAATGCAGGTGAATCCGGCCACCGCTTCCATAGCACGGCCAGGTTTCAGATTCCGCACCTTTTCCCCGATGATGATCCCCAGTTCCGCTTCGGCCGTGGTGCGTTTTGAAAGAAGGGGAATCTTTATAAAATCGCCGGAACCTATCACCGCTGTGGACGGTTTCATAAAGCTGGCCGGGAAACGTCCGGGTATAGGAGCAGACAGGTCCCGTGCATGTTCACGGTAATTCAGTCCGATGCCCCATATTTTGCCGGGGTTTCGGTACAGGGGAGCAAATTCGACCCCCTCTTGCGGGATCAGGCAATCCTCCAGTTCGCCCGGCATTTTTTCGCCTATGTTCTCTTCGCTGTACCAGCGGACCATTTCATCCAGCTGCCCTTCGGAAAGGATTTCCATCAGGTTTGACGACCAGTCGGTATCGAGTCGCTGGTTCAGCAGGGGTACAGGGATCAGTCCTTCAGGCAAGTACAGGCTGGCCGTTTCACGATCATTCCATTGGATAGTAGCAATTCTCATACAGATCGGTTTCCATATCCTTCCGAAAGTTAATAAATAAACACATGCCGGGAAAACATCCGTTTATATTGATTTTTATATCTTTATGGGTATGGATGATTTTTCTCAATGTTATATAATAAGCCAGATCATTCTGTTATAACATAACAATACGGTCATATCCCCGTATAAGAAAGTAAAATAGCCTTGATTATGAAGTATTTTGTCAAGATATCATTGGCTATCCTTCTCCTGTTTTTTCTGGGAAGCTGCAGCAGCAGCCGTTCGTATTACGGATCAAAAAGACCCGGGAAAAAAGAAGTCACCTTTGAAACCACGCGTCTGGGAAAGAACAAGCTGTTCTTTTCCAGAAAATATCAGAAAAAGCTTAAAAAGAGGATGAAAAAAAACAGGAGATGAGCCTGCTGATTCACCGACATACCATACATTGTACAACCCACAGATTCCCTGCAGGATTCCGATGAGGATATTTTTTCTTGCGATAATATTCGGGTTTTTCAACTTAATTCCCGGGAAAAGTCAGATTAAACAGGAAATATCCGCCGGAGCCGGAGGTTTATTTCTTTTCGGGGATATCGGAACTATGGGGAAGGGCCTTCTGACACACGGAAGCTGGGGGGTATTCCCCCTTGACGATTTCAAGATCCTGGCCGGGATCAATGCCGCATGGATCAGCGGCTCGGACGAGGGAAGCCGGAATGAGGACCGGAACCTGGCCTATTCCACCGTACTGATTGAGCCCCTGGTCCAGGTGCAGTTTTTTTACTGGAAATGGTGGGGTCCCGGTTACAGTCGCCGTGGGCTCGTTCTGAAAGAACCTGTATTATCCGCCTATATCTCGGCCGGCTTCAGCCCGGTATGGTTTAATCCCGGTCCCCGCCGGGGTCTGGAAGACAGTTTCGAAGACAATTTTCCGCATGTCACCGTTTCGGTTCCCATTGGGATAGGCGTGCGGTACGTAATGAGCGGAAACTGGGCCATGGGCTGGAATGCGGAGGTGAGAATGCCAGCCACCGATTTCCTGGACGGTTACACCTCGGCACATTCCCGTGCCAACGATGTATATTACGGAACTTCCATTCACCTGATTTACAGATTGCCTTCTCCGGCAAGGAAAGCATTGAGGTAGGCCGGTATCAAACGGTTTCCAGCCAGTAAAATATCGCCAGTGCTTCCTCACGGTTTTTCCCGCATACAGAAGGATCAGGCTTAAAATTTCGGCATATCTCCGGTCTGTCGGGTGAATCGTAGATAGCACACCGGTAGTCGTCGGTAAGGTGGATGCATCTCACCCCGGCGGGTTTTCCTTCGGGCATTCCCGGAAGAGGAGAGGAAATGGACGGGCCTATGCAGCAGGCTCCGCAGTTGGGGCGACATTTCATAGAGTATTCTTTACCCGGCAATGATAAAAAATCATTTTGTTCTCTCCCAATTAAAAATCATTTTTTAATTTCGCATCCGCAATAGTATCTTTGCAAAACGGGCTGTTAGCTCAGTTGGTTCAGAGCGCATGCTTCACACGCATGAGGTCATTGGTTCGAATCCGATACAGCCCACCACCCCACCCCCCATCCCGACACAGTCGGGATTTTTTGTTCCCCGGAGGAACCCGCTGAGCTTGCTCAGCAGGGGACCGGCAGGGAACAAAAATCCGGGCGACGCAGGAGCCCGGAGGGGGGGGTGGTGTGGTGAGGAGCCCCCATTACGGATCACCGAAGGTAATCCGTCCCAAACCCACTATCCTGTTCCCATCCCGGCATCAGCCGGGTTTTTGTGTTACTCTTTTGTATTTACCTACCTTTTTTTT
>Ga0190345_1000570_pt1 | contig 11918 bp, 9 predicted proteins | sample 48721334_MG_FD_161674 | JGI IMG/M metagenome (GOLD analysis project Ga0190345, IMG submission 161674) | Hydrothermal vent microbial mat bacterial communities from Southern Trench, Guaymas Basin, Mexico - 4872-13-3-4_MG | ecosystem: Environmental > Aquatic > Marine > Hydrothermal vents > Microbial...
TCCAAGGTGGCTATTGAAGAATTTCCGGATCTGGATGTAACAACCCGGGGAGCTATTTCAATTGCCCGAAGAGTTCAAGATCCCCTTGCAGAGTATGTTAAAATTCCGCCAGAGTCAATAGGCGTTGGCATGTACCAGCACGACGTAAATAAAACAAAATTGAAAAAGGCCCTTGATAGGGAAGTTGAATCAGCGGTGAATTTTGCCGGGGTTAACTTAAATACCGCTTCAAAGCATCTTTTAAAATATATTTCCGGATTGAATGAAAAAAGCGCGGAGAATATCGTGAAATACCGTGAAGAAAAGGGGCTTTTCAAAAAGCGCGAGGAATTGTTGAAAGTTAGGGGAATTGGTTCCAAAGCATTTGAACAGGCAGCTGGTTTTTGCAGAATACTCGGCGGTGACAATCCGCTTGACAGTACCACGATACATCCGGAATCTTACCAGATTGCGATCGCTGTACTCGAAAACATTGGCATGAACCCAACCGATCTTGTTAAGTGCAAAGAAGAGCTCAGAGACCGACTTAGGAACTTTAACATCCAAGACTTTTGTGAAGAGACGGATTACAACCTCATAACTGTAAGAGATGTTGTAGAAGCCTTGAAAAAACCGGGATTGGATCCAAGAGACGAACTTCCGAAACCTTTGCTCAGGGATGATGTGCTCACTATGGAGCAACTTCAACCAGGCATGACCTTGGAAGGAACTGTGAGAAATGTAGTTGATTTTGGCGCTTTTGTAGATATTGGCGTTAAGCAGGATGGATTAATTCACCGTTCAAAAATGGGTCGCAAAATAAGAGATCCTCTTGAAATTCTCTCCGTAGGGCAAATTGTCAAAGTGAAAGTGTTATCAGTTGATTTGGAGCGTTCGCGAATAGCGCTTGAGCTCGTTAGCAATGAAAATTAGATTCTCTTTTCAGCGTTAACCGGTTTTGCGACAGCCTGTTTCTTGCTCCTTTGCTTAGAGCTCTTTTTGGCAGAAAGGCGGGCTTTTATCATCTCATTCAAACGAAGGAGCATGGGTACTGTAAACAATGTCATCAACACGCCGGTAGCAACACCGAATACTAGAAGCAAAGCCAGATCAGAATAAATCTTCATTGATGTAAAGAAAAGAGCACTAAACCCAGCTGCAAGGGAAAGCCCACTGGCCACAATAACAGGTCCGATATCATCCATGGCTTTCTGTATCGCCGTAGTTTCGTCCTTCTCTCTTTTAATGGTGCGATATCTCAACATTAAGTGAATTGAGTAATCGATTATCAGTCCCATGAGCACTCCGGAAACGATAGAAGTTCCCACATCCAAATTTAACCCAAAAATCGCCATATAAGCGAAGTTCATAATGGTAGTTCCCACAATTGGGACTATGGCTATCAGGGTATATCGTAGGTTTCGAAAGACGATAAGCAACAAAATGAATATAGCACCAGAGGCCATCAATATAGTCATAATCTGGTTTTTAGAGGTATTCATATTCAAAGCTGCGAAATTCAACAAAGGCGAATTCACTGTATAAGTGTATTGAGGATACTTATTCATAACATCCTCAATAGACGTCTTCAGAGTTATGGCTCCCACAGCGTCAGTTATAGGTGTTTTTACCAATATTCGCAGATTTTTACCTTCCACAAATTCGTTCAGAAATTCCTGACCCCGTTCAGTGCGAGAGAAAATCATCGTGATGGGGAGAGGAATATTGAAATTGTCAACAATGTCCATTATTGAGCTGGTACCCCGTACATTTTTAATTGAATGAAGATCATCGAGTATGTTTTCAATAATGGCCGCATCTTTAGCAGTGAAATTACCATCTTTTTGGAGTTCTATATAAAAGGGAACAACCCAGCCAAAATATTTTTTGCTAACTTCAGCCGAGCGAACCAGATCGGAGCTTTTTTTGAAAAAGCCAAATTGGTCGGAATTCACCTCGAGATTTTTTATGAAAAATGGCGAAATTACAAGCAAAAATAACATGGCAATTGAAATACCAATTCCTGTTTTGCTCCCCAGCTTGAATTTTACGGTCATCCTTTTGTGGTGAGTTTTGAGATCGATAAGGGAAATGATAGCCGGAATTACAACCAACGAGAAGGCGAAACTAAATCCAACTCCCAATGAAACAAGTAATCCCAATTCTTTCATAGCTTTCATTGAACTAAAGAGGAAAGTCAAAAAACCAACGGCAGTTGTAAGTGCCGACAAGAAAAGCGCAGGGGCCTCATCTTTAATTGCATGCATAAGTGCTCCACTATGGCCCTGTTTGGACCTGAAGAGAAGATACCTGTCAATCACGTGAAGCCCGTACGAAGAACTCACCACGATAACGAAAAGTCCTGCTGTTGATGTGAGTATATCGAGTTTTACTCCGATAATTGCCGCAATGCCGTATGTAAACCCGGCTGCAAGTGCTGCAAACAACGGGGGAAGCATTGCAGAACGGACATCCCCAAGCCTGAAAAAATAAATCAGCCACATCAGGAAAAAAAGTGCGGGTGGAAAGATAAAAATGAGTTGCTTCACGGATTTTTGGATGCCGTAATCCACTACCGGAGTCCCTGTTACGTTGTAATCGAAATTTTTTGGAAGATCTTTGAGAACACTGAACACTGATTCAAGGTTAACGTTTTTAACGTTGAGAATAACGAAGGCAACTTCTCCATTGGAATCAATGAGGTTATCAACATAAAGTGGGTTGTTCAAAATTTCTGAGGCATTTTCTGCTGGAATACCATCGTTGAAATATGGCTTCCCTTCAAGGCTGAATCCCTTTAGTTTTACATCGGCAGCGTCAAAAATGGAATTGACTTTCAATACCCCATCTATCGCTTTCAATGACTGCACCATTCTATAAAGTGCCATGGAATTATCTACTTTAAAAATGCCGGGAGTTTTCACAATAATCAGAAGCTTGTCAGGAAGGTTTTCTGTTGAATTGCCTTCTCTAAAAGTGAGCTCTTCAGTAGATCCATAATTCAGTTTTGGTAAAAAAGAGAATATGATAATAGAAGAAAGCGCAAAGATAATGATGATCATGAGTGAGGTTCTTTTTTGCACCGGGTTACCTTCTTTCATTAATTTAATAATTTAATCATTTAAATTATAAACCATTATCTCACCAGCGCCATTGAAAAAGTTTGGACTGTAAGTTAAATGTGTGTAATGAAATTCAGAATAATAAGGAAAGATTCAGGAAGGGATAATTTACTCAAAAGCCATTCTTCTCCATAGAAGGATGCTAAAACGCTTACACCAGTTGTTGTGTCGCGTTTTACTTTTCAAATGTGTTTGTGTCGACGAAAAACCAGTCACCACCTTTGTGTTGGCACTTGAAATAAATATCACGATGGTAATGTAAAATTGTAGCAGAGAACCGACAAGCTCAATATTTTTCAATCGTAGCTGTCTGGAGGTGAAAAGATGAATTTGGATGCTTTATTTAAAGTTACATATGGTTTGTATGTAATTACGTCAACCTTGAACGGAAAGAAAAATGGGCAAATAGCCAATGTGGTATTTCAAGTTTTGGCAGAACCACCCACAATAGCAGTTTGCATAAATAAGCAGAATCTCACCTACGATTTTATTCGGGAAAGCAAGGTGTTTGGAGTGTCTGTCTTATCTAAGGACACTCCATTAAAGCTCATAGGGCTTTTCGGATTTAAATCCGGGAGAGATATAGATAAATTCGAAAATATAAATCACAAGATAGGAATAACTGGTGCCCCTTTGCTTGAAGATTACTGTGTAGCTAATTTAGAGGCAGAAGTTGTAAATTCCATGGATGTCGGTACACATGTTGTTTTCATGGGAAAGCTTGTTAACGGGGAAATAATTTCTAAAAAAGAACCTATGACATATGCCTATTACCATGAAATTAAAGGAGGAAAGTCTCCCAAAACAGCTCCTACATATGTTGAAGAGAAAAAAGCTGAAGCTCACGGTGGCAAAAAATATCGTTGCACGGTGTGTGGTTATATTTACGATCCGGGGAACGGCGATCCAGAATCAGGAACTGCACCAGGAACATCTTTCGCTGAGCTGTCAGAAAATTGGGTGTGCCCAGTATGTGGTGTTGAAAAGAATAAGTTTGAAGAGCTATTATGAGGAAAGATGCAAAGCATTTAGCCTTCTCTCCAGAAGTTATCTGTATGAATGAAAGCGGTTGGACAATCGTATCCAAGCGCTTTCTTGGCTTCAATGCTTTTCAATCCGATGATTTTTCTCATTTCAGTGCTATTGAAGTTTGTTATACCCTTTCCGATTCTGTTGCCCTTTTCAGTCAGAACATCGACAATGTCTCCTGTATGAAAATCTCCTTCAATTTTAATAACCCCGACAGGCAAAAGACTTTTTGATTTTTTTAGAGCTAACTCAGCACCTCTGTTTATTACAACCACTCCCGAAGGGGAGGAAAGAAATCCTATCCAGGCTTTTTTGGAGCTGATTGCATTACGTGCTTTGAAACGAGTGCCGATACTTTCTCCCTTTATGAATTTTTCTAGATTTTCAAGCGTTTTTCCATTGGATATGCAGCTTTCCACCCCGGCTGCTGAAGCTGCCCGCGCAGCCCTTATCTTCGTTTGGATACCTCCAGTCCCCCATCCATTACCTGGAAGCTTTTTTAAGCGTGTGTGAAAATTATATTCGCCGATTCTGTTTCCAGCCTCGTCTATTATCCCATCCACCGTGGACAGCAGGAACAGATAATCGCTTTTCCAGCCTATGGCAAACATAGCTGCAAGTACGTCGTTGTCTCCAAAGCTGATTTCTTCGGTGGATACAGTGTCGTTTTCATTCACTATTGGGAGAAAACCCATTTCAAGAAGACCGATCAAGGTGTTTCTAAGATTCAGAAATCTTTTCCTGTTGCTGAAATCATCTCTGTTCATAAGAAGCTGTGCCACCTTTATCCCATAAAAATCAAAGACACCTTCGTAAAGCTTCATGAGTTGAACCTGCCCGATGGCACACAATGCTTGCTTTATATATAAGTCTTGATCGACATCTTTATGGAAAGCCACCCCGTAACCAGCTGCTTTTGCTCCAGAAGTTACCAGCACAACCTGATTATCTTCTTGCCAAAATCTGGCAAGAGTTCTGGCTAGCTCTACCATGTATTCCTTGTCTATTGCTCCGTCATCTTTTACTAGTAAATTGCTTCCTACTTTCACGACGATCTTTTTCAAAATCAATCCCTCACTCTGTAATCGCCCAATACGATATATTTATATGTGGTGAGTTCTTTCAGCCCAACAGGGCCTCTTGCATGCAATTTCTGTGTGCTTATCCCGATTTCACCGCCAAATCCAAATTGTTCGCCATCCGTGAATCTCGTAGAAGCATTCACGTAAACTGCCGCGGCATCTATGGAAGTGGTAAAGTTTCTCGCATTACTGTAATTCTCAGTAAGTATTGCTTCTGAGTGTCCTGTCGAATATTTTTGAATGTGTTCAATGGCTTCATCAATAGTTTCAACTGTTTTTATTGCGAGAATGAGATCAAGATATTCAGTTGACCAGTCTTCTTCAGAAGCGGCTTTGGCTTCTATAATCTTTCTGGTTGTTTCACATCCCCTGAGTTCAACTCCCTTTGAGCTAAGTCGCTTTGCCATAGCAGGAAGGAATTTTTTGGCTATGTTTTTATGCACAAGAATGGTTTCAACAGCGTTACAGGTACCGGGACGCTGGGTTTTCGCGTTATCGATTATTTCAATGGACTTTTCTATATCAGCGCTCTCGTCAACGAAAATATGGCAGTTGCCAACACCCGTTTCAAGAACAGGCACAGATGAATTTTCTACAACGAATTTGATCAATCCAGCCCCTCCTCTGGGAATAATCAAAGATAGATAACTGTCAAGGTTCAGCATTTCTTGGACATTTTTTCTGTCTGTATCTTCAATGATCTCCACAGAGGTTTCTGGAAGGCTGGAATTGCTAAGACCGTCTTTAATCGCTTTAGTGATAGCCAGGTTTGACCTGATTGCATCACTTCCACCTCTTAGCAAGACAGAATTGCCTGCCTTCAATGCCAAAATGGTGGCATCGAGCGTTACATTAGGTCTTGACTCATATATCATACCAATTGCCCCTAGTGGTACCCTTACTTGTGCAATTCTCAGTTCTTTCTCAACCCAGGAGTTGATAACCTCTCCTACAGGATCCTTAAGTTTTGAAACTTCATTGCAGGCGTTGATCATGCTGTCAATTCTTTTATCAGTGAGTTTTAATCTATCTACAAGGGATTCCCTAACTCCCTTTTCTATTGCGTTTTTGACATCTTCAGCATTTGTTTTGAGTATTTCAAGCCTGCTTTTATTGAGAGCATTGGCTATGGAAATTAAAGCTTCATTTTTTTCGGAAGTAGTTGCAAGCGACAACTTTCTCGTCGCAGCTTTGACCTTTGAAGCTTTGCTGGTTACTTCAGTCATGCTATCCCCTCCAAAAGCTCAGTTCTCTATATCTTGACAATATATTTCACCGATTATAACACTATTTCGAGTTGCGAGTGCATCAAGAACCAAGTTGTGAGTTATGAGTGATGAATTATGAGTTATGAGTGATGAGTTAAAAAGGCGGGGAGCCGAGTTAGGGGATTCGAGTTACGAGTTGCGAGGGGAAACATCAAATCCTGTTTTATAGTCAACTGCGTAGCAGTTCAAGGCAACCGCAAAGCGGTTCTAAGCAACTCCGCAGGAGTTCATGGCAATTGCGTTAGCAATTCATAGCGTGTTTTAGCAGCACGGGTCTAGGGTCTGGTTTTTACCAAACCCCAACAACTAAACCCTAGACCCCGTTTTATAGTTGATTGTGCTAGCAGTTCATAGCGTTTTTAATAGAGGAGATATTTTGTAAAATAGTACATGGAGATTCCAATGTGAATTTATACAAAGGGGGAAAGTTTGTGAATTTAAACAGTACTGAGAAAATAATATCAACGCTCAAGAAACTCGAAAATACCATGAGAGATGAAATCTTCAGAAAAAGATTCTGGTTTGACTTTCCTGAGATTCCAATTGCTTTGTATGACAATGAAAAAGTGTTTTTAGCGGGTTATCCCAAAATCCTTGATGGATTCAAAAAACAAGACAGTATCCTTGTCGGGAAAAGAGATAACAGATTTTATGGGAATACAGCAATAGATCTTGAGGGATATCAGGTGGCTATCTGGGATTTAACAACCATAGACGCTTCCATTTCTTTTGGTAAGTTGCTTTCATATATCTTCCATGAGGCATTCCATGGTTATCAAAAGATGAAAGGGGAAAAGCGCTGGGCGAATGAGCTTCAGATTCTGGAATATCCTTTCACTGTTGAAAACATTGCCATAAGGTTTCTTGAAAGGCGGGAGCTGATAAGGGCTTTATATTCAGATTCCATGGAAGAACTCAGTGAAAGGCTTTCAAAATTCATCAGTCTTAGGGAATACAGGAGAAATATTATAGGTGATGCGTTAAATTATGAACTCGCCCAAGAAAGTATTGAGGGAACTGCTTTTTATATTGAGACAAAAGTGCATAGCGATTATGAGTCAATTCCCTTGAAGTATTCAATCGCTTTACATGGCAAAAACATGGCTGAGACTAATTTTAAGCTTAAAAACTTCCGGCTCAGTTGTTATGCGCCGGGAATGTTTATAGCTTTCATTCTTGACAGGTTGGATAATGGTTGGCAAAAGAAGTACATGAATTCTGAAAGGTATTTATATGATTTTTTCAAGGATTTGGCAAGCGCACCAAAGAAGAGTTTTAATCCTGAAGAAATTCCGGAAGATGTTCTGGAGAGTTCACAATATGCCATTTGCAATTACAACGAATTAATAGAAAGGAAATTTTCTGAATTTGAAAATTCCAGCGGGTACAGAATAGTATTGAAGGGGACTTTTCCATTGATGGGTATGGATCCGATGAACATAACGTGGAAGGGGCTGTACATATTAAATGAACACATTTTTGGGACTCAATTTAACGAAACACCTCTCTTCATAAAACGAAAAAGCAGGGTTAGAAGAATTGAGAAAGAGTTCCGTTTCGACGAAATTGTTTTTTTCTCTGAATCAAAACCTGTTAAAATAGGGGGATTTGTTGAAATTCCAGGCATAGGAAAGTTGAAAGCAAAATTAGAGGAAGCAGAAAGGAAATACATTCTTTATGCCGATACTAAAGGCTAAATATGCAAGATATTGAACGTATTTTAAAGAAAAATATCCCGCTATTTTATATATATCATTTTCTCTCGCAAATCAGGGTAGATAATGTTCTCTGGTTGTTGTACATGCAGTACAGGGGACTCAGTTTGCTTGAGATCGGGATTTGTGAGACCATTCTGCATATAAGTGGGTTGACTTTTGAAATTCCCACAGGTGCAATAGGAGATTTGATAGGTAGAAAGCGGTCTATGGTTATTGGTGCGGGATTTTTTATCATGACCTATATGCTTATGTTTTTTGCCCATTCTTTTTGGAATTTTGCTCTTGCCTTTTTTCTTTTCGGCTTTTCGATGACTTTTATCTCCGGATCAGATACAGCCTTGATTTACGATACTTACAAAGCTTTAGAAATTGAGACGAATTACAAAAAGGCTGCTGGGGGCTTTCTCGCATTGTTGGTTCTTGGAGAACTTTTTTCCAACATAAGTGGTGGTTTGCTTTCAAGAATCAATTGGTCAGCTGTTTATGTTGGAGCGATAATTTCCAGAAGCTTATTCTTCATTCTGATACTTTTCTTAAAAGAACCACCCTATGAAAAAAGCGAAAAGAGCTTTAGCGGATACCTCACACTGATTAAAAATGGGGCCCAACAGATATTTGGGATACCATTTTTGAGATGGATCTTCGTGTTCTGGGTTGGAATCTCCTTTTTAGGGGCTTCATTCAGGATGTATTCCCAGACTTTTCTTGGAAGCAAAGGGTTGAGCCCATTCTGGGTGAGTATGCTTTTTACGGTTTCTGCGTTGCTTGGGATAATCATAGCAAAAACTGCATGGAAAATAGAGGAAGCAATGGGCAGGAAAAATTTCTTCTTGTTCACCGGATTGGCTCTGGGAATTCCCATGCTTTTTTACGGTTTGGCGCCTTTGGGAATTACCGTTGCATTGTTTTTGCTAATTAGCAATGTTGAAAATTTCCTTGACCCATTGATGGGCTATTATATAAACAAAGAACTGGATTCACAATATCGTGCGACTGCGAATTCTTTTATAAACATGGGTTTTAGTGTTTCTATGGCCGTTTTCTTCCCGGTATTGGGATATTCCATGGATAAAATTGGCTATCCATTTGTCTTTGTGATAATGGGACTGTTCGGCATTGCGTTAACTTTATTTTCGGTAAGGGCATTCAGAAAAATGCGTCTTTTGTGAAGAGAATGGAGTTGATTTTGTGGAATCCAAAGGGCTTTATGAGAAAATTTATCTTGTAGTGAAAAGAATACCTTCCGGCAAAGTCGCTTCATATGGCCAGATTGCGAATATCGTTGGCTGCACGCCGAGGATGGTTGGCTTTGCGCTCGCCTCTTTGAAAAGCAACGATGTTCCCTGGCATAGGGTGATAAATAGCAAAGGCATGATAAGTTTGAAGGGTCAGGAAGCGGGTGAAATCCAACGCTATCTTCTTGAAAGCGAAGGCATTGTGTTCGATGAGAACGGAAAAGTTGATTTTAGAAAATCCGGCTGGAATGGCGGTTTCTGAGCACTATGTAGCCTATTCCCATTCTATTGTAGCTGGTGGTTTGGAGGTGATGTCATACACTACCCTTCCTGCGCCCTTTACACTGTTGCATATTCTTCTTGAAATTTCATCGAGGATTTCATGGGGGATTTTTGACCAATCAGCGGTCATTCCTTCTACGCTGTTAACAGCTCTAAGGGCGATAACATAGTCATAAGCCCTTTCATCCCCGACTACACCCACGGATTTTGAGCTTAGCAACACAGCAAAAGCCTGCCATATACGCTCATACCAGCCTTTTTCTTTAAGAGTGCGAATGAAAATCGCATCTGCTTCCTTAAGAATGTTAAGTTTTTCTTCAGTTATTTCCCCAATGATTCTTATGCCCAGACCAGGTCCGGGAAAAGGATGCCTGTATAGTATTTCATGGGGTATTCCAAGTAATTCTCCGAGCTTTCTCACTTCATCTTTGAAAAGATACCTGAGGGGTTCTATAATCTTGAGGTTCATTTTTTCCGGTAATCCGCCGACATTGTGATGAGACTTTATCTTTGCGGTCTCTTTTCCTGAAGCAGCACTTTCTATGACATCGGAATAGATTGTGCCTTGAACCAGGAATTCACCGCCTACCCTTTTCGCTTCTTTTTCAAAAACCCTTATGAATTCTTTACCTATGATCTTTCTCTTTTCTTCTGGTTCTGTAACGCCTTGTAATCTATTGAGGAAGCGGTCTTTGGCGTGAACAACGTCAAGATTGAGCCCAAGTTTGTCTCTGAAAACGTTAGGGACTTCCTGCTCTTCGTTCAACCTTAGAAGACCGTGATCGACAAAAATGTTGATTAGTCTTTTACCAATAGCTTTGTGAACAAGGACAGCAGCAACTGAGGAATCAACTCCACCAGATAAGCCTAAAATAGTCTTGCTATCACCAACGGTTTCCCGTATTTCGCTTATTTTTTCTTCAAGGAACTTCTCCATGGTCCAGCTTCTTTCTGCCCGGCAAATATTAAACAGAAAGTTTTCTATGATGTCCATTCCATGTTCTGTATGCCTGACTTCTGGATGAAACTGCAATGTCCATATTCTTTTGTCTTTTGAACAAAGGGCAGCGGGAATGTTGTTTTCTGTTTCCGCTAATACATCGAAATTTTCTGGTATATTTACAACACTGTCTCCATGACTCATCCAGACATTGAAGTTCCTGGGAACGTTTTCGAAGATGGAGGAACACTTCAGCGTCCGTATCTCTGTTCTCCCATATTCAGCGGCTTCTGTTTTATCCACCTTCCCGCCGAAGTTTTTTACAAGAAGCTGCATTCCGTAGCATATACCCATCACTGGAACTTTCACTTTTTGAAACCAATTCGGGAGATCGGGAGCTCCTTCAACGGTAACACTATTTGGCCCACCGGAAAGAATTACTCCCACGACATCTTCCAGACTAGTATCTTCCGTATGATGAATAACCTCACTATAAACTTCCAATTCTCTTAATCTTCTGGCGATTAATTGGGTGTATTGCGAGCCGTAGTCAACCACAACTATTTTCTTCACTTTTTCCCCTCCCCTTACTTTTCAGCTTCACTTTTAGAATAAAGGTATTAGTTTCCGGAGGAATTTAGCGGATATTAAAATTGTCAGAAGACATTCGAGATTGTTCTTGAAATTCACACAAGGGAAAGTTCCTGCCGGTTATAACGCTTCCAAATGCTTTTGAGTTCTTTGATAATCGGCTTTTCGCGCCTGCTTATTATTACCAGGCAGGAATCAGAAGAGGGTTTATTGAGCCTTTCGAAATTCACCTGATTTCCCACGCAATCTATCCTGTACCATCCTTGAGAAGTTTTCATTTCGCCTTTGATTCTCAAGGCAATCGGGGAAAATTCAGTCAGGAAGTTCAACAAACCTTTCAGGCTCATGTTAGAGCTTTTCAAGAGTATAGACTTTTCTCTGCTATGGATAGTGTTCACAGAAGTGCGATGGAAGAGGCCAGCGTTTAAAGGAAACTCTAAAATTTCTTCTACAATATTCGTTACTTTGCAAAAACGGGTCTCAATTATGCGAGTTTTTGGATTTATCTTTCTAACAACCGTTGTCAATTTCTTTAACACTGTAAAGTCAACCATTGCCCATGAATTATCAGCGCTAAAGGAGTTTCAAGAATTGTTTATAGAAAATCTGTCGTTTAAATAATCACAGATTATTCACCACTATCTCACCCAAAGAAATCACAACCTCTATTTC
>Ga0190345_1000583_pt1 | contig 11751 bp, 12 predicted proteins | sample 48721334_MG_FD_161674 | JGI IMG/M metagenome (GOLD analysis project Ga0190345, IMG submission 161674) | Hydrothermal vent microbial mat bacterial communities from Southern Trench, Guaymas Basin, Mexico - 4872-13-3-4_MG | ecosystem: Environmental > Aquatic > Marine > Hydrothermal vents >...
TGCCGGGGTGGTGGCCGCCTGCCGACGTGCCAGCCATGCCCCGGTGGTGCTGGGCGGCGCCGGCTACAGTATCTTTCCGGTTGCGGTCCTCGACTACCTCGGCGCCGACATGGGCATCCAGGGGGAAGGCGAGACGGCGTTTCTACGGCTGCTGGATTCCCTGGCGCATGGGGGACGGGATCTTGACCAGGTTCCGGGCCTGTACCGGCGCGGCGCACCGCCGCCGCACCGGATCTTCGAAACCGATCTCGACCGGCTGCCCATCGCCGGACCGGATTTCTTCGATCCCGCTCTGGCCGAAAATCCGGCCTGCTTCCTGCCGTTCCAGACCCGGCGCGGCTGTCCCCTGGGATGCAGCTACTGCTCCACCGCCACCATCGAAGGGCGCCGCATCCGGCGCCGGTCCCCGGAGGCGGTGACGGCGGCCCTGAAAAACTGGCGCGAGGCCGGCTTCAAGCGGGTTTTTTTCGTGGACAACACTTTCAACCTGCCGCCGACCTACGCCAAGAATTTGTGCCGCCGCATCGAAAGCGCCGCGCTTGACTTGCAGTGGCGCGCGATTCTCTATCCCGCACAGGTGGATCGGGAGCTGGCGGACGCCATGGCAAGGGCCGGGTGCCGGGAGGTGAGCCTGGGTTTTGAAAGCGGTGCGGCGCCGATCCTGGTGGAATACGGCAAGCGGTTCGGACCCGAGGACATTCGCCGCACCGCGCGGCTATTAGAGGATGTCGGGATCCAGGCCATGGGCTTTCTCATGCTCGGCGGCCCGGGCGAGACACGTGACACCGCCTTGGAAAGTTTGAGGTTCGCCGACAGTCTTGGGCTGGCATCGATGCACGTCACCGTCGGGGTGCGCATCTATCCATACACCGGCCTGGCCCGCCGGGCGGCGGCCGAGGGGCTCATCGATCCCGCCGACGACCTGTTGCGGCCCGCGTTTTATGTCGTCCCTCGGCTGGCCGACTGGCTCCACGAAACCGCGGCGGCTTGGTGCGCCGGGCGGCCGGGTTGGTTCTATTGAGTGCCGGTGCGTTCCTCGAAGCGACGCGTCCGCAGCTCGACAAGGGGTTGCTTCAATCGTTCTCGGGCACCATGGCCAGGGCCGTGTCCTGGTAGGCGTGAAAAAACCGGTGGCAAAAGCGATCCCAGCGCTGGCAGACCTCGATGGTTTCGGGGTTCAAGGCCAACAGGTCGGGATGGGCGAGCAGGGTTTCGATTTCCTCCACGAACTGCTGTACCACCCCGGCGGGTGCACCGGCCAGCACGCTGCGGACGAACTCGGCCGGCGGATACCACGGCGCCGCCCGCTGCAGGTCGCGGTGGATCTGGGTCAAGAGGACGTTGCGCGGCCCCTCCCACAGTTCGTTGACCGCCGCGTCACGGTAGAGCCGCGGCAGGGCCGAAAAATCCTCCATCACCCCGTGGCCGCCGAACAGGCTCATGGCCAGGCGCAGCACGTCCGGGCAGTCCCAGCTGGCGGTGATTTTCTGGAGCATGATCAGCTCGCGCACGTCCCAGCGCTTCTTTTTCGTTTCCACCGGTTGATCGGTTCGCGCTCCGGCAAACCCGCCGGGCAGGGCCAGCACGTCCCGGTAGAGACGGAAAGCCCCGGCCAGGGTGCGCTTGGCGCTGCGCTCGATCTCGGCCAACTGGCCCGCCACCAGGGGAAAGCGGTTCAGCGGCTGGCCGAAGGCTTCGCGAAATTCGCTGTACTTGGCCGCCTCGCGCCAGGCGCGCATCATGCTGGCCGCCCCGGAAAGACCGACGGTGAGACGCGAGTAGGTCAGCACGATGCCCACCACGTTAGCCAGCCCCCGCTCCAGCGGGCCCACCGGGTAGGCCACGGCCCCGTTGAGGGTGATCTCGGCGGTGGTCAGCTCGCTGGTGCCCATCTTCCACTTGATCCGGTCGATGGTAAAACCGTTGCGCCGCTCGCGCTCCCGGTCCCCCGGCAGCCAGGAGGGCATGACGAACAGCCCCACCTTTTCCGAGCCCCGGGGCTTGGCGGTGACGATGGCGTAGTCGGCATGGGTGGCCGAGCAGAAGAACTTGGTGCCGTAGAGGCGCCACACCCCGTTTTCTTCCACGGCCTCCAGGACGTTGGCCGGCACGTCCGAGCCGCCCTGGATCTCGGAAAGGTACTGGGCCCCGATGGCGAAATCGCCGTCGATCCCCTCCTTGCAGTGGCGCAGGATGCGCTGCAGTTCCGGGGTTTGGGCATACGGTTCGATGGCCGCCACCAGCCCCTCGGTGCAGGTGAGCGGACAGGCGATGCAGGCCTCGCCGTTCTGGTAGATCACGAACATCTTGATCAGTTTGACCCAGGGGTGGGTCTTTTCCGAAAACAGGGCCTCGCCGAAGACCTCCCGTTCCATCACCTCGCTCTCGTGGGGTCGCACGATGCGATCGATGCGGTTGTGGTGGCCGTCGTAGTGCATCAGGTAGGGCCGCTTTTCCGGCCAGGCGCTAGCTTCGGCCATCCGGCGCCAGCGAAACGAGGCCTTTTTTGAAACGTCTCGGGCGGCGGCGTCCACCATCTCGGCCATCTCGCCGCAGAAAGTGCGCACCACCGCCTGGGCGAAGGGATCGTCGGCGTAGTAGTCACAGCTTTCCCGCCACTTCAAGAACGCGTTGAAACTGTAGGGATTGTCACGGTTCGGAAGGCTCATGGGACCTCTCTTTTGGTTTGCTTGTTCCCGTTGTGCGGTGGTTCCCGGACCTATCCATAGCGCTTCCAGGAAGGCGGGATCAAGCAAGATGCGTTAACGCGGCGCAGGCCGGCTTCAGGAACCGCGCCACCGGCCGGTGGCAACGGCAACCGGTCGGCCGCGAAGTGGCGCGTCAGCCGCCGGCGCTCATCCAGGGGGAGCCGGCCGCCGCGATGGGCTCGAGGCAGATGCAAAAAGAAGGCGGGACGGGCTAACGAATGAATTCCTCGGTCAAGCGGTACGCCTCGTCGTCGGTGAACTGGCGTGGCGGGTGCTTGAAGAAATAGGAACTCGGCCCTTCGAGGGCGCCGGCAAACCCCCGTTGCAGGGCCAGCTTGGTGCAACGGATGGCGTCGATGACCACCCCGGCCGAGTTGGGCGAGTCTTCCACCGACAGGCGCAGCTCCAGGTTCATGGGAACATCGCCGAAGAGCTTGCCCTCCATGCGGATGAAGCAGACCTTGTTGTCGTTTTGCCAGGGCACGTAGTCACTGGGCCCCACGTGGATATTGTCGTCTTCCAGGGGATGTCGGCAGACCGCCTGAACCGCTTCGGTCTTTGATATCTTTTTCAGTTTCAAGCGGTCGCGGTTGAGCATGTTGAGAAAGTCGGTGTTGCCGCCCGTGTTGAGCTGGTAGGTCCGCTCCAGCTCGACACCGCGTTTGGAGAACAGGTCGGTGAGCACCCGGTGCACGATGGTAGCGCCCAGTTGGCTCTTGATGTCGTCGCCCACTACCGGCAGCCCCTTGGCCGCGAAGCGCGCCGCCCACTTTTTGTCGCTGGCGATAAAGACCGGCATGTTGTTGATAAAGGCCACACCGGCCTCCAGGGCGCACTCGGCGTAAAACCGCACCGCCTGCTCGGATCCCACCGGCAGGTAGTTGAGCAGGATTTCGGCCCCGCTGCGGCGCAGGCTTTCGACCACGGCCGCCTTGTCCGGCTCGGGGGCCGTGGCGGGCACGAAGGTGCGGTGGTCCGGGTACTGGCGCATGTGATCGGAGAGGCCGTCGAGAATCGGGCTCATCTCGACGATCACGTTTTGCGGCGGGATATCCCGGCGAAAGACATAGGTGCAGTTGGGAGGAGCAAAGATGGCCTCCGAAAGGTCCTTGCCCACCTTGCGGGCATCGATGTCGAAGGCGGCGACCACCCGGATATCGCTGGGACGAAACCCTCCAATGACCGGGTGCATCAGGCCGATGGGGTCGCGGTCGGGATTTTTTTCGTATCCGTAAATTCCCTGGATCAACGCGCTGGCGCAGTTGCCGATGCCCACAATGGCGATTCGAATTTCTTCCATCGGCGCAATTCCTCCGCATGAGACGAGGTACCCGAAATAAACGCGTGGCCCTTGGCAGGATGTCACCTTAGCCGGATTGACCCATGTTGGCAACCAGCGTCAACGCAGCCGGCCAATAATTTTGCGGTCCCCGTGGCTTCCGGTTTTCTTAACAAAAACAGAATTTTTATGCGACACTCGCCCCCGACGGCCCTGAAAAAACCACCTTCAAGCCACCGGCGCCTCGGTCTTCATCAACCGTCGTGCCCGGCGCATCCGTCCGCCGGCGGTGCTCGCCGTCAATACCAGGTAGAGCGTCGCTCCGGTCCACAGCAACAAACCCCGGGCGGAGGGAGCAACCGCCAGCGCAAGCGACCACCCCACCAGGTACACGGTCCTGGCGGCCCGTTCCATCATGCCGCCGCTCAATGGCACCCCGAGACTTTCAGCCCTCGCCTTGCTGTAGCTGACGAGGAAACTGGCGGTCATACAGGCGGTCATCATCAAGCCGCCGGCCAGTGGATGGTGATCAGGCCAAAACAACACCCAGAGGCCCGCCAGGTAAAACCCGTCGGAAATCCGGTCGAGGCACGAGTCGAAAAAAGCCCCGTAGGCGGAAGGCGACCCTTGCCGGCGGGCCAGCATGCCGTCCATGGAATCGGCCACACCGGAGCCGAGAATCAGGACGGCACCGGCCAGCGGGTGCCAGAGGAAGCCCAGCGGGACCATCAACGCCAGCAGCAGGCCGGTCAAGGTGGCCCGGTCCGGGGTCATCCCCATGCGCTCGGCCAGCGGCATCAAGCGGCGCTCCACCAGTGCCAGGTAGCGGCGTCCGATCCATGTCTCTCGCATCGTTCCCCCGTCGGCCGGCGGTTGCAGCCGTCAACCGCTTCTCCGACCCGCGCGTTGTCATACCTTTTATGATGCGGATCTTCAAGCCCCGTGATGCCTTTCTCAAAGTCCCAGGTAGGCCTTGCGCACCGTGTCGGAAGCGAGCAGTTCCTTGGCCGGGCCTTCCTGCACGATGCGGCCGGTCTGGAGCACATAGCCGCGGTTGGCGATTTCCAGCGCTTCCTGGACCATCTGCTTCACCCGTCTCTAAGTGTGTTGCGCGCCAAAACGGCCCTCCAGGCGGGCCGATACCTCCGAAAGACAGAAGTCCCCTGCGGGACGATATGTCAGAAAGCTTAGAAACCCAAACACTTGGGAAAGTCAAGAAATTTGTCTAAGCGAAAAATATGTTCACCCTGGTTGAAATAGTCAAGTGACTCGCCTGTCGCTTGACAGGTCGGCCACCGAAATAGTATCCGTATCCGGCATGTTAAATCATTGACGCGCTTTCCCTCCCGGCACCGGCGGCCTCCGACAAATCGGTCGACCAAGCCAAACAGCCTGCGGAGAAACACGGTGATTACCTTTCGCAAGGTCAACAAGTGGTTCGGCAAACTTCACGTTCTCAAGGACATCGATTTTCACGTGGACTCCGGCGAGGTGGTGGTGATCTGCGGGCCCAGCGGTTCGGGGAAAAGCACCTTGATTCGCTGCATCAACCGGCTTGAAGACATTCAGCAGGGCGAGATCGTCGTCGACGGCGTGCCGATCCACAACACCCGCATCAACCTGACCCGGGTACGCGCCGAAATCGGCTTCGTCTTCCAGCAGTTCAACCTCTATCCGCACATGACGGCGCTGGAGAACATCACCTTGGCGCCGGTCAATGTTCGTCATATCCCCCGGGACGAAGCCCAGGCGTTGGGCCTGGCCCTGCTGGAGAAGGTGGGTATCCGCGACAAGGCCAACAGCTATCCGGCCCAGCTTTCCGGCGGCCAGCAGCAGCGGGTTGCCATTGCCCGGGGGCTGGCGATGCGTCCTAAGATCATGCTTTTTGACGAGCCCACCAGCGCCCTGGATCCCGAGATGATCAACGAGGTGCTCGACGTCATGCGCGACTTGGCCCGGGAAGGGATGACCATGGTGGTGGTCAGCCACGAGATGGGCTTTGCCCGGGAGGTGGCCGACCGGGTTTTTTTCATGGACGCCGGCGAGATCCTGGAGGTCGCCCCTCCGGCGGACTTCTTCTCGCGGCCCCAGCACGAGCGGACCCGCTCGTTTCTTAGCAAGATCCTGAGCCATTAACCATTTCACTTTTATTCCACTCAATCAAGGAGGTGCGTGATGAAGGCAAGGTTGTGGAAGGGCGGCATGTGGGCCGCCGTGCTCGTCGTGTTGCTGGTGCCGGGCCTCTGCATCGCCGGCCCCACCTATGAGAAGGTGCTCAAAGAGGGCGTGGTGCGCGCTGGACTGATGTACAACAGCATTCCCGCGGCCTACTTCAATGACAAGAACGAGTGGGTCGGCTTTGACGTGGACATCGCTACGGAGGTGGTGCGCCGCATCGGCCAGCAGATGGGCAAGGAACTGAAGATGGAAAAGGTCAAGGTGAACAACAAGACCCGCATCTCGTTTCTCACCTCCGGGCGCATCGATTTGAGCACCGCCAACATGACCCACAAGCGCGAGCGCGACCAGACCATCGATTTTTCCATTACCTACTTTTTCGACGGCCAGAAGATCCTCGCCAAAAAGGGCAAGTACAAGAGTCACAAAGATTTTATCGGCAAGAAGATCGCCTCCATGCAGGGCACCACCAGTGAAAAGAATATCATGAACCTGCTCAAGAAACTCGGTGATCCGGAGGCGGAGAAAAACGTCATCAGCTACCAGGACGAGCCGTCATGCTTTCTGGCCCTCAAACAGGGCAAGGTCGAGGGCTGGAGCACGGACAGCACCATCCTGCTCGGCTACGCGGCCAAGGAGCCCGGAACATACGAACTGGTGGGCGATTTCTTCAGCGATGAGCCATACGGCATCGGGCTGCCCGAGAACGACAGCGACTGGCGCGATGCGGTCAACTTCGCCATCCAGGATATGTGGCGCGACGGTACCTATATGAAAATCTACAACAAGTGGTACGGTCCCGACACGCCCTATTACTTCCCGATGACAGAGAAGATTGAAACCTGGCCCTGATACGCCTGAGCCGTGTCCGCAAAGGTGATGTGACGATGTGATGGCACCGCAGAGAACACAGAGAACACGGGAAGCAAGGCCCTCCAAAAGCACTCTGTGAGCTCTGCGGTGGCTGTTTTTTCGGATGCCATCCGTCTTCGACGATTTCCGCACACGCTTACGCCCTTGCCCCGCCGCCATGGAAACCTGGAAGAAAACACTGCAGCAGATCGGTGTGGTCGCCGGCCTGGCCCTCATTATCCTGGGGGCCTTCACCCGGATGGACTTCGGCTATGATTTCCACTGGGCGGTGCTCTGGGAGGTCAACCCGACCTACAAGGAGGTCTTCGGTTATTGGTTGCTCCGCGGGCTGGTGGTCACGGTGCAGATTTCGCTTATCAGTGCCGCCGTGGCGCTGGTGCTGGGAACCCTGCTGGGCATCGCGCGACTTTCGACGTTCAAGCCGCTACGCGGCTTTGCCACCGCTTACGTCGAGTTTTTCCGCAACACCCCCCTGCTGGTGCAGCTTTTCTTCTGGTACTTCGCCTTTCCAGTGGCGCTGCCCGAGTCGGCCAGCGCCTTTCTCTACCGGCACAACTTCGAATTCTGGGCCGCCACCGGCGGCCTGAGCATCTACACCGCCTCGTTTATCGCCGAGGTGGTGCGCGCCGGCATCCAGGCCATCCCCCGCGGCCACCTGGAGGCGGCGGCCGCCTCGGGCTTGCACCGTCTTCAAACCCTGCGCTTCGTGATCTTGCCCCAGGCGTTTCGCATCATTATCCCGCCGTTGGGCAGCGAGTTTCTCAACAACATGAAAAACTCGTCCCTGGCCATGACCATCGGGGTGGCCGACCTGTGCTGGCAGGCGCAGCAGATCGAATCCTTCACCTTTCGCGGTTTCGAGGCCACCACGGCGGCCACCGTGATCTACCTCAGCCTGTCGCTGCTCATCAGCCTCGTGATGAACAGCGTCAACCACCATTTGACCATCGGCGATCAGAGGCCGCTGTCGTTTTTCGACCGCGCCCTGGGCGCGGCCGTGCGCCCACTGGCCATCGGGGTTGGCGCCGGCTGGCGCGTGATGCGGCGCGTGTGGCCACCGGCCGCCCGCCGGCGGTCGCCAAAGGTGGAGGAAGCCCTGTACATTTCGTCGGGAAAGCAGATCCTGGCCCGCTTGTGGCGCCTTGGGATCGTCGCCGGCCGCCTCGTTTTTGTACTGCTTTTGCTGCTGCTGTTGGCGGCACTCGGCAAAGTGCTCTGGTCGTTCAATTGGGGCGTCATCGCCGCCAATCTGCGGGCCCTGCTCATCTGGACCTTTCCCCGCCCCACCGGCGGCGAAATTTTTCTCGGCCTCGGCGGCCTGGCGCTGAGCATTGTCTTGGCCGCGATATCGCTCACCGTCAGCTTCGGCCTGGGGCTGGCGGCGGGCCTCGGACGCCTGAGCCGCCACGCCTTCGTCAGCACCCCCAGCATTCTTTACATCGAGCTGATCCGGGGCAACCCGTTGATCATGGTCATCTTCTGGGTCTATTTCTTCTCACCCATTCTGACCGGCATGCAGATCGACGTCTTTTGGAGCGCCACCATCGCCTTCACCGTCTTTTCCGGCGCCTATCTGGCGGAAATCGTCCGTGCCGGGGTTTCGGCCATTCCCCACGGCCAGATGGAGGCCGCCGTCTCCTCGGGCTTGAGCTACATCAAGGCGATGCGCCTGGTGATCCTGCCCCAGGCCCTGAAAATCATGATCCCGGCCATCGTGGGCCAGTTCATCGCCCTGTTCAAGGATACTTCCCTGGCGTACATCATCGGCGTCTTCGAGCTGACCACCGTGGCCCAGACGATCAACAACCGATTGATGATCTATCCCTTCGAGATCTATACCACCATCGCCGTGCTCTACTTTGTCTGCTGTTATGCCATGAGCGACGTGGCCCGGCGCCTGGAACGTAAGTACAGCCCCGACAAACGCGTCCAGGCCCCTCGGATGGCTTGATCCCAGGAAACACCTCGAAATTCATGCCGCTTTTTTTCAACCGATCGCGGCACGGCCGTGCGGCAGGGAGGTGATCCGGTGAAACAAAACGGCTTCCTTGACTACTACGAAAGTTTGCAGGTCAGCCCCAACGCGGACCAGGAAACCATCGAACGCGTGTTCCGTTTCCTGGCCAAGCGCTACCACCCGGACAGCGGCAGTTCCGGAGACGTGGAGCGCTTCAGCATGCTGGTAGAGGCCTACAGCGTCCTTTCCGATTCGGAAAAGCGGGCGGCCTACGATGCCACCTACGACCGGGTGCGCGCCGTCCAAGCCCAGATTCGCAAAGAAAGCGACGTCCTGGGCGACTTGAGCGGCGACGAAGCCCTGCGCCACGGCATCTTGTCGACGCTCTACATCGCCCGGCGCCGCGATGCCAGAGACTGCGGGGTCGGCGCGATTCACCTGGAGCAGGTCCTGGAGTGCCCCCAGTACCAGATGGACTTTCACCTCTGGTACCTGCGGGAAAAAGGCTGGGTGGAGCGCACGGAAACCGGCATGTTCGCCATCACCGTCGCCGGCGTGGACGAAGTGGAGAAGAAGCGTCTGATCGTCAAGAAGGAGCTGCTTCTCACCGCGCCCCGACCCGAAGGATTGGAACAACCGTGAAAACTTACCGCAAGGAACTGTGGTTCGAGATTCCGACCCGGCGAGCCTTTGTCAACATCACCGGGCAGGTCCAGCAGTGCATCGATGACAGCGGCATCCGTGAGGGGTTGGCGCTGGTCAACGCCATGCACATCACCGCGTCGGTGTTCATCAATGACGACGAGCCCGGCTTGCACCACGACTACGATGCCTGGCTGGAGAAGCTCGCTCCCCATGAACCGGTGTCCCAATACCGCCACAACGTGGGCGAGGACAACGCCGACGCCCACATGAAACGCCAGGTCATGGGCCGCGAAGTGGTGGTGGCGGTCACCGGCGGGCGCCTCGATTTCGGCACCTGGGAGCAGATTTTCTACGGCGAGTTTGACGGTCGCCGGCGCAAGCGGGTGCTGGTCAAGATCATCGGCGAGTGACGCTGACGCGTCGCCGTCGCGTTGCACTAGAAGGCATAGATGAAGCGAAACCAGGTGGAGTTGCCCGCCGGGCGGTTTCTGACCTGGGTTTCAAAAAGGCTCTTGAAGGTAAAAGACATGTTTTTGTGGGCATACTTGATGGCCGGACCGAGGGCCAGCACCCGGCCCCGTTCGTCGGGCACGTCCACGCCGTCGACTTCGTCGTCGGTGGTCTGCTGGTAGAAGTAGCCGCTCACCCCGACGGTCCAATTCTCGGCAAAGCTGTAGCCGGCGGCAAAGTCGGTGTGAAACTCCTGGCCCGGCACCAGGTCCACCGTCCGGCCGTTGCGCGGATCCAGGTAGTCATCGTTGGTGGTGGAAAAATCGTACATCAGCTTCATGGACAGGTCGATGGGCCCGTTGAGGTAGGTGATGCCGAAGGCCGGCTCGAAGGTCCACACGTTGTTGCCTGGATTGATCGGCTCCCTGTACTTGTCATAGCTGCCGGTGGGCAGAAAGGTGTCCAAGCCGGCCGCCCAGTGGAAATGTTTTCCATGCCAGGCCAGCAGCAGCGGGTTGACGATGATGTCTCCCAGGCCGAAGTGCGAATCGTTCAGGGCCTCAAACGGCGCGCCGAATTCAAAATCCATGTCCAGCGCCGGAATCAGGGTCTGGACCGCCCAGTTGGCCCCCAGAATGCGGATGTCGGTCACGTGTACCACCCTTACCACGTTGGCCCAGACGCTGATGTCGAGGTCGGCCAAGGGGCCGACCTCGTAGTTGTCGCCAAGGTTGTTCTTGTAGCGGTCGGCGCTGTAGTAGTTCGAATAGAGCATCAGGTAGGTGCCCGGCGGTGGCACGACCCCGGCCATGAAATCGTCGGCGCCGTTGGGGTAGGCGCCCGAGCCGCCGGCCCAAACCGCCGGCGGGGGGAAAGTCGTTGCCATCAGCATCAGTGCCAGAAGCCATCTGCGCATCTCTCAGTACCTCCTGCTGCGATTGAACCCTGTATCGACGCCGACGGTAAGCGCTGGCGTCACCCCCGAGGGCTTCTCAAGATGCCGACGACGTATAGTTTTCTGACAAAAAGCTGTCAAGGCAAATTCGGCCGGCCCCGGGGCTGCCGCTGTCGCCGTCTTGCCAATCCGTCAAGACGGCCACCAAGCGCTTGGCGCGGATCTGCGAAAAATACCCGGAAGGCTGCCCGCTGTACATCAAGCCCCTAGCGGTGGGCGACCCGGCCCGGGAAATTCTCAAGCTCATCGACAAGGAAAAGGTGGACCCGGTGGTCATGGCCAGTCACGGGGAAAAGGTCAATTTCAGGTTCGGCTCCGTGGCGCAAAAGGTGCCCAAGAACGCGCCGGCGGTAACCGGACAGATCGACGTGGGAGGCGACCCATGATACGGGTTTCTGTAAAACCCGAACTGCTGCGCTGGGCTTGTGACCGGGCCTGGCTTGATCCGCTGGAGAAAAAATGGTTCTTCCGGTTTTTGCGTACCTCTGGCCAAGGGTCTGTTATTTTAAGATATTTCCTCCCAGAACCTGTCAAGGAGGAATGCCGTCAGGCGTAGTGTCCTTGACGAGGGCTGGGAGGAAAACCACAATCATGGCAACAGGTTGAAAGAAAAGGACCCTGGACTAAAAATAGCACTCGAAACCCCGATTCGGGTGGTTAAGTGTAATACGGGATTTTATTCAAAGTCCTTTTCTTTCAACGTGTT
>Ga0190345_1000586_pt1 | contig 11719 bp, 8 predicted proteins | sample 48721334_MG_FD_161674 | JGI IMG/M metagenome (GOLD analysis project Ga0190345, IMG submission 161674) | Hydrothermal vent microbial mat bacterial communities from Southern Trench, Guaymas Basin, Mexico - 4872-13-3-4_MG | ecosystem: Environmental > Aquatic > Marine > Hydrothermal vents > Microbial...
CCGTTTCTACTCACAACGCCCGCCCCACCGTACCTCGCCGCACAAAACCCTTATGGTATAAGGCTGCTTAACTTAATGGCATTGAGGTGAAACCTGGGGAAAGGCCGTGGAGGCCCCAACCCTGAAGGGGTTGAATGTGAAACGTAGTAATGAGCGAAGCGAGATAATAGCCCCAGGTGCAACCTGGGGGAAATTAACACCCACAAACAACCCCGATAGGGGTTGAATGATAGGGAGAAATAACCTGGGTTTAGCTTTGTATTTAACCAAATCGGGAAATGCTATAGTTGGCTTGTAATCGCCTTATTGGTTAGGCGAAAAGCTGACTTAAAATGATAAAGCGACTTCAATCCAAAGGCGCGTGCCGAGGGCCATACTTTGATTTGAAAACATTCAAAGTATTTTATGGCCCCCAAACTCGGCTAAATATCCACACACACAAAGTGGTTAAAATAGCCAACTTAGAGCCTTTTGAATGGGGCATGCATAATTACGCTTTGCGGCTAATTGGCCTTTTATGACAGACACTTTTAATTTCATAGAAATCACCAAAGTATTTATCGCCAAATATCGGCCCTAAAGTAGTTGGCTTGTAATCGCCTTATTGGTTAGACGAAAAGCTGATTTAAAATGATAAACCGACTTCAATCCAAAGGCGCGTGCCGAGGGCCAGACTTTGATTTGAAAGCATCCAAAGTATTTTATGGCCCCCAAACTCGGCTAAATATCCACACACACAAAATGGTTAAAATAGCCAATTTAGAGCCTTTTGAATGGGGCATAATTACGCTTTGCGGCTAATTGGCCTTTTATGACAGACACTTTTAATTTCATAAAAATCACCAAAGTATTTTTTTCCCCAGGTTCCACCTGGGGCTATTCATATTCAACCCCTTCAGGGTTGGCGTAGTGGGAAAATTTTTCCCCAGGTTCCACCTGGGGCTATTATCTCGCTCCGCTCGTTACTACGTTTCACATTCAACCCCTTCGGGGTTGAGGCCTTTTTGAGCTTTCCCCAGGTTCCACCTGGCTATTATCTCGCTACGCTCGTTACTCCGTTTCACATTCGTGCCCCTTCGGGGTTTGCGTGTTGATAAGCTATCAACAAAATCCGTTATAATCAGAAATTTTCTTCTTCCAACGTCGTGATTCTGCCCAAAGCTTTGGACGGAATTCAGGAAGTGGAAATCTTTTTATGAGTATTTTTATATGAAACTAACTGCCCTTTCTTTTGAAAACTATAAAGCGTTTTCTAAGCGCGAATCTATTGAAGTGCGCCCTCTAACCATACTGATTGGGCGCAATAACGCCGGTAAGAGTGCCATTTCACGATTGCCTCTGCTAATTGCCCGTGCGCTGTCGGATAGCCGTGGCGACTTGAATGGCGACAAGGCAAGACGTTTAACTTGTCTGGACAAATTGATTGACCAAATAGGTGAATAAAATCAGTTGAAATGAGCTAAAATGGATATTATTTACAAGAACAAGAAAGTGCAACGTCAGTGCGATAATCCGTCTGTAGCAGTGCATGGTGAAAAGCGAGCTAAAAAGCTAAAGCAACGATTAAGTCATTTGCGTGCTGCTAGAACCCTTGAATCTGTTGGACGTTTACCTCCGGCACGTTGTCATGAACTCACAGGTGATCTAGCCGGGCTACTTTCTGTCGATTTAGATCACCCTTATCGTCTTTTGTTTGAACCGGCAAATGAACCTATACCAAGAAAAGAAGATGGCGGTTTAGACTGGTTACAGGTTACGGCCGTAAGAATTATTGGGATACAAGATACTCATGAGTAACACAATTAAAAATCAATACAATCCAGAAGTTTATTCGGCGCCAGGTGAGACAGTTGAAGAAACAATTGAGTACCTCGGCATGCCTTTGGCAGAATTGTCTGAGCGCACGGATATTTCTGAGAAAACCCTTAACGATATCATTAACGGAGAAGGCCTACTCACGCCAGAAGTAGCCCTGAAATTGGAGCTCGCTCTTGATGTGCCAGCTGATTTTTGGCTTAATATGGAGCGGAATTACCGTGAATCCTTAGCGCGTCTAGCTGAAAAACAGCGCCTTGAATCGCAAGTAGAATGGCTGAAATTCTTTCCCATCCAGGCAATGACTGAACTTAATTGGGTTAGACGCGGCAAGAATCAAGTTGAGCAACTTAAAGAACTGTTATGTTTTTTTGGCATTGCTGCCACGGCAACTTGGCAAAAACTCTGGGGAAAAACGGCTTACTTTCAATCACCCACTTTCCAGCGCCATCCCCAAGCGGTTTCGGCTTGGTTGCGTCAAGGTGAAAGGCTGGCACAAAAAATGGTGTATGAACCGTATAATGTGTCACTATTCCAAACCATTTTGCCTCAAATTCGTGCTTTAACGACACAATCGCCAAACATCTTTGTTCCTAAAATACAGCGTGTTTGTGCCCAAGCGGGGGTTGCCGTGGTTTTTGTGCCAGAATTACCCCAAGTTGAGATAACAACGATTACTCGTCGGACAACGGAACGTCAAGCGTTAATACAATTTAGTGAGCGTTATCAAAATGATGGGAATTTCTGGTTAACCTTTTTTCAGCAAGTCGGACATCTCTTATTACCGGGTAATAAACAAATCTTTTTGGAAGATGCTTTGGAAGATAACCAAATAGCCCAAGAATTTGCGGCCAAACAACTGATTCCAGAAGCTGAAAGAGGCCAATTTGCCTTAACTTCACACACACCAACACATCCCCAATCCTTATCGATCTAGAGGGAGCCTCTCAATCAATGCCATTAAGTTGGAAATGAACGAATAGTACAGCGAATTTTGAAATTTGTAGTAGGTGCTTTAGCGCCTTAGTTTGTAGTAGGCGCTTTAGCGCCTAAGTTAGTAGTAGGCGCTTTAGTTTGTAGTAGGCGCTTTAGTGTCTGTCACAAAATAACTTGAACAAATTTTATCAATTTGATTAGAATTTGCTCTACAAAAATGACCAGGTTATTTTGTGACAGGCCCTTAGTGAATCCTGTCTGTGGGTTTTGGTAATAGTGCCAACCCCGAAGGGGCATCAATGCCATTAAGTTAAGGGCAACCACAAGGGATTGCCCCTACAAACCGTCATGTCGCGTAGGGGCAATCCTTTATGGTTGCCCTCACCGAAAAGCTTAACTTAATGGCATTGGAAGGGGCCTCCAGTGAAGAGCAACTGGTTACACTAAAGGAAAGCTCAAAAATGCCTCAACCCCGAAGAGGTTGAATGTGAATGAAACCATTTATAGAATCTATTAAAATTCATATCAAAATAGTTTTCAACAGTTATAATCAGCATAATTTTGTTTGAAACACTGCCCTAACCCTTATCAAAATGGGAATTTTATTCTTCCAACGTTGTTATTTTTTCAAAAGATAAAGCATAAAACGTAGTGGCACTTCTACAACATGGGTTATCCTTATGCCATGCCTTATAGACGATACTGGTGCTTTTAAGGGTAAAACGCCGTGGCTGATTTTGGAATCTAAACAACGCGTCGGGGAGGATTTATTCAGCATAACAAAGTACGGTTTTGTGGAAGAATGACACAAGAGGCGCATTCCCATTTTCACAGACAGTTAAGTACAACGGATACGCGAAATAAACGGATAAACCTAAAATGAACGAAAACGGTTTTCTTAAAAGTCATCGAAAGGGTCAATTTTGAACTGATAAAAGTCACTACTATTATTCTAGGGTGCATTGACTGTTATTCTAGGAGGCATTGAAAGTGATTATAATATTTAAAACACTATCCGTTTTTTTCGTGTATCCGTTGTACTTGTCCATGAGCAGGGAATGCGCCTAGATTTATCTCTTTCCAAAACCCGAAAGATGGAAATGCGCCTCATAAATCTTTTAACAAATTTTTAATCAAGAAATATTTCTAAAATTTAATTTTACCCATGACGGATACCATCCCAAAACAATTCAACCAACATATACTTTACACAATTTGCGCTTTTGTCATTTCGAGCAAAGCTCAAAATCTGTAGCCCGTCCAATAAGATTTATCAATATTTATCAATATTTATCAAGGTTTCTCCTCTCGTCGAAACAGAAATCGAAACGAAATGACAGAAAAGCTCAATTTATGTATGGCGGCGCTCGTATAAAGAAATTAATTACCCATTATCCATTACCAATTGTTTATATTAATTAAGGTTACCATTATGCTATTACGTTTCGGTGTTTCCAATTATCGTTCCATCAGTGATTATCAAGAAGTGTTATTAGCAGCCTCTTCCCTCAAAGAACATCAGGCGCAGGTGATTTCGGTTAAAGGATTAGAGGCTAAAATACTGCCAGCGATTGGTATTTATGGAGCCAATGCTTCTGGTAAATCAAATGTTTTGCAAGCTTTCGCGTTTATGCGGCGTCTGCTTTTGAAATCACACGCCAATGGTTCAGCGACAGGTGGCATTGCCCGAACACCTTTCCAACTTGATCCAGAAGTTCTAAAACAACCTTCACATTTTGACTGTGATGTGCTGATTGATAATGTTCGCTACCATTATGGTTTTGTGATAGATGATGACAGAGTACGAGAAGAATGGTTGTATGCTTATCCCTCTAAACATCGTCAAGTCTGGTTCCATCGTCAATACAATGAAGAACCTACTTTTTACTTTGGAAAATGTTTAAAGGGCAAAAATAAAACGATTAAAGCTTTAACCCGCGATAACAGTTTATTTTTGTCGGCTGCTGCCCAGAATAACCATCAACAATTGTCTAAAATATACCGCTATTTTGAAGAACACTATTTTTTCCGCCTCAATGCTGAGCATAGCTTTGAACACTTTGAGACGAGTTATCTCGACAATGGCATGATGAAAACACAGATTATTGAGTTTCTCAAAGGAGCTGATACAGGCATTATTGATGCGCGAATTGAAAAGCGAGAAATCGCTGTGACAGACAAGTCTATTATTGAAACTATCCGAACCGCCCTTGAAAAAGGCAGCAGTGAGATTAACACGTTACGTTTTGGACATCAGAGTATTGGCGGAAAAGAGATTTTCCTAAAGCTCGGCGATGAAAGTCGCGGCACGTTACAATTATTAACTTTATTGGGGCCTCTTTTTGAGGCCTTAGATCATTCCAAAGTCATTTTTATTGATGAACTTGATACCAGTATGCATTCATTATTATCGCTCCAATTGCTTAAGTTATTAAATTCGCCAATCTCTAACAAAGGAGGCGCACAACTGATTTTCACCACCCATGACACCAATTTGTTTGATGGAACCGTTCTGAGACGCGATCAAATTTGGTTCACCGAAAAGGACAAAAAAGGAGCAACTCATCTTTACCCACTGACAGATATTCGCACACGCCCTACTGACAACTTTGAAACAGGTTATTTGCAAGGGCATTTTGGTGGCATTCCATTTTTGGGTGGTTTAGAGGTTTTATTTGCACAGGATTAACAGATGGCAAAAACGCGAAAACTGCCCAAAACACCTTTACTTGCACGGCGTAAACCGCAACGCGAACCTAAATTGAAGCTCATTGTGGTATGCGAGGGAGAAAAAACAGAACCAAAGTATCTCAACGATTTTGCTATAAAATAATAACTACAAGGATTGTATATAATAAGGATTTTTTGTTTAGAGCATCAAATCACGTCAGTTAACTTGTTGTTCAATTGAGCTTGTTCATCTATTTTTATGAAATACTCGCTAAAATACCGAAACATAGAAAGCGATAAGCTGGCCCCCAAATCAATGGCTTAAATAGTTATTAAATGTAAGTTAATATAAAATAATAACTACAAGGATTGTATATAATAAGGGATTTTAGAAACGAGCATCAAATAACGTCAGTCAACTTGTTTTTGTCAATAGCATTTGCTGATTGAATAGCTTTCTTCGGAACGATTTTATTTTAGGCAGATTCGCTTAATTAAATAGAAGTAGTACACTTTCAAATCAATTAGCGAATAAATCCTTTTTTATAACAATCCTTGGGCGTTTGGGCGCACGAAAAAACGTGATCATTGAGTTTAGTGAAACCGGTGGGTTTTGGAAAAAGTGCCAACCCAGAAGGGGTTGAATGTACTCACATTTTACTCCTTCGGGGCAAATAGTTTTTGTTATTGATTCTTGTAAACGGGAAAATAGAAATGCGTTCGTCCAAAGCTGAAGTTTTGGACTCCAAGTAGTGATAAATACTATGTCATTTTCAACACTTATTCAAAAAGGTATTTCTGCGGCACTAGATAGCCCCGTTGTCGATATTCTTGCCGAAGAGGCAGGCGGTAAAGTGGTTTCTATTCTTCTGGAACATTTTAGCTTTACGCCTTACGAAATCGCGCAAACTTATCAAGCCAGTTATGGTTATGCGTTGGCTGCCATCAGTGCTGGCTTGGCGGCACCGGATCAAAAACGGGCGTTTTTACAAAAGCTGACTCAATCGGCACTTACCCGCGAATTTTCTGAGCAAATTGATTCGCATTATTTGCAACCTTTTGCGGCTCAACGTGGAATTATTCGCGCCGGTTTGCCCGATTTACGAAAACAATTCCTTGAACAACTTCAAGAGTTGTCTAAACAACCGCCCATTTTTCAGGCAGAAAAGACGGCCTTCACTGAGGCTGAGTTAGCGGCTATCATCCATTCTGATGGGGCTTTAGCGATTACCGATTTGGTATTGGAACAATTGCGGCGCGTCGCGCCTTTGGATAACACGTTGGAGGCTTTTTTCCGCCATAATGAGTTATTGGGCAACGCGGTTCTTTATTTTTTCCGGGCACAATTGCAAAAAGATGTGCGCGCCGAAAAAACGTTTGCAGCTTTGCAACGAGAAGGCCTTTGGGCGGATGTACGCAATCTTAAATCGGCTCAAGATAATCTCGCCGCGACGCTTGAACAACAGTTGAAGGAGCAAAAAGCGTTGGTGCTGCAAGCCATGCAGGCGAGGGATATCCAAAAAGCCGGTCAAATCACGCAACAAGTGCAAAGCTTGCAAAAAAACCTCGATAATCTGCCTCAAGTCTTGCAGCAAGCTCAGACGGCTTGGCAAAGTAGCCAACGGCAATTCATTGAATTTTCTGATCGTTTTGACAGTTGGGCCACTTTGTTGGATGCTAAAGTGGATCAAGTGTTAACGGAAATGGGAACGTTGCACGGGAAAATTGAGGCCGTGCATGAGGATGTTAGAGCCAATTTGGACAAAACGGCGGAAGTGTCGGACGATGTTAAAGAAGTTAAGCAGTTGATGGTTGGCTTAATGGCGCGGTTTGAGTTATCGTCTCAAGTGAAACCTAGCGACGAATTTACCCAGCATAACAGCGGCAGCCAGAAATTGATTCAAGAAGCCCTTGCGAAGTTAAAACGCTTGCCAAGGCATAATAGTGAATATAATCATTTGGTTATGATGGCGGGCAGTATGGTGTCTTCGGCCGGAGATATCGCTGGGGCCGAAAAGTTATTTCGCCAAGCCAAGGATTCGGCTAAAAATGCGGCGGATAAAGCACTGGCTTGTTTCAATCTGTTTCAAGTGCTACTGCGGCGCCAAGCCTATTCCGAGGCTTTAGCCGAATTACAAGTCGCCATTAATGTCGATCCACAACAATATGCTTTGCATGATGTGCATCGCTATCCGATTGAAAAACTCTTGGGTGCCGGCGGCATGGGCTGTGTGTTTTTGTGCCAAAATCAGTGGCGCACCAGTCGGGTTGTTGTCAAAAGCTTTTGGGAAAAGCGCGAAGGGCGGCTTGAAGAGATTTTTAAAGAAGCGCTCGTTATGCGTCAAGTTGCCGGCGACTATGTGCCAGCGCCGTTGGATTATGGTTTTGTTGATGCGGCTCGGCAGGAACGGCCTTATTTCGTGACGGAATATATTGAGGGTGCTTTGGATGGAGAAGCATGGTTAGCCAAGTATGGCAAATTGGATTTGCAAACGGGTTTGGATGTGGCGCTGCAAATTGCTCAAGGTTTGGCGGTAGCCCATCAAGCGAATGTTTATCATCTCGATCTTAAACCGGCTAATTTGTTATTGAAGCGCGTTGACGGTCGTTTAATGGTTAAAATCATTGATTTTGGGTTAGCGCGAGCGGCCACCTCTTTGAAACAACAAGCGGCCGTGACGCAAAGTCATAGCGGTAAGAGTTTATTAGCAGAAACGATTTTTGGGACGCTTGACTATGCACCGCCGGAGCAACAGGGCGAAACGCAGTATGGGAAGCCGGGCGCGAAAAGCGATGTTTTTGCGTTTGGGGCCAGTTTATACCGGTTATTAACCAACGAAAGTCCCCGTTTTCCACATCCTCGCAAATTGCCTGATTTGCCTGAATTACAGTTTTTTCTGTTAGATTGTTTAGAACATGATCCTGATAAACGGCCTGATACGCAAGCCATTATTGCGTTGTTAGCGAATTTGCTGAAAAAGGTTGGCAAAAAACCTCTGTTAGACGCGCCAAGAAAACCCGCTGCCATTGCTAAACCTAAACCTAAAGAGAAACAACCGGCTCAAGAGAAAGCGCAACCTACAGAAATCGTTAAACGGGCTGCTGAAACACCAAGAAAAAAGGCTGAAGAACAAGCGCGAAAGAAGCGAACTGAGCCAACACGGGCCAAAAGTTCATTTTGGGGTAGTGTCAAAAAAGCTTTTGGCAAGCAAGAACAACTTGAGTCACCGCAAGAAGAAGCCAACAATATTATCCAAGATCGCTTACAAGATGGCAGTTTGGGCCCAGAAATGGTCGTTATTCCGGCCGGACAGTTTCTGATGGGCGATATTCAGGGCACTGGCATTGAGAATGAACAACCGGTGCATGAGGTATCGGTGGAAAGCTTTGCCATAGGGCGTTATACCATCACGTTTGCCGAGTACGATAGCTTTGTTGAAGCGACGGGTCGAGAAAAGCCCGATGATGAAGGTTGGGGGCGTGATAATCGGCCGGTGATTAATGTCAGTTGGGAAGACGCAATCGCTTACACGGAATGGTTAAGCCAACAAACTGGGCAACAATATCGTCTTCCTACCGAGGCTCAATGGGAATACGCGGCCCGTGCTGGCACGGAGACGGATTATTGGTGGGGTAATGAGCTTGGTATTAATAAGGCTAATTGTCGAAACAGCGGTAGTCAATTCAGTGGCAAACAAACGGCGCCGGTGGGTTCATTTCTGCCCAATCTTTTTGGCTTATATGATACAGTTGGGAGCGTTTGGGAATGGACTTGTTCCGCCTACGAGCCAACCTATAGTGGTAGAGAGCAACGTTGTTTAAGTAAAGATTATGTGGGGCAAAAGGTATTTCGGGGCGGTTCTTGGGATAGCAAACCGAGGGCTGCGCGGGTATCCTTTCGCTTTGACTGGCGGTTTCAGCGTAACCTGGTTGGTTTTCGTGTTGTAAGGATTTGACTGAGTTATTTTTTATCCAGGATTTTCTTATCCCTGCTTATATCTACAAGGATTGAGTAATGCCGCGGATTTTTTATCCGTTATTATAACGAATCCTTGTAGTTGCTTTTGTCGAATCCCTGTAGTTGCTGTTATCGAATCCTTGTAGTTGCAATTAGTTAGTTATAATGACTTGACTGTCAATTAGTTAAAAACAAAACCCATTAGTTGTAATGATTCGTTCCAGCATATGGCCCACAAATCTTGGGTTATTGACGTATAAAAATTAGGGTTTATATTTACTAAAAAAGGTCTTCTAAATCAGTTAATAACAGTCAACTGATTGATATGAAATAAAATTGATATAATTTATTTATTGAAAAGTCGAACTCACGTTAGTACATTGATGACGAGGAGAAACGAATGGAGTTGAGAATAAATTCGTTGATTTCAAAATTCGCTGTACTATTACTCTATAAGAAATCCTTGTAGTTAGTTATTAATTTGTTTATTTCCTAATCCGTTGTACTATTACAAAATACCAATAAATCTAATGAAAAGGTGCGGCAATGAAGACGTATCAACTAATTGTCAGATGTTATGCAAGATATGATGAAGGGCAATGGATAGCCTTTTGTCTTGACTTTGATCTGGCCGCTCAAGCAGACAACTTTGAACAAGCCAAAGCGAAATTAGAAAGCATGATTAAAGAATATGTCTTTGATGCGCTGGTTGGAGAAGACAAAGACTATGCCGAACAATTGCTTTTTCGCAAAGCGCCTCTACTTGAATGGCTCAAATACTACTTTTATCTTTTCAGATACCGTTTCAGTCATGCCAAAAAGGGTTGGTATCGCCGGTTCAATGAACCATTACCTTTAACACCTTACCATCACGAAAGCGCATGAGTTCCCATTATCCACCACTGACTTGTGATCAAGTTAAAACTATTCTAACCCATCTTGGTTTCAAGCGAAGGCCTAATACTGGTGGCGGTTCCTCACACGAACAATGGATAAAGGACGTTGACGGTAGGCGTTATAAAGTCACAGTTGATTGTCCCAAGGCCCCGTTTAGCCAATACTTAATCAATTCAATGGCGAGGCAAGCCTGAGTTAGCAAGAAACAATTTTACGCGGCATTAGGGAAGTGATGGGATTTTAAGGCTTGGACAATATTATCCTTGTAGTTGCTTTTTTTTCAATAACTACAAGGATTGCATATAACCAAGGATTTTTTAATCCGTTATTATAACGAATCCCTGTAGTTGCTTTTCTCGAATCCTTGTAGTTGCTTTTTTTCATCAATAACTACAAGGATTGAGTAATGCCGCGGATTTTTTATCCGTTATTATAACGAATCCTTGTAGTTGCTTTTATCGAATCCCTGTAGTTGCTTTTTCTTTCAATAACTACAAGGATTGCATAATGCTGCGGATTTTTTATTCCTTATTATAAGTAATATTGTAGTTATTAATTCGTTTATTTCCTAATCCGTTGTACTATTACCATATAACAAACCCTTGTCGTTATGTCGGGTGGATATTTAAGGAGCGTTCAGTATAGTTGCTAAAGCAACAACTACAAATGGCCTTTTTAGTTGCTAAAGCAACTACTACAAACGGCCAATTACCAATCACAAATTACAACTTACAACTTACAAATTACCAAGTAAAAAAATTATGGGATTCAAATGCGGAATAGTCGGCCTACCCAACGTAGGCAAATCCACCTTATTCAACGCCCTCACCTGCGCCGAAATAGCGGCCGAAAATTACCCTTTTTGTACTATTGACCCTAATATTGGCGTAGTTCCAATGCCCGACAGTCGTTTAGACATACTAGCCAACTTCGTCAAACCGCAAAAAATAATTCCAACCACAATGGAATTTGTCGACATTGCCGGCTTAGTCGCCGGCGCGTCTAAAGGCGAAGGCTTAGGCAACAAATTTCTCGCCAACATCCGCGAAACGCAAGCCATTGCCCATGTCGTGCGTTGCTTTGAAAATGACGACGTAACGCACGTTGCTGGCAAAATCGATCCGCCAAGCGATATCGAAGTGATCAACACAGAATTAGCACTAGCAGACTTAGACACAGTAGAGCGGGCCCTGCAACGAGCCACCAAAAACGTCAGAAGCGGCAAAGGCTTAGTGCAAAAACAACTCTTTGAAAAAGTCCACGCCCACATTGACACCGGACAACCCATCCGCGCCCTAGCACTCCACGAAGAAGAAGAACTGCTATTGCGCGACTTGCACTTACTCACCGCCAAACCAACACTCTACCTCGCCAACGTGGCCGAAGACGGCTTTGAAAATAACCCTTATCTTGACCAAGTGCATGAACTAGCAGCGCGTGAAG
>Ga0190345_1000594_pt1 | contig 11616 bp, 10 predicted proteins | sample 48721334_MG_FD_161674 | JGI IMG/M metagenome (GOLD analysis project Ga0190345, IMG submission 161674) | Hydrothermal vent microbial mat bacterial communities from Southern Trench, Guaymas Basin, Mexico - 4872-13-3-4_MG | ecosystem: Environmental > Aquatic > Marine > Hydrothermal vents >...
AATCGGATTTTTTTATCTGATTTCTAAAACATTTAAATGGGCGCATTCGCAAAAAAAGGCTCATTATCAATCTTGAGTACCACTGACAAGTACAACGGATACGCGAAATAAACGGATAAAAAGATACTGCAAACGGCTAGAATTTGAAATTTTTAGAATGATCATAAGTCTTTAAGACTTATGATTTTTCTGTTTAACAGTGCGAAGTATAACATTCGCTTGAACGGTTTTCTTAAAATTCATAGAATGGGCCGATTTTGAACTTATCAAAGTCACTGCTGTTGATCGGTTGGTGCTTCGTGATCGGTTAGTGAACACTATCCGTTTTTTTCGTGTATCCGTTGTCCTAAACCAAAGGAAAATATGACCATGCCAACCACATTTTCTCGTCAACTTAGCTTGACTCAAGACGCAACTATAACTATCAACCAATTGCCCTTTCGTATGGGTGATTTTGTTGAAGTCATTATTCGCCCGGCTCAAATTCCCCAAAAAACAGCTCCCAAAAAAGAACCGCGTTATCCCTTGCATGGCACACTTGTCAAGTATATTGATCCAACTGAGCCAGTCGCGGTAGAAGACTGGGAGGTGTTAAAATGATTTTGTTAGATACTCATATTTGGATATGGTGGATAGTTAGACATCAACGACTAACAGAAGAACGTCGCCAATGGTTGCTGAAACACGAAACCACTGGTTTGGGAGTCAGTATCATCTCTTGTTGGGAAATTACCAAATTAATCGAAAAAAATCGCCTACCGTTTTCTTGTTCTGTAGACGAATGGTTTGAGCAAGCCCTCAAATATCCGGGTATCCGTCTATTAACGTGAGTTCGACTTTAAATATCAATGGCTTCTAAAATTAGTCGTTATATCAATTATTTACTTATAATGACATCATTAAATCAGTTAAAAACATGTACTGGTTCATTCCAGTTGATGGCCCACAAATCTTCGGTTTTCACGTATTAATAGTAAGGGTATCTCCAGAAATAAAAATGTCTTTTTAATCACTTAATTGTCATCAACTAATTGATTAACATAAGATTTATATAATTTATTGAAAAGTCGAACTCACGTTATTAGAACTGACATTGCCAATTGTCCTAGACGCATTTCAATTACCACCGCCTTTTCACCGCGATCCGGCTGAGCAACTGATTGTCGCCACCGCTAGAGTACATGACATACCATTATTAACGTGCAGATCGCAAAATTTTGGATACAAACCATCAAACCTTGATTAATCAAAAAATGGCCCAAACTAAAATAGTTTGGGCCGAGGCACCGATTAAACAACGGGCTTTAACACAAAGGACACACAATATTGTGAATCAACCACAAGTAAAAGTGAATCACGACGAACTCATCCGGGATTATGCCGGCTATGAGTTTATACAAGACGAAATGGAAGCCCTTGTTAAACAATTCCTACAAGTCTACTATCAAGACATCCTAAAGTTGTATGGCTTTCCAGAACCTCAAAACACCGAGACACTCGAAGTAATGGCCGCCGGTGCCGGCGCATCGAAATTTGTATTCGGTGCCATTGACAAACAAGCCAACTTGACTTTGGGCATAAGACTGTACAACAGCAAAGGATTTATGAAAGACTGCGACAAAACTTATGAGAGTGCTGACGAGTACAGAGTCAATTTGGAAACTCATGATAAACCACTGACGGAAGCTTTGGTAGATGAAACCAGGATATATGAGGAATTGGAAAAAAATGCGGCGAAAACGGGCATAGATGTCAGAGGCACATGGGCCAAATTTCCGATCCATAAAGACAACTATAAAAACACGGAATATGGTCAATACATTGAGGACTTTATCTATATCGAAGATCGAGAACTCAAACGTCTCATGGTCAACTTAGGTATTAACGCCTTCACTATCGGTGGCTTTGTCATCGGCTACGATGGCAGAAAAGTACTTGAACGTCCTGAATTTGGCCCCCAAGATAAGCTCAATGCGATCATTCATATTTGCAATACCATGCTGCAAAGCTGGTTATTTACCGTGCGACACAACCACAAACTGGTTGGCAGAACCATCGTCGATTTAAAACCCGCCCAATTCGTCATCCAAGCCGACGAAACCAAAACAGAAGACTTCATGCCGGCCGTTGTGATTGACATTGGGCCGGCTGAAAACACGGATAACATCTACACCTATCTCAAAGATGTCTCCTACATGAAGAAACTTATACCGGCTTTTGCGGCCGAAATGTTAAAAAAACTCGGCCTATCCGAACAAGACAAGCAAAAAGCCAAGCAATCTCTTTACGAAGAGATTATCAACTACCTGACTCAGTGCAAACAAACCGCTGCCAAACAAAAAATGATTCAACCCAGCGAATTTGAACACTTGGTTGATGAGTTTATAACCTGTATGAAGGCAAAGTTGCCTTAATCAAACTCTTTGAAATGAGAAGACGTCAAAATGGCAAAGAATACACCAGATGAAAACCGGATCAAGCCCTGCCCTGCGTGTGATGCAGACATTCCTAAACCACAATTGCCTTCGGCCATTTGGCGTGATCGCCTTGCAAAACTTCAGCAAGGTTTTCCATCACCCTGGGAAGAAAATGAGCGAGATCAACACTTTGAAAACACCTTCAAGGATGCCGTTGCCCTACTCGATGATATGAAGCATCCTCGTTATGGGGATCTTGCGTTGCTGAGTTACTTAGGGGATGAAGACCCTCACGTCCCCAATTATGACTCTTCCTACCACACAAAGATGACAGAAGAATTAACTCATCCCGCCGGGGTTATCCACGAACTCGTTAACTTTTTCGACGGGATGCCCATTTGGAACCATCCCCAAACGATGGCCAATGTTATCCCCCCGGCCAACACCGCTTCAATCATTGGGGCCACTCTAGGCGGTATTTTTAGCCCCAACATCATAGAAGGCGATTATTCGTGGCATGTGGCGAAAACAGAAATCGAATCGGCGGCGATGGTAGCCGATATGATCGGCTGGGATCAAAATGAAGCCGGAGGACTGTTCACCTTTGGAGGAACCGGTTGCTATTTGTATGGCACCAAGTACGCACTGACTCGCTGTCTAGGCAAGGAATCTCGGTACACCGGCATTCGTGAAGATGTCAAGGTACTGGTTTCGGCACAGGGGCACTACGCCAAACAGAACTGCACAGACTGGAGCGGTTTGGGAATGAATCACTTCATTAACATCCAAACCGATAACAATAACTGCATGGATGTAGAAGAACTCAAAAAAGTCATGGAAGAATGCTATCAACAAGGGCATAAAATTGCCATGATTGTCTGCACCATGGGCACTACAGATGCCTTTGCGATTGATCCCATTCGTCAAATCCGCGAAGCTATTGATGAATTTCAAGCAAAGCATCGCATTACCGGGTGGCCCATGCTTTATGCGGATGCCGTGATTGGATGGGCTTGGCTCGCCTTCAGCGGCTACAATTTTAAGACGAATTTTCTGCAATTTTCCCCGGCCGCGCTTGAAATTCTCCAAACCAATTATGAACAGATCAAGGATATGCATTTTGCGGATGCCTTCGGTTGTGATTTCCACAAAACCGGGTGGGCACCCTACAATTGCAGCCTCTTTATGGTGAAAAACCGTGTTGAATTTCAACAACTGATGGAACGTCCAGTGCCAAGCTACCTGCACCCAAATACGGACTACAATCCCGGCCATTACACCTTGGAAACGTCCAGAACAGGAAGTTATTCCTTAGCCGCATGGGCGACACTCCGTTTTTTTGGCCGCGAAGGTTTTCGGGTAATGTTGGGACGTATCATTGAAGTACAAATGTACCTCCGCCAACGGCTGACTGAAGAACGTAGTCTTGTCTGTGTCAATCCTGACGATTATGGTTTCGTGACACTGTTCCGCGTTTACCCAGAAAGCGTAGATGCAGAAGAAGCATACCAAAAGGAATTAAACGATCCCGCCTATCGGGAACAATTGAAAATCTTCAACCAGTTTCAAACACGAGTGGCGAACAAATTATTCGACATGTTGCGTAACCCATCCTCAGCGCCAACGGGTTGGAAAAATCCGCCCTATACCAGTTATACGGCAGGCTTTCGCGCCCCACTGTATGCGCCAGCCAGATGAATCTGACAGTCGATACTTCATCTACGCCCTGAAATCCTACCCGATGTCTCCCAATTCGGACGAGCATTCAATGGTTCTCCTTATCGCTTATGTGTTGAAAGCCAGAGAACTGGTGATGCAAGATATCTTGGAAGAATGCAAATGCAAAGGGCGAGAATTGGTTTGCGATTCGCTTGCGTACTGGGGCTCTAATGAAGCTATTCATGATAAAGACATCATGAAAGCAGAATAAGCGGATGCCGCTACTTTGAAACACCGTTTGTAGTAGGCGATTCATCGCCTACCCGTTTGTAGTAGGCGATTCATCGCCTACCCGTTTGTAGTAGGCGATTCATCGCCTAGCGTTTGTAGTAGCCGATTCATCCAATACTCCCTAGTGGCTAAAGCCACTACTACAAACGGTGGCTAAAGCCACTACTACAAACGGTGGCTAAAGCCACTACTACAAACGGTGGCTAAAGCCACTACTACAAACTCTAGTATGTTTTAATCCTTTTTTATAACGAATCCTTGTAGTTCTTTTTTATAACGAATCCTTGTAGTTCTTTTTTATAACGAATCCTTGTAGTTCTTTTTTATAACGAATCCTTGTAGTTCTTTTTTATAACGAATCCTTGTAGTCCTTGCGTTGTAAAAATGAAATTCCAATTAAATAATCTCATTGCTTTCTGCAACGAGTTTAAAGACAGAAATGAAATCATGAAAAAATCCCAGTACACCGAAGAGGAGGCACTAAATAAGTCACTGATAAGCGCTTATGCGATTGAAAAACACTCCTTACTCCGCGCTGACATAGATGACATGGGCATAGAAGTGGCGAGTTTCGACAAAGAAATAGATGAAATGAATCTTCTCTATGATGATATACTATTTGCTATCGGATAATAAATAATGGCTATTGATGATCTAAAAAAGCTTTTGAGCATCAATAAAGGAGTCCAAGATTTATCTTGGACGTCATCGATAAATACTCCAACCCAAAAAATCCGGAGAATGAACCAAACATGAAATTCCAATTTGAAAAACTCGGCGCGTTAGACAAAAAAACTGAGATAGAACTCGGTGACTTAACCATTATTTGTGGAAAAAATAATAGGGGGAAAACGTTTGCCAGCTACGCAATTTACGCTTTTCTAAAAACTTGGAATAGCAACATTGATTTCAAAATCGGAGATGAAATACACCGTTTGCTCGAAAACGGTGTACTTAAACTTGATCTGAAATCGCTTGAGAAAAATCTGCCGACTGTATTGGATGATATTTCTAAGCAATACACGGAATATCTGTCAAGGATTTTTAGTACCAACGAAGACTATTTCTCCAAAGCAACCTTTCATGCGCTGATTGCGGCTGATTATCAACCGACTTACAAAGTTGGTGTGCGTACTTCAATGGGCATAAAGGAAATTTTGAAAGTTTTTAAGCAGACAGATAGTAGTATCTTAGAAATGCTTCTCTCAAATGAGAATAGAAAACTTATTCCATCTATTGAATTTGTGAATGAGTTCATTAATGAACTTTTAGGCCGCATTTTACTCAGTGACTACTTTGCTAATCCGTTTATTATTACTTCAGAAAGAACCGGGATTTCTCTTTTTCACCGAGAACTCGATATTAGTAAAAATAGGTTAATAGAACGGCTACAAGAAGGAGGAACAAATAAGTTAGAATCAACTCTCAAAATGATTAATGGGACTGTTTCTCGCTATTCTCGTCCTATAAAAGATGGGATAGATTTCGTGCGTGATATTGTCGAATATAGCAAGAAAAAAAGTCCCTTAATTAAAGAACATCCTGAATTAGTAAAAGTATTCAGGAATCTGGTGGGTGGTGATTACATAGTGATAGAGGATAAAATCTATTTTTCTTTCAAAAAAGGTAGAAAGAATCATTTAATCCCCATCTATTTAGCTTCGTCATCTGTTAAGTCTTTGCTAGATATTAATTTTTATATTAAATGTCTCGCTCAAAAAGGCGACATCTTGCTGATTGATGAACCAGAACAAAATCTCCATCCCGCCAACCAACGGAAAATGGCAAGGCTATTTGTCAGGCTTATTAAAGCCGGCGTTAAGGTTTTTGTCACCACGCACAGCGATTATCTCATCAAGGAACTCAATAATCTGATTATTCTCGGTAACGAGTTTGAAGACAGAGATGAGATACTGAAAAAATACAAGTACACAAATACCGACGTGTTAGAACCCTCATTGGTAAGGGTGTATATTGCCGAAAAACAGACTCTAGTTCCAGCCCCGATCAATGAACTGGGGATAGTAATCGGTAGTTTTGACAATGAAGTCAGAGAAATGAATGATATGTTTGATGATATGACAATGACTATGGAAATTGCTTATGAATGATAATATTCAGAAAGTACATACTCTCATTGAGCATATCAAGGATATTATTAATCCAGAGCCTAATTTTATTCTTGAGGTTATCAACAAAACGCTTGTGATAAAAGAAGAAAAGGCTGAAGCAAAATTAAAAAAGGTTACCATCTACGGATTTGATGACAACACCTTTGCCTTTAAACTTGATGCTAAAGAGAAACTTGATGTCAGGAAAACAATAAGGATAAGTGAATACCTTAACCCTAATTCCAAAAAAAGCATCAACAGAGGTTGCGATGGCATTATTTTTACATGTATAAAAGGTAAAGGTTATGTCTTGATTTGTGAAATGAAATCAGGAGTGCCCCACCAATCTGACTATTTCCAACAGTTTAGGAATTCTTATGTATTTATTAAATTTATTGCGGCTATCTTAGACGAATTTTATGGCGTTAATCTTATGGAAAGTTTCCAAATTAAATATATTCTCTTTGATAAAAAGAAACAATTTGGAACCAAACCAACCGATGGAACGCAGCGAATTCAACCAAAGAAAGAATATTACGACGGTAAAGAACTATGTATTTATAAAATTCACCACCCTAACGAAAAAAAATCGCTTGATATTAAGCGATTAAATCTGACAAACCGCTGTGATAAATAGTGGTAACCCTCTACATAGAGTGATTTCACCCAAACATGAAATTCCAATTTGAAAAACTAGGCGCGTTAGACAAACAAACCGAAATAGATACCGGCGACTTAACCCTTCTCTGTGGTGCCAACAATACCGGTAAAACATACACCAGTTATGCCATTTCTGGTTTTCTGTTAACTTGGAAGAATCACATTCAGTTCAAAATAGAACCCGCTCAAATAGAAAACCTTTTCAACAATGGAGTACTTAAACTGGAGTTATCCTCATTTGAGAAACAGATTCCTCTGGTACTGGACGAACTATCCAAACAATACACTCAAACCCTTTCGGGAATATTTAGTGCCAATGAAGACTTTTTTTCTCAAACCGGGTTTCGTGCCTTAAGTACTGACTATCAGCCAAACTCTCAAACTGAATTACAACTCGCTATTGGAACGAAAGCAACGAAAATTCTAACCGCTCTAAAAGAAAAAGACAGCAAAGTTCTTGAAATCACTTTACTGATAGCCGATGAAGATCACATTCCGCACACTACCGTGGTTAAAGATTCCCTCCTTCCCTCCAGGTAGATACACTGGCTATATTAATGTCGTACCAAAGGGGCTTTTCTATTAGCCCCTTCGGTATGTGTTATTAAAGCCCCTGGAAAACGCCCCTGGCTTTGTTATTTATTGACGGACAAGTCTAATAAAAATCATTATTAATGCGGATTAAGGGTTGAATTGAATCAACTACAGGCCGATTGTATAGCAACTACAAGGATTGTATATAATAAAGGATTAAAAACGACGCTGTACTAAGTATTAACCAACTCAAAGTCAATTTGCTTATCCGCGCAATTAATTCACCTATAAAAAGTATGGCTAATGAGGCGCAATTGGGGGCAATTGATAACTGAATTTGAAACCATTCACGTCGGCAAAAGTTTCGCTTCGCTGTACTTTTGCCGACGTAACCTTTTATGGCCCCCAAATCAGGTAGTCTAAATACCCATAAAATATCTCTTGCGTCAAAGCGTCAAAGCGCGTTTATTTCATTTTGTGGGCCATGATTTGATTTAAAATCATTCACGTCGGCAAAAGTTTCGCTTCGCTGTACTTTTGCCGACGTAATCGTTTTATGGCCCCCAAATCAGGTAGTCTAAATACCCATAAAATATCTCTTGCGTCAAAGCGTCAAAGCGCGTTTATTTCATTTTGTGGGCCATGATTTGATTTGAAACCATTCACGTCGGCAAAAGTTTCGCTTCGCTGTACTTTTGCCGACGTAACCTTTTATGGCCCCTAAATCAGGTAGTCTAAATAACCAGAAAATCTCTCTTGCGTCAAAGCGTCAAAGCGCGTTTATTTCATTTTGTGGGCCATGATTTGATTTGAAACCATTCAAATCGTTTTAACCCTTAATTCGCATTATTAATGTCGCCCCGTTGGGGCTTTTCTATTAGCCCCTTCGGTATGTGTTATTAAAGTCCCTGGAAAACGCCCCTGGCTTTCTTATTTATTGACGGACAAGTCTAATAATTAATTGAGTACAACGAATAAAAACCAATTGCTGTACTCAAATTTTTGCCAAATCCCGCCAAACCTTTTCCAGTCGTTGCACCGATACTGGATAGCGGGCAGGCTACCAACTCTCTAACGATAAAGCAACGGCACCACAAAAACCGTCAATAATGCTGAACTCATTGCCCCAAAAATCAAACTGATCGCCAATCCCCCAAACACCGGATCAGGTACCATGATAGCTGTGCCAAGCACAATAGCCAGGGTTGTTAATAAAATCGGTTGTAAGCGTAATGCGCCCGCTTCGCGTACTGATTGTTCTCGTGTCCAACCTTTTTGTTGATGTTCTCTCGCAAAATCAACAATTAACAATGAGTTTCTGACGACAATACCAGCGAGTGCAATGACACCAATCATGGATGCTGCTGAGAAAGTTTGTCCTAATAACCAATGTCCGGGGAATACGCCAATGAATCCCAACGGTATTGAAACCATCACTAAAATGGGTATCGTAAAAGAGTGATAATAGGCGACTAATAACAGATAAATGGCTATCAAGGCTAAACCCAGTGCCATGCCCATGTCACGAAAGGCATCTAATGTGAGGCGCAATTCTCCCGCCCAATGTAATCGGTAGCCTTCTAAACTGTCAGGGCGAGTAGGATTAATACCCAAATTGGTGGTACGCAAAGTGCCATGTTCTCCTAAATCCAGTCCATCAAGTTGTTGTTCCATACTTAATACGGCATAAACCGGCGCACTCGCTGCTAATTCGCCACCCACATAAATCACTCGTTCATTGTCTTGATGCCAGATTGGATGTGGCTGTTCAGTTAAAACCACTTGGGTTAATTCTGAAAGAGGAATCTGTTTTCCTTGGGGATTGGTGACAAAAGCTTGGGCTAACAGCGTTGGTTCAATCCGTTGTTCACGGGGAATGTGCAAACGGATGGGAACCGGAGTACGTTCCCCTTTAACGTGGATATAGCCAAGCACTTCACCGGCGATAAAACGATTGAGGGCTTCGGCTACTTGCGCGGCATTCAAGTGAGCCAGATTCGCTTTTTCTCGATCAACCACTAACCGATATTCAGGAATAGGCGTCGGTACACTGGCCCACACTTCTGCCATGTCGTAGGTGTTGAAAAAAGTCGGACTCACTTGCTGCATGGCGAGGTTTTCTAATACCACATTATCGGGGCCGTATAATTCAGCCAGCACTGTTGCCCGTACTGGTGGCCCCGGTGGATCTTCAACCAGTTGAATAGAGGATTCTGAATAGTGCGCGATAATATCAGCAATTTGGACACGAAACTGGCGAACAATGTCAATTGAAGTGATGCTTCGGTGGGCTTTATCGGTGAGGTTGACGCGAATTTCGGCAAATTGAGAACCTACCCGCCCGCTACTCCCACGCAATTGACCATTAAAATCAATGATCGATGGAATACCTATAAATGACTGATAATTAGTCACATAAGGATTTTTAGCCAATTCTGCTTCGATTAAGCGCACGGCTCGATCCGTTATTTCTAGCGGTGTTGCTTCTGGGTGGTGGAAGGTGATTAAAAAGGTGTTTTTGTTGTCTTTGGGCAGAAAAGCTAACGGTACGCCTAACTTCGATGTTGCCCCACTGAGCCCTTCTGGACGAATAAATTGCCAAGCGGGTTGTAACATTGATAGCCCTAAAAGTACTATTATCAGCAAAAAAAACGGATAGCGCAGAAGACGATAACGAAATAATAAATTAAATAGGAAACGATAGATGATTTGCAACCAACTGGATTTGGGAGCTTGATGATGTTTACCCGTCGGCAAAAATCGCCGCGCGGCCCAAGGTGTTATGCAGTAGGCAATGAATAAGGAAGCGATCATGGCAACTGGCACATTGAAAGTCATCGGATAAAAATACTGCCCTAACATGCCCGTTACCATTATCAGTGATAAAAACACCGTTACCACCGTAAATGTGGCTAAAGTGGTTGGATTGCCAATTTCACCGGTTGCTAATACTGCAACTTGACTGCGACGGGTGATATCGGCCTCTTTAGGCAAATGCTGATAATGTCGATGAATATTTTCAATCACGACAATCGCGTCATCAACCAACATGCCTAAAGCGAGAATCAGTGCGTAGAGAGTAATACGATTCAATGTTGGCCCCGCTAACCAGTCGGCCCCCATAACAACAGCAAATACCAAAGGAATGGTTACTGTGACGATTAGCGCGGCTCGCCAACCTAAAAACAATAAAAAAATCAAGCTCACGCATCCAATGGCAATGAACAAATGTTCAACCAACAAGTTGACTGTTTTATTCGCTTTATCACCATCATCGCGGGTGATAACAACATGGACATCTTGTGGCAACCAATTGGTTTGCATTTTTGTGACGCGCTCCCGCAATGCCAGTGCTAAAGGAACCGAATTGACGCCCGGCCGTTTAGCAATCGCAATGCTGACTGCTGCCATCTGCATTCCGTTAGTCGCTGAAAAGCGTGAATCCGCTGGCCCAAAGCTAAAGCGAACCATTTGGGTACGTTCTGTTGGTGGCGCGTCAATCACATCGGCCACATCTTGCAATCGTACTATTTTTTCGCCATCGCTACGCAAAATAAGATTTTGAATTTCAGATATTTGGGTCAATAAATTGTCTACGCGGAGATGAAATGTTTCGCCTTGATGGACTTGATGTCGAGAAATTTTAGGCTGTGACAAGTTAAGCGCATACGTTAATTCACACACACATAGCTCCCCGGCTTGTTGTATCAACACAACGTAAGCGCGTCTCATCGGCTAAAGCGTGAAAAAAGTTTTCAGGTGACATAATTTAATAAATACAGATAATCATATAAACAAATATTTTTATGACTTCGTACCCGCTCTATCGCTCGAAGCCTCAGAATTTTTTTCAGTCAGTGCGGAGATAATAGGGCAAGGCGGTGCGTTTTGTGATTCGCAAACGTTAATCAGGTTTTTAAGTACTTCAGAAATGGCTTGTAAAT
>Ga0190345_1000599_pt1 | contig 11577 bp, 7 predicted proteins | sample 48721334_MG_FD_161674 | JGI IMG/M metagenome (GOLD analysis project Ga0190345, IMG submission 161674) | Hydrothermal vent microbial mat bacterial communities from Southern Trench, Guaymas Basin, Mexico - 4872-13-3-4_MG | ecosystem: Environmental > Aquatic > Marine > Hydrothermal vents > Microbial...
TCCCAGAAGTGCTGCGCGAAGAGTACATAGCCCGTTATCGCACTGGCGAGAACAACTTACTGCAATATGGGCTAATCGCTTCCTATCGCCTGCTTGATGCCCTTGAACACCCGGTAGGTAAACGTTACCGTGCGCGTGAAACTGACTTGAAAAAAGTGCTGGAAATTCACAATAGCTCGTTCATGGTGCATGGATGGAAGGCTATCGAAACAGAAACCTTTGATAACCTGCTTGAAATTACACTGGATTTTTTAGAAATGGCCGAAACAGATCTGCCTAAGTTTCCTCACTGGAGTCTAAACTTTAGTTTGGGACTGTCCAAACTTTAGCCCAAAGCCAAGGGCGTCCAGGGGTGTCCAGGGGCGTTGCCCCAATGCCATTAAGAGGGCAACCATAAAGGATTGCCCCTACACGACATGACGATTTGTAGGGGCAATCCCACGTGCAAAGCCCTTAACTTAATGGCATTGGGGCGTTGCCCCTGTGTTTGAGGGCCATAAAATACTTTGGATGCTTTCAAATTAGGTTATGGCCCTCTGTCGCGCTTCATTGTTATACTTTTTGTAGGTGTTTTGTTGCTTAGCTTGCCAAACTAAAGTTTGGATTCCTGTTTCGCAAGTTTGGAATTTAGTAATGACTAAAGAACAATTAAGAAAGCAGTTCTTAGAAACACGAAAAAATTTTGATTTAGACAGTCTACAAGAAAACAGTCAGGCAATCAGCCAAAACTTTTTTAATTACATTGACTTAAGCGATATTCAAAAACTACATGTTTTTTTGCCCATTCTGAAGCAGAATGAAATTAATACTTGGTTTATTATTAACGGAATTAGGCAAAATCATCCACATATCACGCCTATTATTTCTAAAAGTAACTTAAAAACTTCAGAAATGGATAGTTATGTGTTCGATACCAATACAAAAATCGTAGAAAATCGGTGGGGCATTCCTGAGCCGGTTGATGCTATCAAGTGTCCTGATGACACGATTGATATGATTTTAATGCCTTTGTTATGTTTTGATAAACAAGGCTTTAGAGTGGGTTATGGCAAAGGCTTTTATGATAGATTTTTGCAAAAGTGCCGAACAGATATTATTAAAATAGGCCTATCATTGTTTGAACCCGTCGATAAAATAGAAGATGTCAATGAGTATGACGCGAAGATGGATTTTTGTGTGATGAGTAAGGGAGTTTGGAAGTTAAAGTTAATAGACTTGTCCGTAAATAAATAACAAAGCCAGGGGCGTTGCCCCTGGCTTTAATAACACGCCCCGATCGATCTCATAGAAAAGCCCCAACGGGGCGACATTAATATAGCCAAGGGCATCGCCCCTGGAGGGAAGGATTGATCGCTAATCTGCCCCTGACTGTTGCATTCCTTGCAGTCCTCAACAATTCCGTTGAAAAATGGATTTTGTGAAACGTCAGTGAATGGTATACTAATCAAACTAACAATTAATTAAGTAGAGGAAGAATCAATGCAAATCAAAATAAGAAATTTCGGCCCGATAAAAGAATTTGATGAAAGACTTAGAAACAGATTTGGTGGTGATTTTTGGCAAGAATAACAGCGGTAAATCTTATGGTATTTATGTGGTTTATTTGTTAGTCAAAACGTTATTAAACGTTCAACGTTCATGGAGTTCAACCCGTACACTCCCTTCCGATGACGTACTTGAACATGAATTTTTGGCCGAATTCCAACAGGCTTTTTCCGCCACCTTTGACAAAGTTGATAACATAACGAGTCGGTTTTCTGGGCAATCTTTTAGTTTGAGTCTGTGTACCCAAGTTGCAGAACTCACCCTAGAAGTCAAAGACAAAAAACGGGTGCTGACAAAAGCGAGTCTTTTGCGAGAACTATTAACCAAGTCAAAGTCAATTCGTTTATCCGCGCAATTCGTTGTACTCGTTTGTTTCGCTATATTCGCTTATCCGTACAATTTACCTATAAAAAGTATGGCTAATGAGGTGCAATTGGGGGCCATAACTGAATTTAAAACCATTCAAAACGTTTTATGGCCCCTAAATCCTATTAACGACAGGGATTCGTTATAAGAAAGGATTAAGCAACTACAAGGATTGTATATAATAAAGGATTAAAAGATTAAAAATGACGCTGTATTAACCAAGTCAAAGTCAATTCGTTTATCCGCGCAATTCGTTGTACTCGTTTGTTTCGCTATATTCGCTTATCCGTACAATTCACCTATAAAAACTATGGATAATGAGGCGCAATTGGGGGCCATAACTTAATTTGAAACCATTCAAAACGTTTTATGGCCCCTAAATCCTATTGACGACAGGGATTCGTTATAAAATAAAGAATTAAAGTCGTTATGTCGCCGCCAATGAACAATTTCCGCTGCTTGCTGCTAGTGCGGCTTCAATACCTTTATTAAACTCATCATCAGCACATCGCGCTTTAGTTTGGCAGTAGGTTTGAGTCCTGCCAAACTAAAGTTTGGACTCCGGTTTGGACGCCTGAAATTCGGTTTGTTTGGATCAGTCGGGGTAATCTACTTTTTCCCAGGTTTCATTCCGATATCTGGAGTTAAGCAATTCGATCCTTTCCTCATAAACTTGCAAACAGGAGTCAACTGATTGTAAGCACCGATTATCTCGATATTTCAACCAATCCCTGAATTCTTTCTTTGCACGATATTGATCTTCTTCACCGGCTAATGAGTCACGCCAATGGGAATAAATTATGTGATTTTGGTATTCAATATCCCACAACTTATCATTATCGCAAATGACTTTTTCCTCTTTCTTTAGTCCTCTTTTTGCACACCAGTCCGGCGCTAGTTTGATTAAAGTGCTATTATGACGCAACAGTTTATGTCTCACTATAGGCGTAAAAGGGTTTTCACAATGACGTAACATGCGTAGCCAATCTTGCACTTGCTGCTTGAAATCATTGTATGGCGTTTTTTCAACAAAAAACTGAAAGTCTTCAATCGCACCTTGAGTATCGCCATTGAGTGCGCTGTTAATGCCTCTAGTGCGTCGATACCATTCATTTTCAGGCTTAAGTTCTACGGCTTTTGCACAAATATCCATGACCTCGAAGGCTTGTTCTTGCAAACTACCATACCAACAGAGGTTTTTCCAAAAATAGGGAGAAATATTGATACCATCCTCCGGTATTTTTTCATAAATTGCTAGGGCTTCTTCTATTTTTCCTTGTCGTGCTAAATTGTCTGCCTTTATCATTAAGACGTTAGCGATAATCCGCCGAGTTCTATTAGCGGGGTTGAAATGTAAGCCTGCATCAAGTGCGAGTGCTTCTTGGAACTTAACGACAGCAGCATTAAAGTTTTGTTGTAGGGCTAACTGTTCTCCTTGGTTTACCCGTACATTAGCCGCAATTTGTCGTGCTTTGTTGTCGGGGTCAAATTTAAAATTGGAATCAATCGCGAGTGCTTTCTGGAACTCAGCAACAGCAGCATCAATTTGAGCTTGCTGTGCTAATTGTTCACCTTTGTCCACCAGTACATTAGCCGCAATTTGTCGTGCTTTGTTGTCTGGTTCAAATTTTAAATTTGAATCTATCGCGAGTGCTTTTTTGAATTCAACAATAGCAGCTTCAATTTGGCCCAGTTGTGCCCATTTTTGGCCGGTTTCCATGAGCACATTAACAGCAATCTGTTGAGCTTTCTCTGCGGGATCAAACTTTAAACAAGGTTCTTGTTTAATTGCCTGTTCAAACTCAATGATAGCAGCCTCGATCTGACCGTCCTGCGCTAATGCCTGTCCTTTGTCTAGCAGAGCTTGGCTTTGGCTCTTAGGTAAAAAAAATTGTTGACGTTGTTCCGACGTAACGCAACGCGGGACAATTTGATTGGCATAGTCAATTAGTGCTTGCTTGGAAGAAAAAACACGCCAGATACGGGCAGTGTTATCTTGAGAGGCTGTCACGACTTTTTTACCATCCGGGCTAAAGGCAGCATGATAAATATCACCTTTATGCCCTTGCATTACTGCCAATTCTTGCCCACTTTCTGTATCCCATAGGCGAGCCGTATTATCATACGAGGTTGTAATTATCTTTCGTCCATTAGGACTAAAAGCGGCATAAAAAACTTCATTTTTATGCCCTCTTAATGTTTTAAGACGCTTAAGGCTGCTAGTACTCCACAACCGTGCTGTTTTATCCTTAGAAACGGTAATCACTTTTTTACCCTTAGGACTAAATGCAGCGTGCCTAATGTGAGATCCATGTGGTAGCCAACCAATATCTTCACCGCTGGTAGCATTCCACAAGCGAGCCGTCCAATCCAGTGATGCAGTCAGTACACGTTGTCCATCTTGGCTGAAGGCCACCTTTTCAACATTACCCTTATGTCCTACTAATTTGTTAAGCGGTTTGCCCGTATTAACATCCCATATAATGGCAGTGTTATCTGCTGATGCGGTTACAACAAATTGTCCGTTAGGACTAAAAGCCGCTCGTATAACTCTGCCACTATGTCCCTTTAGCACAAGAAGTTCTTGACCATTATTGGTATTCCAGAGACGGGCTGTATGGTCATAAGAAACGGTAACCACAAGTTGACCATTGGGACTAAATGTCGCATGTTTAACTCTTTTATCATGTCCTACCAGCATTGTTGGTTTGCCGCTGTTAATATTCCACAGAATGGCAATATTGTCCCCTGAAGCAGTGAGCAACTGTTGTCCATTGGGACTCAATTCTACATAACTCACATCTTTTGTATGTCCCTTAAGTATGGCAAGTGGTTTACCATTGTTGGCATTCCTTATGCGTACCGTCTTATCAGCAGATGCTGTAACCACACGTTGTCCATCATGAGTAAAAATAGCATGTTTAACAGGGCCTTTATGTCCTGATAATATGAACAACGGTTTTAAACCGGGATTAATATCCCATAGTCGGAGGGTGGAATCATCACTGATAGTGATTATTTTCTGTCCATCTTTGCTGAATATAGCGCTCCTAACCCTATCGGTATGTCCTGACAATACAGCAAGTTGTTTACCACTCTTGCTATCCCACAAGCGAGCAGTATTGTCATCAGAAGCAGTAATCATCTGTTGTCCATCCGGACTAAAATTAACATTATAAACATTACCTTTGTGTCCTTGCATTATGGCTAATTGTTTGCCATTATTAATATCCCATAACCGAGCAGTATTATCGTATGACACAGTCGCTACATGTTGCCCATCAGGGCTAAATCTGGCCAGATAAACATCACTTTTGTGGCCTTCCAATACGTTGAGTTGTTCACCACTCTTACTATCCCACAAACGGGCCGTATTATCTTGAACGCCTGATGTTGTAATGACACGTTGTCCATCAGGACTAAATGCAGCGTACTGGATATAGTTTTTATGTCCTGATAACACGGTCAGTAATTCACCTGTATTGGCATCCCACAGATAAGCGGTTTTATATCCTAATCTTGTGAGTATAAGCTGTCCATCTGAACTAAATTCAGCGTATTTAATAATTTTTTTAACTCTTACTCTTAGTACAATGAGTTGCCTACCGGTATTCGCATTCCATAAGCGCGTGGTCATGTCTTCCGATGCGGTGACGACTTTTTTGCCATCAGGGCTAAATTTTGCGGACCGAACAGTCTTTTTATGTCCTAATAATACCTTCAACTGTTTGCCAGTGTTGGCATCCCATAAACGAGCAGTCCTGTCTTCTGAGGCGGTGAGCACTTTTTTGCCATCGGGACTAAATTCCGCAAACAAAACCTTATTTTTGTGTCCTAATAACACCGCAAGTTGTTTGCGGGTATTGACATCCCATAAACGAGCCGTTTTATCTTCTGATGCCGTCACCAGACGTTGCCCATCTGGACTCAATGCTAGGTGAAAAATTAATGCTTTATGTCCCTTTAAGACGGTACGTTCACGTAACTTAGAAACCGCGTTATAGAGTTGTATTTCAGCTTGAGCCACGTAAGGTTTATCAGGTTTAGACATATCTTTAGGCAACGCTTCTAACGCAAACAATATCCCGTTTGCCGCGTTGCCTTTTACGGTTTCTTGTTGGGCTAAACCTGCTAACAGCAAAGATTGAGTCTGCTGAGATTGTTGTTTAGCCTCGTTAGCTAGTTTGAGGTTGCGGCTTGATTCCCACCATTGCCAACCGGCTGTCAGTGCCAAGAAAAGACTAACAATAAACCCTACACCTATAATTTTTAATTTCTGCTTTTGTGCGACTTCTTTTTCATATTGTTCTCGCTGTTGGTTCTTTTCGCTTTCCGCTAAAAAACGCATAGCCAGATCAAAATGTTTTCCATAACGCTTTGCCCAGTGTGCATTAGGTTGTTTTTTCTTATACCATGCCAACGCATTTTCTAAATCTGGGGTACGCCATAATGCCGCTTGTTCTTGATTCCAACGGTAAGCACTGTCTTCTAAACGTTGATAAAGTTTCGCAGATTCAGCTTCATCATCAGTCCAGTTTTTCAAGCGTTGCCATAGCCGAATTAGGCTTTCATGGCTGATATCTAATACGGTTTCAGGTGTTAAGGCTTTGCCTAGCGGGGGTGTTAAGAAACTCCGCCCGGCTTTGCGAAATACTTCTACTACCACCGCGACTTGCTCACTGGAAACATTGGCTAAGGTAGCTATTTTGGCTAATTTAACCGGACGGCGCGTATTATTTGCTCCCGTGAGATTGCGAAATAAGGTTTCAGCAATTTGTTGTTGAGCGGGATCAAGTTCAGCGTAGGCTCTATCAGCATGTTGGGATAGCGCCTTTTCTAGTCCACCGATCTTGTTATAATGCTTTAAGGTTAAAATGGCGTGATCAGGATTTTCGGCATGAGCCAGTCGCCACATCCGCATTAACGCATGTTGTAATACCGGCAATTGATCTTGATCATTGCTGACTTGATTAAGTAAACGATTCACCAAGGCGGGTTCGACTTCATCGCCAAATACTTGCGCTGGTAACTCAATCGCCTCCCGCAATTGATCACGAGTTAAGCGGGGAGGCAAAAAAATGCCTTGATTAATGGCTTCCGGCAAGCCCTGAAATAGCGCGCAATCACGAATATATTCATCGCGCATGGTAATGACGACATATATATTGATATGTCCTTGTTTTTGAATCGGGGCGCGAGTACGTTGGGCGGTGGTTAATAATAGCGACACAAAGGCTGCGGCCTCATTAACATTATCTTTGCCCCGATCATAATAGCGGAAAATTTCTTCAAATTGGTCCACTAATAATAATAGATGCGTGTCGGGCGGCAAGGGTGTGTTTTGTAAAATTTCATGGAGACTGAAAGGCCCTCGGCTCAAACTGGCTGATAAAGAAGCTGCGGCATCGGTATTCTCTTCAGTAGAATAGGTGGCGTAAGCCTTTCCTAATATGGATTCATCCAATAACACTTGGGCTAAGTTAGGATATGGAGAATTGCCGGGACGCATTTCTGCGATTCGCCAATGGATACCGGCTTCGCTCAAAAAACCGGCTTTTAAACCGGCTAATAAACCGGCACGAGCGAGTGAAGATTTACCACAGCCGGAAGGGCCAACTATTGCTAGAAATCGGGTTTGCCCTAATTTTTCTAACAGTTGATCGGTATGTTCCTCGCGCCCAAAAAAAATGCCGGTTTCATTTTGTTCATACGGGCGCAAACCGGGATAAGGAAATGGATTAGTCATAACGGTAAAGTCTGTATAAAAGACGGTAAACAAGTGTTATCTTTTAAGATTGCACACTCAAAAAACTGCCGATTGGGTAATTTCAGGCCTCAAATTGGAAGGGGCGTTTCCAGGGGCGTTGCCCCTAGCTTTAATAATACGCCCCTTTGGGGCTAATAGAGTTAGCCCCAACGGGGCGATATTAATGCAGCCAGGGGCGCCGCCCCTGGCAAGCCCCAACGGGGCGGATTAATGATTAATGATTAATGATTAGCCCCAACAGGGCGATATTAATATAGCCAGGGGCACCGCCCCTGGCTTTTGGCTGAGTACGGCAATGATTTTTAAGGACTGCTTCTCATTCATTTGACACGCCATTGAAAATGATCAGGTAAATTGGCACGATTATAAATATTGCTTCGCACTTTGAGAAATTTTAACTGTCTTTCTATCACCGTCATCAGAGTGAGACGGGCTTGTTTCGCTTGTTTGGTTTTGGGTTTTGGACGATCTTCTTCTAAGAATAAAATGGCAGTTACCTTATTTATTTTTTTAGAAAATAGATACTTGCAAAATGCTTCTAGTTCTAAGGAAGCATGGCGATGGGCACCATAGAGACTTGCTATGGTATCTCTGATCTTTTGAGCAAACTCGATGGCCAATTCAGCACTATTAATGCGCTTTTTATTGGCAATTCGATCACCTCGGAAGTCTTTCGCTTCAATCATAAATAATTCCGTCTCAGATAAGGCTAAAATATCGACCGCTTTAGTGTTTTGACATTTTAATGCCTTTTGTTGCTGAAAACGACATTCATCATATTTAATGACTCGCCATTCTTCCGGGAAGAAAAAGTGCAAATGGCCCTCTTGAATAACGGTCATAATTGTCCCTCGTAGAACAATTGTTGCACTCTATCATCTTGTGCTAAAATCTCATCAAGCACCGTAATTGTTGCTAATTCTTCCAATAAGCCACCCTGTTCAACTTGGGCTTTCCTTGGTACTAAACTAATAAATTGAGCCGGAATCTTGCCTTTTGATATTTCTACTCGTACCGATAATTCTTTCATCAAGAAAAAACTATGCGTCGCCAAAATCACTTGCATGTTGTATGTTTCAACGAGTTCAATCAGTGAAGAGGCGAGTTGAGTCAATATTTTGGCATTTAAATCCACCTCCGGTTCATCCCAAAATAATAAGTTTTTGAGTGAGCCGTTAGCAGCAAGGTAAGTCAGAGTGCCTATTTTACGCAGCCCTTCCGCAACGAGTGAAATTTCCATCTCCTTTTTGCCGCTGGGTTTGAGATAGAAACGTCCTTCCTTTAATCTCAGTTGTCCACCCACAATGGTTTCTAGTGGCTTAATAAAGGTAGTGTACCGTTTTGCTCTTGAGCCTTTTAGTAAAAAGCCACTTAAGGCTTTGCAAAGATCGGGATAGGTTTCATCAACCGTTAATTCGCGTTCATCATAGAGCTTGACAAAACCTGGGTAAAACGACAGCACTTCTTTGCTCGGCAAAAAAATCGGTGGTGCTGACGGAAATTCCATCGGCGTTTGGAGTATTTCTACTTCTTTTTGGGTGTTTGAGCTAAAAGCGAATTTTAAACGCTGATGATCATTTGTAGAAAACATTTCAGCCTCAATTTTAGCTTTTTGCCGTCCTCCATCACGGTGAAATAAGTGCCCTAATTTATCGGGTTTGAATATGCCTACCAATTTTTCCGCAATACGACGCTGCCACCAACTTTTACTCCCTTTTGATGAGATTTTCCCGGGGATATTTTGATGTTCTGCGGCAGCTTCGTGCCAAATAGCGGCAACAGTATAAGCCAATTTTAACAGGTGGCTTTTACCGGTATTATTTTCCCCTATGATCACATTTAAACCGGGTGAAAATTCAATCTCTGCGTCAGAAAAGAGGGTGAAATTTTTAGTTTTTAATGATTTTAACATGTTGTTATTTATCGTGTTTATGGAAACAAAATAACCTGTTCAGATTATAACAACAATAATTTTTATGTTGTAGGAGATATGCCAGTATGAAAATTTACGACAGCCGGAAGGGCCAACAATTGCTAGAAATCGGGTTTGCCCTAATTTTTCTAACAGTTGATCGATATGTTCCTCGCGCCCCAAAAAAATGTTGTTCATACGGGCGCAAACTGGGATAAGGAAATGGATTATTCATCGCAGTAAAGTCTGTATAAAAGACGGTAAACAAGTGCTATCTTTTAAGGTAGCACAATCAAAAAACCGCAGATTGGGTAATTTCATGCCTAAAGGCGGTTTCTCGGTGGGTGACTTGTTAAAGACGGCAATGATTTTTAAAGACTGCTCACGCCGACTTCGTATACATAGGCGTAATTGTGCGCGAGCCCATTCATCCAAGGTATTGTCGTAGAGCATGATAACGGCATCACAATCTTGTAAGTTATTTTCTATATCCTTGCGTTTTTCAGCCGGTGTCAATTCTCCTAAGCGTGGTAGCGCCGAAGCCAGACCCTTTTCCAGTAAAATGTCACCAATTTCATCGGCTAATGCTTGATCTTTGGGTACGTTATTGATAAAGATAAACTGATAACCTGATAAATTTTGTGAACTTTGTTGTGACAGCATGGCTTTTTGCCGTTTTTCTGCTTCGCGCTGTTTTTGCTCTTCAATTTTTTCAAGTCGCTGGATGAGATATTGCTTAAATTCTTCTAGGCTGGTTGCCATGACTTGAGTAGAATCTAAGAAGTCTCTTTGATCTGTGTCTGTGAGACTGTTTAAATCTAATTGCGGATCACGCCATTGCAAAATCGGTAAATGTGTAACGGCTTGGGCAGATTGATATTGCAATGATGGCGTACTCATGCCCGGAGGGCGAAATGGCTTAGATTGGCTTAATAATTGTACAAATAATGTGGCTTTTTGTAAATCGGCTTCAATTGCTTGGCGTAATTGCTCAGTCGGATTATCCCCCGGAAAAAAATACAGGGCGTCTGGTACAATTTGTATATTATATTGTTCAAGATAGCGTTTCACTTGATTACGCTGTTCTTGTAAATCATCCGTGACTTCTGCTAGGAAAATGGTCGCGCGGGGTTTGAGTGCAACCGTTGGTGTACGGTGCTGGGAAGGTGCGCTGGGTGCTCTGGCTGATTTTTTGAGTTGTTTCAGCTTATCTACTAATTCACGTCCTAAATCTTCAACTAAATTATAATATTCCCGTTCCTCTTTTGGATCAGGCTGTGGTTTGGCTAAGGTACGAGTTTTGTTGGTATCATCACGTCGCCAAAATCTATAACCCCGTAAATCGCTTAATTGAGGAAGTCGTTCTTCTACATCATCGTGTTCAATCACAAACACGCACCCGGAATGGGTATCCACTTGATCTAAAAACGCATTGAGTTCTAAATGACACCATGATGATGCTAGATAGCCAGGGGACAAAATCAGCACCAAGGTAGCAGAATTTGTTAAATGTTCAAGTGTTTCGGGGGTGGCGGCACTATTGCCCCGTAGCTCATAGTCCATCCACAGTGAAAAAATATCGGTGCTTCCTAATTTTCTTCCCAATTCGATTTTAAGGCTCTTTATCAGTGTTGTCACCCAGCCCTCATTAACTCCTGGCGGGATTTGATTATCGACATGGGCATAGCTCACAAAAATATCGTGTTGGTAGTGAGGTACATAAACAGACATGGTAGTCAATTATAAAAGTTTGAAGTATAAATATAAAACATATCGAGTGTTTGGGAAGGAAAGCTGCCAAACTAAAGTTTGGACTCTTGAGTCCTGCCAAACTAAAGTTTGGACTCCTGAGTCCTGTTTCAATAGGGCCATGAGTTGAAATTCCTTGAGCTATTATGCGATATGGCCCACAATTGTGACAAAAATGGCTCAAATTGAATATACCACTCCCAAACTAAAGTTTGGACTCCTGCCAAACTAAAAACGA
>Ga0190345_1000631_pt1 | contig 11294 bp, 4 predicted proteins | sample 48721334_MG_FD_161674 | JGI IMG/M metagenome (GOLD analysis project Ga0190345, IMG submission 161674) | Hydrothermal vent microbial mat bacterial communities from Southern Trench, Guaymas Basin, Mexico - 4872-13-3-4_MG | ecosystem: Environmental > Aquatic > Marine > Hydrothermal vents > Microbial...
AGTTATGTCATTTCGAGCCGAGTGAGAAATCTTAGCCGAGCGAGAAATCTTATTTCATTTTCGCCTCTTCAGTTGTCGCTTGACGCGATAATCTCAATAAACACATTTATACTAAACACCATCATAAACTGAGTTTTTATTATGTCATGTCTCACCGGGCGAGAAGTCTTATTTCATTTTCGCCTCTTCAGTTGTCGCTTGACGCGATAATCTCAATAAACACACTTATACTAAATATTATGTCATGTCTCTTATTTCATTTTCGCCTCTTCAGTTGTCGCTTGACGCGATAATCTCAATAAACACATTTATACTAAACACTGAGTTATGTCATTTCGAGCCGAGTGAGAAATCTTAGCCGAGCGATATTTCATTTTCGCCTCTTCAGTTGTCTCTTATTTCATTTTCGCCTCTTCAGTTGTCGCTTGACGCGATAATCTCAATAAACACATTTATACTAAACACTGAGTTATGTCATGTCTCACCGAGCGAGAAATCTTAGCCGGGCATTTCATTTTCGCCTCTTCAGTTGTCGCTTGACGCGATAATCTCAATAAACACATTTATACTAAACACTGAGTTATGTCATTTCGAGCCGAGTGAGAAATCTTAGCCGAGCGAGAAATCTTATTTCATTTTCGCCTCTTCAGTTGTCGCTTGACGCGATAATCTCAATAAACACACTTATACCAATACTGAACAACTGAGCCTTTTTGTCATGTCTCATTTCGATCTAACTTCTCCGGTGTTGCCTAAGATTTCTCCGTCTTAAAAATGACAAAAGCCTCATTTCGTTCTAAGGGAGGAGCGTGAAAATAATATACCCATAGAGAAAAAAGTTTTTTTTTGAGTGTGTGGGTATTTTATTTAGCCACAACTCACATAAAGATTAAGTCGCTAAAGCGACTACTACAAACTTAGGCGCTAAAGCGCCTACTACAAACGCACGCAAAAAAGCGCCTACTACAAACGCAAGGCGCTAAAGCGACTACTACAAACGCAAGGCGCTAAAGCAGACAACCGCTTTTTAGGCTAAAGTTTCGCTCCGCGAAACTTTAGCCTGAACAGTTGTCTAAAAGCATCGTTAAGCTTTCACCTACTAACTCTCTTATAGTGCCCTGATACGTCACGATAGCTTTTAGACAACGGCTTTAGTTGGCTAAAAGCCTCGATTATTGATGCCGACTAACTCATCTAAAGTACCCTTTAGGGTACTTAAGCTTTTAGACAACGGCTTTAGCCGTTGGCGTTAGGGTGGTATGGAAACTTCCGCCTTACTGTACTAGTACTCTGTCAATATTGTTTTGACGGGTAAAATACGTCTAAAATCTGTCCAAACTGGACTCCTGCCAAACTAAAGTTTGGACTCCTGTTTGGACTCCTGCCAAACTAAAGTACAAAGAGTTACAAATAAGGTTTAATCAATTCACGGATTTTCCGCACTTGAAATTCATTTGCTAACCGCAGTAGTTCTGTGGCAAACGGTTTGAATTTTTCATCGGTTTTTTCTAACTGTGTCGCTTGTTCAATGATACCATCTATATGACCTTGCATGGTGAATTCGTACAGCGTTTTAATAATTGGTGCCGGTGGCACAACAAGGGGTTGAGTGGTTTTGTCTGATATTTGCAAATGGTCTTGGGTTTTTTTAGGGCGGCGGTCAACTTCATATACCCATTCCAATTTTAAATGTTCACGCAGTTTTTCTAGCATCTCATCGAGTTGTATGGGCTTGGCAAGAAAATCATTGCAACCGGCGGCCAAACTGACCTCTTGATCCTGTTGAAACGCACTGGCTGAAGTGACGATGATGATAACATCAGTAAGTTCATTGACTTGGCGGATCGAGCGGGTAGCCTCAAAGCCATCCATGACGGGCATGACTAAATCCATCAAAATCACATCTGGCCTAAATTGACGTGCTTTTTCTACGCTTTCCTGACCGTTGCTGGCTTCCATGATTTCAAAACCCAAAGGCTTTAACAAATTAACTAATACTGAACGATTTTCCCATTGATCGTCAACTACCAACACTTTGCGGGACGGCCCATCAATACCTATAATTATTCGTTTTTCGGTTTGCTTTGGTATCATAGAAAAAACTTCTGGCAAGTCGAGTTCCATCCAAAATGTTGTGCCTTGTCCTAATGTACTTTCAACATGCAATTCTCCGCCCATCATTTCAACCAATCTTTTGCTGATAGCTAAACCTAGTCCAGTGCCTTGTGCCTGATAATGGCGTTCACCGGCCTGTTGGAAGGGCAAAAATATTTTGCCTAGTTCATCAGGGGCAATTCCAATGCCGCTATCTTCGACTTGAAAACGGATTTTCTGATTTTGGAGTTGAGATTTTGGCGTTTGGATTGAACTGACTTTGAAAGTCACGCCGCCACGTTCCGTAAATTTGACGGCATTACCTAACAAGTTGATGAAAATTTGCCGCAACCTTGTTTCATCAGCATGAATAATCGTGGGCAGTTGCGTCAGTGGTTGGTAATGATAGGTAATGCCTTTTTGCTCGGCTTTCATTTTGAATAATTCATTAATTTGTTTGATAAATCCTTCAAAATAAAAATCGGCCGGTTTAATTTCTAGGCGGTTTGCTTCAATTTTAGATAGATCTAAAGTGTCATTAATTAGGGTCAATAAATACTCGCCACTGCGTTGGATGATATCGACCCATTCTTGTTGCTTTTCGTTTAAGGTTTTGTCCCGTTTTAGAATTTGTGCATACCCTAAAATGCCGTTGAGCGGGGTGCGTAATTCGTGGCTCATGTTGGCAAGAAAGGCACTTTTGGCACGGTTGGCTATTTCGGCCGCTTCTTTCGCTTGCTGTAGTGCAGCGGTGGTTTGTTTATGTGCTGCTAATTCTAGTCGCAGTGCCGCATCAATCCTTTCTCGTTCAATCATTTGTAGGCGCAGCTCGTTTCGTTCTTGAAGCAATGCTTGTTCCAGACGGGTTGACTCAGTAACATCTGCTATGGTGACGAGCAAAACGACTTCGGCATAGTTGCACCGTTCCACTTGTAAGTTAAAATAGCAATTTCCTTCAGCCGTCGTATGGTAACCAATCTGAGAAATGATGATGGGTTCTGTCCTCTGTTGCTGAATTAATTCTTCTAGCTGATCTTCATAGCCAATCAGCATAGGAAAAACATTGGTCAGTTGCTGTCCGGTTAACTCAAACGCTTCTTCTGGTAACCATTGGTGCAACGCTAGACTATTCCCAAGGATGATTAACGCTTGGTTGACTAAAATGTAGCCGGTTTCTTGTGTGCTTTTCATTGAGGTATTTTCCGTTTTGTTGGTAATTTATCAGTTATCAGTTATCAGTTAAAATAGGGGTGTGTCCCACTTGTTCTTTTAGAAGTTTTTATCGATAGGGTCATCAATCAAATCGAATGAATCAATTCGCCAACCTGGCCCTCAAAAAAACCGTCATGTTTTAGACTTCTTGGTATGGTAAGCCATTAACAAAAGCTTTTAGTCTCAGGGGCCTTCAATCAAATCGAATGAATCAATTCGCCAGCCTGGCCCTAAAACCAAAAGGTTTTAGACACCTTGGCATGTAAGCCATTAACAACAGCTATTATACTGAAAGTACAACGGATTTTTGGAATAAACGGATTTTTTAAGTTTAATCTTTGAGTTTCCTTTTCTTCCTACTTGCTAATTCAATAGTTATCCCATTTTCACCTTTTTCAAGTACGTTCCGTATAACATCAAGAAAGAAAACAGGGCATTCCAAAGAAACCTTACCAAAAGCCGCAAGACAACTCAAAGTCTGTAGGATAAATGGGACACACCTGGGGTGGTGAAAAGGAGGTTCCAACGGGTTCTAAAACTTGATCCAATTTTATTCCGCTTAGTAAAAAAGTTTTAAAAACAATCTCATTTAACTCATTAATCATTAATCATTAATCATTAATCATTAATCATTAATCATTAATCATTAATCATTAATTATTTTTACCACCCCAAGACACACCTATTTTTCCCGTTCCCGTTACCCGTTTTACCTTTCACCTTTCATCGGTAAGGTAAAATAAAAAGTGCTCCCATAACCCTCTTGACTTTCTACGCCCACCTGCCCCCGGCATTTTTCAACTATCCGCTGCACAATAGATAATCCTAAACCATGTCCTTCAATGCGTACTTGGCTAATGCGGGTAAAGGGTACAAATAAATGGCTTTGTTCTTCCTCGGTGAGGCCCGGCCCATTGTCGCGTACCCAAAAGCGAATGTAACCATTTTCTTCGTTAGCCGTTGCGCCTAATTCTAAACGCGGTGGTTTGCCCCCATATTTTAAGCCGTTGGTGATGTAATTTGTCCAAACTTCTTCAATCCAAGGCGCATAGCCTTGTGCTGTCGGCCACGTTGTTGGCGTGATAATTTCGCCTTGATATTCTTCAATCATGTGAGCTAAACGCTGCTGCACCCCAGTGACGACTTCAGTCATATCGAATGCTTTCATTTGTACTTCTTGGCTACGGGCACTTGCCAATAAAAGCAAGGCATTAATGATGTCAGCCATCTTTTCACTAGCCGTTTCTATGTTTCGTAAAGATTCCAGCGATTCTGAATCTATTTGAGGGGCCAAATCATCAATCAGGATGCCACTAAAACCCCTTATTGCGTTTAGGGGATTTTTGAGATCGTGAGCGACGGTGTGAGCGAAGGCCTCTAACTCACTATTCTGTTGTTGTAATTGGCGTTTTTGTTTTTCAAGCGTTTTTTGTTGTCTCCTTAAAGTCAGGTGCGCGGTAATGCGGACTAGCACTTCTTCAGATTGAATCGGTTTAGTGATGTAATCAACGGCTCCCAGTTTAAAGCCCTTTACTTTGTCCACCGTTTCGGACAACGCTGTCATAAAAATCACTGGAATGTCACGGGTTTCTTCATTGGCTTTTAAGCGGCGGCAAGTTTCAAATCCGTCTATGCCCGGCATCATCACATCTAGTAGAATTAGCTCTGGTTCAGCATAAGGCATTTGTTCTAAAGCATCTTCACCATTTTCTGCAACACAGATGTTAAAACCGAGTTCACCTAAATAGGTAAATAGTACCTTTAAATTAGTCGGGACATCATCTACGATGAGTATTGTGCCTTTATCAGTATTCGTCATGTTTATCTCACTTAATTGTTTGGTTATACAGGAGTCCAAACTTTAGTTTGGCAGATTTCCTGGGGCGCTGCCCCAGGCTTTATTAATGTCGCCCCGTTGGGGCTTGCTTAAGTTATTTTTGTTTCTCAAAAAGTCCTTTTCAGGCTAAAGTTTTTCGGAGAAAAACTTTAGCCTGAAAATTTGTTCCCTTCTTGAGTATAAATAGATGTCCAAGATAAATCTTGGACTCCGGACTTCGGACTTAATCTAGGACGCTTGCCAAACTAAAGTTTGGACGTCGGCTGCCAAACTAAAGTTTGGACTCCAGCTAAACGTTACAAATAGAGTTTAATCAATTCACGGATTTTTCGCACTTGAAATTCTTCTGCTAACCGCCGCAGTTTTGTGGCAAAAGGTTTTAATTTGTCATCGGTTTTTTCTAATTGGCTTGCTTGTTCAATAAGACGGCCCACATTACCTTGCATGGCGAGTTTGTACAACATTTTAGCTTCTTGGGCTGGGGGGCCAACCAACGGGGCTTCTTCTGAACTATGCAAACTGTCTTGAGATTCAAGATTGTCAGTGCCAAACACCCATTCTAATTTCAACTGCTTATGCAACTTGTCCAACATTTCATCGGTTGATATGGGTTTGGCAATAAAATCGTCACAGCCGGCCGCCAAACTGTCTTGGCGATCCTGTTTAAAGGCACTGGCTGAAACGGCGATGATCACCACATCGGGAAGTTTAGCCGATTGGCGTATCCGGCGAGTGGCCTCAAAACCATCCATCACCGGCATGACTAAATCCATTAAAATCACATCGGGTCGTTTTGCCAAGGCTTTTTCAAATCCTTCCTCACCATTGGACGCTTCCAGTACCTCAAAACCAAGCGGTGAAAGCAGATTGACTAGCACGGCACGATTAGCATTTTTGTCATCTACCACCAAAATGATGCGTGATTTTCCTTTAAATCCAATGACATGCCGTTCATAAATATTATCAACCGGCCGCCATTCGTTCACAAAGGGCAGTGCTAAGTCAAACCAAAAAACACTGCCCTTGCCAAGGGTACTTTTGACATTTAGCGTACCGCCCATCATTTCCACAAGCTTTTTGCTGATAGGTAAACCCAGTCCAGTCCCATCGTTTTGATGTTTCTGATCACCCACTTGTTGGAAAGGTTGAAAGATGGTTTCCAACTCATCTGGGGCAATACCATGCCCGGTGTCTTCAACCTGAAAATGGATTTTATTTTCACGCTGACTTACCTTCAAAGTCACTTTACCAAGCTCTGTGAACTTGACAGCATTACCGAGTAGATTAATCAGCACTTGGCGTAATCGCGTTTCATCAGCATTCACGGCGATTGGCAAATCTGAGGAAAATTCAGATAAAAAACCAGTGCCTTTTTGTTGGGCGCGAATTTGAATGATGTCGGCAATCCCCTTGAGAAAATTCTTAAAATGAAAATCCTTTGGCTGTAGTTCCATTTTCCCGGCTTCAACTTTGGACATGTCTAAGATGTCATTGAGCAAGGTGAGCAAATGTTCGCCAGATTGTTGGATGGTGTGGATGGCATCGCGTTGTTGGGCATTTAAGGTTTTATCATAGTTGAGGATTTGGGCGAAGCCTAAAATGCCATTTAACGGCGTTCTCAGTTCGTGGCTCATGTTAGCCAAAAATTCACTTTTGGCGCGGTTGGCGGCTTCGGCTGCCTCTTTAGCCCGTGCCAAGGTTTCTTCTGCACGTTTCTGCTCAGTCAGATCAGTCACCATAGCAAAGGAAGCCATGAAATGGTTTGCCTCATCCCGGAGAGTTGTGGCATTAAACCAAGTGGGAATAGAACGTCCGTCTTTGCTTATCAAACTGATTTCATAATTGCGTTGATTAGGTTGCTGGCTGATTTGACTTTTAAAGACTTTCAGATCCTTATCTTCATCAAGAAATTCAATCGGCGTTTTCCCTATCATTTCTTCCTGCGTATGTCCAAGCATTTGGCATAGAGATTGATTGACTTCTGTGGTTTTAGATTCTGCGTCTATCAACCAATAGCCTTGGGAAGTCTGGGAAAGGATGCTTCGGTATTTGTTTTCACTCGCTCGCAACGCGTCTTCTGCTTGCTTGCGCTGAGTGATGTCACGAAAACTTAATACCAGCCCCACCGTTTTTGTGTCCAGTTGGTAGGGTTTTGAGTAACGTTCATAGAACATACCGTCTTTAAATTCAAGTAAGTCATAGTGTTCCACGTCTGGCTGAGTTTGCACTTGTTCTGCTCGAACACGGTACTGTTCAGGCTCTTTCAACTGTTGCGACACAAAGCTTACTACTTTCCAGTAGTCATTACCTTTTCTAATGGTTGATGGAATCTGCCACATATCAATAAATTGTTGGTTATACAGTAATATTTCTCCCTCAAAAGAAACCACTAAAATGCCATCGGCTGTCGCTTCTAAAGTGGCATACATCAAGGCATTGTTTTCTACAATAGCCGCAGTACGCTCTTCAACTTCGCGTTCTAGTTTGCGGTTATATTCTTCTAAGACTCTCTCAGCTTGCTTGCGCTCGGTGATGTCTTTTATGTATTCAATAATACCCGTCACAAAGCCATCATCATTTTTGAGAGGAAATGTGGTAATTTCACTCCAGCCTATCGGATTATTAAGAGAGGGATAAGGTACGATCTCGCTATAAGTCTTACCCGTTTCAATGGATTTTAGGGAGGGGCACCAAGAACAAGGAGATTTTTTATTCTGGTAGGCGTAGCATTTCCTGCCAACCAGCGGTTTATGGGAGGCATATATCTTTTCCATCCACGCATTGACTCTCAGAACATTTAAGTTACGATCTAAAACGCGGATACCGTCTTGAATCGCGTCAAACATACCTTGGAGAAAACGTTCATTTTCTCTTAGCGTTTTTTCGGCCGCTCGGCGCTCTGCGGCATCTCGCAAGGCGATAATCCCGTATGCCAGATCATTGGCCAGATTCTGCAATAAGCGAATTTCATCGTTATCAAAGGCCTCTGTCTCTGTTGAGCAAATAGTGATCGCGCCAAAGGCTTTGTTGTTGGCAAGCAGGGGCAGGGCAATGGCGGCTGCGTAACCTTGTTTGATCGTTTGTGTACACCACGGGTTAAAATGGTTTTTTTGTGGATTCTCCACGATGTTTTGCACCACGGCTGCCTTACCCGTGCGGATGGCAATGCCGGTGGGGTTTTGTCCCATTTCGGTATCCGCCCAAGTGATATTCACTGTCTCCAGATACCTTTCCTCATAACCAAAGTGCGCTACAGGCCTCACGCGTTTCTCTTCGTCATCTTCAGCAAAACCAACCCAAGCAAAACGATACCCAGCGATTTCTACTATTAACCGACAAAATTCGGACAGGAGTTGTGCTTCGGTGGTTGAGCGGACGAGAACGTTGTTAAACATATTCCGTGCTTGGAGTGTGCGTTTTGCTTTGATAAACGCTTCTTCTACCAGTTTGCGTTCTGTGATGTCACGTCCTATGCCGCGATAGCCACGAAAACGCGCCGATGAATCGAAAATCGGCGTACCGCTGGTATCCATAAAAATCTCTCCGCCGTCTTTGTGAAGAACGATGTTTTCCATGCCGACGAAGGATTCATGGTTTTCTGCGCTGTACATGAAGATTTCTTCTACTTGCTGTGCGTCATCATCGGGGATGAAGTCAAACAGTGATCTACCGATCAATTCATTGGGTTCATAGCCTAATAATTCGCGTGAGAGTGGGCTGCTATAGGTAAAAATGTTATTTTCGTCAATCTCCCACAACCAGTCGTTGATGCTTTCAACCAGATTGCGAAATTTCTCTTCGCTCTCTCGCAGAGCTTTTTCGGCCAGTTTGCGCTCAGTAATATCTCGAGCAATGCATCTATACCCTATAAAATTTTCGCTGGCATCAAAAAAGGGTACACCGCTTGTTTCATTAACAATGTGTCTTCCATCTTTGTGGACTTTTATGCTGTCCACCGCTGTAAAGGGCTGATGAAGTTCAAGTCTCTCCTTGAGTATTTTGCTAACACGTTGAGCTTCTTCAGGAAGCATTAATTCAAATGGCGTTTTGCCAATAATTTCTTCGGGTTGGTATCCCAATATGTCCTTCACTTTTGGGCTACTATAAGTAAAGCACTTATTTTTGTCTACTTCCCACACCCAATCGCTGCTGGATTCAACCAGAGAACGAAATCGCGCTTCACTTTCTTTATATTGGCGCAGGTACTTTGATATCAGTAATCCAGCCAACAGACAGGCAAAAAACACCGCCGTTCTCACATACAATTTATAAGGCGAGAGTTCTAATATCAGTGCATCAAGAAAAGAGTCTTCACCCACCCTGAATACGAGGTAATCAACAATGCTGTCAATTATCCAGAAAGCACATCCGAATAAAATAGCAACACTGATAATATAACTTGTGTTTATCTTCTTTTCTTCTAACCTGAATATTCTTCTAATAATGTCTATGTTCAACAGCGCATCTGCTATAAGCAAGACGATATAAGCATTAATCAATTGCGTTACCGCAACCAAATTAATAAACGCGAGGGGGGCATATGTTGCCGTTATTTCGGGTGCCCAAGGCGGGGGATTGAATTGAAATACCCATATGAAAACAGTGTAGAGTATGATGGTGTTGAAGATTCTCAATGGGATTTCAGCTAAATAGGGATTGGTGCAAACCCTATCTTTTTTTGTCTCGGCACACCAGCCGTGCCAAACAATCCACACCGTCAATAGTGGTATTATAATAACTTGTCCCCAGCCATGACTAGGTATTGACAAAAACCATAAGGTTTGACAGCCCATGCCAAGCGTTGCGGATAGCAAACCGTATTTCCACCCCCACGCCAGTGAGACGAGCATTGGAAATACTAAGCCGAAAAAGAAATGGGCTTGGTTTTGCTCTAAAAAAGTCAGTGGATAAAAATTTAGCCAAAATCCGAGTAAACCAAGCGCGATAGAAACGGTTAATTTGTACATGATTTTGTAATGGGTAATTGGTAATGGGTAATTGGTAATTTATATTTGACCATCATTTCGCTAGAATTTAGACTTCTAGCATTTTTCGCTGATGTGAAATACAAAAAAGGGCAAACACGCAGGTTTGCCCCTACGAGTGATGTAGTTTACGCAAAATAAAAATGCTATAACACCGTTACAACTTGAGCTTTTATCTAGTCGCTTTAGCGACTAACCGGTTCGTAGTAGTCGCTTTAGCGACTAACCGGTTCGTAGTAGTCGCTTTAGCGACTAACCGGTTCGTAGTAGTCGCTTTAGCGACTAACGGATGAGTTGCTAAAGCAACTACTACAAACGATCATATGCAACACCGACGAAACTTTCGGCTCGAAGCTACGCGATATATTCGCAAGGCGAGCTAGGAAAATTTTGCAAGAGGCTCAAGAATTATCAACTATTAATTTGAAATTATCAATTCTCATTGAATTTCCAATCTTACCACTTATAGATAATCCACCAAAATCTTATTTTTACAAACTATTACTTTGTCAATGTTCTATTGACGGGTAACAGGAATCGACCCGTTTTAACTTGGCACTGCTAAACTACAGGAATCCAAACTTTAGTTTGGCAGTCCTCCAAACTTTAGTTTGGACACCTGCCAAAATAACGGGTGTGTCCTACTTGTGCTGCTGACAAGTATTGCCGCTCAAAACCTTAAGGTTTCTTTTGAGGGCTAGGTTATATAATTGATTTTGTCAATTTTTGTTAATGGTCAACCACAGATTTTAACATTTTGAAGATTTAGGGGGCCATGTTATCAAATTGATTCAATTGAATTAATTGAAGGCCTTTCTCTAAAAAAAACAACACACACCCAAAACGATGAAATCCATATCGAGGCAAAAAATCCTAGTAATTGTTGTACTTCAAAGATTTAGTTGTACTTTAAAGATTGAATAAATCCTTGCTTATACGCAATCCTTGTTGTCGCTGTTTGAGGGCCATGTTATCAAATTGATTCAATTGAATTAATTGAAGGCCTTTATCTATCTAAAAAAACAACACACACCCAAAGCGATGAAATCCATATCGAGGCAAAAAATCCTAGTAATTGTTGTACTTCAAAGATTTAGTTGTACTTTAAAGATTGAATAAATCCTTGCTTATACGCAATCCTTGTTGTCGCTGTTTGAGGGCCATGT
>Ga0190345_1000640_pt1 | contig 11196 bp, 7 predicted proteins | sample 48721334_MG_FD_161674 | JGI IMG/M metagenome (GOLD analysis project Ga0190345, IMG submission 161674) | Hydrothermal vent microbial mat bacterial communities from Southern Trench, Guaymas Basin, Mexico - 4872-13-3-4_MG | ecosystem: Environmental > Aquatic > Marine > Hydrothermal vents > Microbial...
AACGCGAGGTTAAAACCTCGCAAACCGTGCGCTAAAGCGCCGTAGAAATAAGAATTTAGCATAGAAACATCCGGCAAACCTAATTTTTCAACTTAATATAACTTGTTAATTAGAAATATATATATAATTCAGAATTATATTTTCAGACAAACAGCTTAACACGGATTGATGATAGTTGTTTTATCTTAAACCACCCCTGCCCCTCCTTAAATAAGGAGGGGATTTTGAAGCGGTTTCTTAACCGCCCCTGCCCCTCCTTAAATAAGGAGGGGATTTTTTGTTCCCCTTCTCAGGTGAGAAGGGGTTGGGGGTGGTGATTTTTCAACCATCCAATCCGGTCGACCTGTTAGGCCTTTTCATTCTGCCTTTGTTTCGTAGAGACGAGGCAGTGCCTCATCTCTACCGCGACAGAATTCAGTTTGCAGTCCAATATAATTCCCTCTAAAAAGTAAAAATAAATTGTTGTATTGTTATATTGTCAAACTATTATGCATATACGAAATTTCGTAATTCAAAGTAATTCGCAAAATTACTCCAATCCCTCTTCCTCCAAATCAACATTTTCTTTCTTTAACTCCTCAACTTCGCCAGAAACACCTTCAACTTCACCGCCTTCATCACCTTGATTACCTTGATTTTCACCTTCCGCCGATTTGCTATCTATTAAATCCACAGTTATATTTACATTCTTGATAGTTTCTATAGCTTCCGACAAATTATCGCTTTCTACGCTTATTTTCGCTTTTTCAAGCTCTTTTTTCACTTTTTCCATTTCTACGGCAACTTCCGGCTCTGAAGCCGAATCTTCATTATCTTTTTCAGCGCTATCACCGCTTTCATCCGCAATATCCGCCGGTTCTTTTATACTATCATTTTTACCGCTATTTTCCGCCTCTTCGCCATCCTCCGCTTTTTCATTATCCTTATTATCGCTATTTACAAGAATTTTTTCCTCTAATTTATTGATTTTTTTCTTAATTTTAGCGACTATTTCGTCATCAGCAATAACATTGTCATCTCCTTGTTCTTTTTGCTCCACCATAACCGCCAGCGAACTCATATTAATTTTTTCCGTTGAAACAATCGCTTTCGCGACTTGCTTTGAAACTTTTTCTTTTACAGTTTCAGGAAGACTTTCCGTTGTTTTAACTAAAGCTTCCGTATATTTTTCGCTTTGATCATTTATTACCTTGGCTGTCTTTGCTTTTTTGCCGCTATCGCTTATTTTTGTCAAACGTTCATTGGCGCTGGCTATTTTCTTCTCAAAATCCACAATCAATCGTTCTACCTTTGCATCTTGCTCAAGATCAGAAGGTTTTTGGCTTACTTCAGCCAATTCTTCAAGCCGCTTTCCAGCCTGCTCTACCTCTATCTTTAGCTTATCTTCCTCTGAAGCAACCGCTAAAGCCGCATTTTCAGCGGCAATTTTTACTATATATAAGGAATCGCCCGGCAAACTTGATTTTGACGCCTCAACCGTCAAAGCGCTCCCAGATACCAGAAAAACAAGCGTAAACGCTGAAACCGCCAATTTTTTTGAAAATAAAGCGCTAAAACCATTTTTAAATTTCAAACGAAAACGAACAAGCGCTTGTTCGCCTTCGTTTGAAATTTTTGAAATTTCCACTCTTTTTTTAGAGAAAAATCCGTTTGCCATCTTATCTTCCCGCTTATTTCTCACTTCCGTCACTTTCCACGAAATCCCCTTAACCCTCTTTTGCGAAAGAGAGAAAACAGGCGCCTCGGATAACACTTTTTTTCGCGTTTCAACAACCCAATTTTCCTTCGGTTCTATTGATTTTAACGCGTTTAATTTTGAGATAATGTCTTGCATAATAAATAAGTAATTTGTATCATTCTATTCTACGGCGCTTTAGCGCACGGTTTGCAAGGTTTTAACCTTGCGAGATTGATTCATTTCGCGACGCTAAAGCATCGCTAACCCTCAGCTAAAGCTGGGTAGAAACTAAAAATATTTACTTATCCTGCTTTAATCTTTCATCGCCTTCTCCAGCATTTTTACTCCTCTGTGAAGCGAGACCCTTACAGAACCGCTTGTTTTCCCCGTTATTTCAGCTATTTCCGTTATGGAAAGATCCTCAACATGCCGCAAAATGATTATTTCGCGATATTCACCCTTAAGTTTGCTAAGCGCTTTCATCAGGCCTTCAATTTCCTGTTTTGCGCTTATATCAGACAAAATATCCTGTTTTTGGTCCTTAATTTTGTCCTTTAAATCATCGTCAATTTCAATAGTTGGAACTTGCTTCTTGCGATAAAAATCTATTATTAAGTTCCGCGCGATTTTATAAAGAAACGAACTTAATTTATTTCCTTTAATAATCTCTTTCTCGCCGCTCTCTTTTCTTCTCTTTATATACCTCCAGCATTTCAGAAACACTTCTGATGTTAAATCCTCCGCCGTTTCTTTTGAATTTGTTTTTAAATACACAAAACGAAAAATCTTTACGACATAAAAATCATAAACTTCCGCAAATGCTTCCCGATCCCCCTTCCGCGCCCTTTTCAGAATCAATTTTTCTTCCAAATCGTTTAATGTCTTCATTATAAGATGACGAGTGAGTTAATAAAATGTTACAAACAAGTATCGGATATCCGATCTTGACTGCAAAAAACACCTGCGCGCAATAAAGTGATTATAACATAATAGCATTTAGTATCAAGTATTGGATATGATATTGTTCTACCCAGCTTTAGCTGAGGGTTCGTGAAGCTTTAGCTTCAAGCGCTTTAAAAACTCGCTAAACTAAAGTTTAGCGAACCCTCAGCTAAAGCTGGGTAGAACAATACTCAATATCTTAATATCCAAATACTATTAAATACCTTCACCATCTTTTTCGCCGCTTTGTCCCAGCTAAATCTTCTTGCATTTTCAATTCCCCGCCGCGATAAATCTTTTCTTAATTCGCTGTTTGATAATAGTAAATTTATTTTCTCCGCTATATCATCTGAATTATTCGCGTCAACAAGCAAAGCGCTTCTGCCGGCTATTTCAGAAAGGGATGAATTATCACTGATCACACATGGAACTCCATAGCTCATCGCTTCTAAAACCGGCAGTCCAAATCCTTCATAAAGAGACGGGAGCGCGAAAATCAGGGCGTTTTTGTACAACTCGTTCCGCTTTTCATCGCTGACATTGCCAGTGAATATAATATCCTGAGAAAATTTGCTTTCTTTCGCCCTTTTATAAATCCCATCCGCCATCCACCCCCTGCCGCCGCAAATGATTAACTGGTATTTGGTATTTGGTATTTGGTATTTGGTATTTAACAATTCAAACGCCTCAATCAATCCAATTATATTCTTTCTCGGCTGAACCGACCCAACAAAAAGAATATAAGGATTATTTACATTGAATTGTGAATTGTGAATTGTGAATTGTGAATTTTTACTCCCTCCAACTCCCCCTTTGCGAAAAGAGAGAGTTGCGCGCTCCCTCTCTGACAAAAGAGAATTATCCTTATCCTCCCCCCTTGACAAAGGAGGGCTGGGGGGGGTTACCCCATGCCAAATAACCTCTATTTTATCCTCTTCTAATATTTTACCCCCTCCAACTCCCCCTAAATTAGGGGAAGAACCATCCTCCCCCCCTGACAAGGGAGGGTTATCCGTATCCTCCCCTCCTGATAAAGAGGGGCCGGGAGAGGTTGTCCCATAGAATTCAATAATATCCCTCTTCGTCGCCTCAGACGGCGCGATAATTTTGTCCGCCATCTTAACCGCCCTCTTGGTGTGAAAATTAAGCAAAAATCTGTCTTTTCGCGTAAAATGATCTGGGAAAATTAAAAAAGCCAAATCATGAACCGTAACGACTATTTTCATATTTTTCGGCTTTTTGAAAAACGGAACTGTTTGAATCGGCATAAACAAAACATCTATCTGATCCTTTTTTATTTCCTGGGACAATTTAGTATATGTCCAGAACGGAAGCGCTGATTTTGACGGTTTTATTTTGAAATTCTTGAACTTATTAAAATCGCGGTAAAGATGAGACAGCGCCTCGTCCCCACAATTTACATATAAAAAATATTTATTCTCTTTGTCTATCCGTCCCAGCGCTTTCACAATCTCGCGCGTATAAACTTTCACACCCGTGTTTTGCTTCAGAGTCAGTTCATTAATGTTGATGGCAATTTTCATAAAACAGATTATTCTACGGCGCTTTAACGCACGGTCTGCGAAGTTTTAACCTCGCGAATGTTTAAATGTTATGCTAAAGCATAACAAACCCTCAGCTAAAGCTGGGTAGAAATTTTTTCATTACAGATTAAAACCTGAACTCCAGATTTTTGCTTAATACTCACTACTTTATACTTACTATCACAACTCCAACCCCTTCAAATATTCCCTAAACTTCCCATTCAACTCCTTATGCTTCAGCGCGTACTCAACAGTCGCTTCTAAAAATCCCAGTTTGCTTCCGCAGTCATATCTTCTGCCTTCAAACTTGCATCCGTAAACGGCTTTTTTAAAAAGAAGCGTTTTTAAAGCGTCCGCGAGAACTATTTCTCCAGTTTTTCCCGGTTTCAAATTTTCAAGTTCATTGAATACATCAGGCGTTATAATATATTTTCCCACTATAATGAGATTGGATGGCGCCTCTTCAACCGCAGGTTTTTCAACTAAATCTTTAATTTTATATACTCTTTCGGCAGTTTTAATCGCGTCCACGACCCCGAATTTTGAGACATCTTCTTTGGAAACTTCCTGCAAGGCAACAATGGGACTATTATATTCTTCAAAGACATCTATTAACTGCCCGATACACGGCTTTTCCGAATCAACAATATCGTCCCCGAAAAGCACAGCGCACGACTCGTCGCCAATAAGATGTTTCGCTTTCAAAATCGCGTCCCCGTCTCCCAGCGGTCTTGGCTGGCGAACGAAAGTAAATTTCGCAAGCTTCGCTATTTTATAAACCTCGCCCAAAAGATTAAGTTTATTTTTCTCAACCAGCGTGTGTTCCAGTTCAAATGAACAATCAAAGTGATCTTCAATCGCTCTTTTTCCGCGCCCAGTCACGAAAATAATTTCTTCAATCCCCGCCGCGACCGCTTCTTCAACTAAATATTGAATAATCGGCTTATCCACGATTGGCAGCATTTCCTTCGGCTGCGCTTTCGTCGCCGGCAGGAACCTTGTTCCAAACCCGGCAACAGGCAAAATAGCTTTTTTAATTTTTCGCATAGTTTTATTGGTATTAAATATTAAATATTAAGTATTAAGTATTAAGTATTAATATACGATTTCTACCTGACTTTAGCCAAGAGTTTTTTGGGCTTTATCCTAATGAGACTTTTTTTGTCTCGCAAGGTTAAAATCTTGCGAACCATGCGCTAAAGCGCCGTAGAAAAATTGTTATCTCCCGTACTTCGCGCTCCTAAACCCATATTTCACAAAATACTTCAGCGCGCTTTTGATATGAATGCGAGCGTATTTATTGAAAAGCGAATCAAATAAAGATTTTTTCTTGCTGGATTGGAAATGATAATGGTACATTTTTGCTTCCGGGAAATAAACAACCTTTAATCCATTTTCCCAAAAACGGCGCGCCCAGTCAACATCCTCAAAATACATAAAGAATTTCTCGTCAAACACGCCGACTTTTTTCAAATCTGATTTCCTGACCATCATCGCCGAGCCCATCAGCCAATCAACGGGAATCGGCTTGGTAATTTTTTCTCCCTCAAAAACATCGGCCATTAAAAAATTATCTAAAACTTTTTTGCCCCAAAATGTTTTACCTAAAAATGTCCGACGGCAAATTACGGTGAGCGGAGTATAGAACCGAAAGCACGACTGCTGAACCGTGTCATTGACATTTAATAATCTCGGGCCGATCATGCCGACATCTTCATTTTTTTCAATATAATCCAGCATTTTTTCAATCGCTTTTTCTTCATTGATTATTATGTCCGCGTTGGCGATAAAAAAATATTCTCCTCTGGCTTTTTCAATCGCGATATTGATTGATTTTCCAAAACCGATGTTTTCTCGCGCGGGTATAAAAACAATATCTGAAAATTCTTCTTCCATCATTTTTTCCGTTTTTTCAATCGTCGCGCTGTCTGTCACAATTATTTCCCAGCCAAAATCGGCATCCTTCAGATTTTTCTTTATAGAACGCAGACAGATTTTCAAAATCTCGGGCGTGCGATAATGGTTGACTATAATGGAACATTTTAACATATTAATATTTTAACAATTATTTTAAAAACTTCTTTGCGGAAACATAAGATACAAGGATACAAGATACAATAACCAAAAAATTCCAATAATTAATAATCAAATTCCAAGTAGTTTGATTATTGGAATTTGATGTTTGATTATTTTTTGATATTTGTATTTTGTATTCTTGTATCTTGGTCGCAATTTTTCATCAGCAATTTATTTACATAAACCACTTCTCCATTTCCCTCGTTCCAATCCTTTTCTTCGCCATTACCATCTTGCGCTTTTTTAAAAATAACGGGATATCGCGATATAAATCTTTTAAAATTCTTAAGGTAAATCTTTCAAAAATCATCATATACGCCCAGGCGCCGATTTCTTTGATGATAAACCGCGGAAAATGTTTTGTAAACAGCAAAGACGGAAAATCGTTTTTAATCTGCATCAGCCGCTGATGTTTGAAAGAAAAAAATTTCGCCTTTTTGTTTATTTTTCTTCTCTCTTTAATAATATCTATGTAACTTTTCGCCATACTGTCTCCCGAGCCGCGGCCGTGATACGCGACCGCTTTGGGAGTATAAACCGTTTTCCAACCGTAAAGCCGCAAGCGCCACGCCAGATCAACATCTTCTTTATACATAAAAAAGTTTTCGTCAAAATATTCGTAGTCGTGTAACGTGTAACGTGTAACGTGTAACTTATTATTGTTTGATTTTACACCTTCGCTTGGATGTTCTTTAACTTTGAACTTTGAACTTTGAACTTTGATTTTTTTTAACTTCACATCTTCCAACGCTTCCTTTCTGTAAATCGGCATCGCGCCGTCGGCGCCAAAAATTTCCGCCTCTTTTTCAAACTGCCCCTCGTCCGCCTGCCCCTGTCCAATGCAAACTATCCTTCTGTTTTTCAGCATCATCAGTCCAGTTGTATCAATTATATTCAATTTCGGATTTTTCTTGTCTTTGCATAACTCGCCTTTATCAAAATCATAACGCAATAATTTTCCCTGAACAGCGCCGATTTTTTCGTCTTGAAATGGCTTGATGGCATTCTCAACATAATCAGAAGTTAGAATCGCGTCGGAATTCAGGAGTAAAATAAAATCGCCTTTGGCAATCCGCATCGCTTCGTTATGCGGCCGCCCAAACCCGACATTCTCTGAGTTTTTGATGTATTTGACAAATTCTACGCCGTCTTGACAGCGGTTTGAAGATTGGCGGCTATTTTTTAATTCTTTATTTTTTTCATAAGAATCATTTTTTGCTTCGCCGCAAACCCCTGACAAGCCAGGGTAGAATTTAATTTTCCTCCTCTCTTCCCACTCCGAAATTTTCTTTTCAATTTCCTCTCTTGTTCCGTCAGTGGAATTATTATCCGTGATGATTATCTCCAAATTCGGATAATCCTGATTCACCGCCGATTCAATCGCCTGAAAAATAAATTTTTTGTCGTTGTAATTGATAACGCTAATTGTAACTTTTGGAAATTTTTGATCTTTGTTCATAGATATTGTTAATCATAAATATTATCTCTGGAGTCCTGACGAAAGTCAGGGTATTGTATATATCAGAACTATTTATTTCTCATTAAAACAAACTTGTCATTCCAACCAAAGTGAATAAGATACAAATGAACGGATCGGAATGACAAACAGGTTAAAACCCGCGCTCCGGAAATTAATTAAAGGAAATTGGTCCCCTCCCAAATATTTGTAATAGTCAACACCAGCTGCAATTATAAATAATATTTATTATTGCATATGATGTCAGGCGAATACAAAAACTTGGAATGGGCTTGACAAGTTTTTAATTGTATGATAGGGTGGGGAGTGATCCAGTGGCAGAGGTTTGGCACAAGAACTGGACAACAGCGCCGAAAAAAGCGCTGAACCCTGCAGGAATGCCCACTTCACTGGATCATCCACCCATAGCGATGCCGGCTGATCTGATAACTATCCTCCGAGTAAGGATTATTAGGGGGAAGTAAAAATCGAGCGGTGAGTCGCTAAAAAGAAATTAGGCAGGAACCCAGAAAAACATATCCGGTATACAAGGTATACAAGCTGGAAGAGTCCTGCCACTGCATGCAGGTCTGCGGAACCGCGAAGAAGAAGAAATTGCGAGTATGCAGAATGCAGACCTGGCTAGGTTAGGTTGTTATGTGAAGGTAATAATAAACAGGAGAAACCGAATGGATTATCGTCCATTTAACATAGTAACCTACCTAATTCATTTCGGCGCTATGCCATAAAAAGAACAGGAGGAATGATAAGATGGGAACGGGAGAGGAAATTTCTAGACCAGACTATAATACGATAACGACCATCGCGTGAGACCGACACCAGGTCCGGCGCCCCTCGCACGATTTCTCAGCATCGGGGTAAAAAAAGAGTAGGGCTAAAAAAAGTGCGATAGCCAAGCTCGGGAGGAATAAATGATCTAGTAATCCGGCGGGATTTGTCTCGCCTAAACCGCTCTCCTGCTAAGGCCCTAAGGCAGGAACGGTAAGAATATTATTTGGAAAAAGGGCATTGGTGAAAACGAGGCGGATCAGCAACAACGACATAAGAGTGTTGCCCCGCCTTTTAACTTGTTTGTTAAGTTAACTATAATAGGGTCTGCTGATTTTCTCCAATTATCCCTCCCCTCCCCCTCCCCCCTGACAAGGGGGGCTGGGGGGTTTGAGAGGAGTTTGAAAAAGCGGTTAAAACAAGCTAAATTATTTTTTTAGACATTTATAAATTTGTTTCTTTTTGTAAAAATTAGATGAAAATCAGCAGATCCTATTATATTTTATTTTTGGAGTCCTGACGAAAGCCAGGGTGTTATATACTCACTCCCTTGTTTTTGCAAGGATTCCAGCGCAAAAAATGCATAAAACATTTACATCTTCCAAAAACATCATCTTTCCGCTATAATACAATCATACCAGAATATTTAAAAATTACAATGATGAGCAACAATAAATCAAAAATCATTCTTTTATTTCTTTTCCTTTCATCCCTAACAATCGCTTCGCATTTTTTTAATTCAAACATAGCCGGCTGGATTGACATTCCAACTCATTTTGCCGGAGGAATGGCTGTCGCCGCGCTTTTACCGAAAAAAATATTCAAAAAGAAGCCTCTTTTTTCGCTTTTCGCGATTGCCACAATCGGAATCGGCTGGGAATTTGTGGAAATTGTGATGGCGAACAAAGAAATTTTTACAGGTTTATTTCAGGAAACAAAAGCGGACAAAACAGTTGACTTAATCGCCGGCTTGGCTGGATTTGTTTTTATGTATAGCAGCGGAACGGATGCGGGAAGAACAGCCGCAGATACCGTTTCAGAAAAAATGCTCCAAAACTAAATTGTCATTCTGAATGCTGAACTAAATTCAGCACAGGCCCGTTTCAGAATCTATCCTTTGCCATGTTAAACAAACCTGCAAAGGATCTGCTGATTTTCTTCAATTATTCCCCCTTTAAAAAAGAACCTGCTCCGTACTTGATACAGGAGGATTAGGGAGATTTCCATGCAGGATTGACTAAAACAAGCTGAATTATTTTTTATGGAGTGACAAACGAAGCATTAGCGGAGTTTGTTATCGCGGCAAATACGCGCAACTTGCTAATTCGCATAACACACTCCGCTCCGCTTCGTGTGTCACTCCTTTTGTAAAGTATTGAAATAAGCTATCATAAATTACCATCCCTAAAACAAAACATCTGACATTTAATAAATGTCAGATGTTTTTTAAAATAGAATGTGGAAATCAGGATTCATCATTGTCAGTTCTTGGAATAAGCGGCACTGGAAGCGGCTCTGGAATTCCTATCGGCGGTTTTGGTTTTTCCGCGCCGCTTAATATTAAACTTTTAATTTCTTCCGCCGGATTATCCAATTTATTCATCTTCAGATATTTCTCGGAAAGCGTGTATAAAATATTTTTTATATAGAGAGATCTTTTGACGCTGTTCGCCCCTCCGCGTCTGCCCCAATAATTATCCTCATTGCCGCCGTCCGAATGGTCAATTTTTCCCCGCAGTTTAAATCCATTTTTATCTATATAGAAAACCGCGGCGCCTCGGAAATATTGGAAATATTTAGGCGGTAAATTCCATTTTTTAATTCCTACTTCTTCCTCTTCTATATCATCAGGATTTTTTATTTCTTCACCCATTTCATAGCTCGCCGGAATTACCAGCAGATTTTTGTCTTTTGAAAACAAAAACGCTTTGTGATCGTTCAGCGCGATTGAATCGCTTCTTTTGCCTTCCAAGACGTAAGTGTCTATTTCCTTTGGATCGCCGACATTGGAAACATCAAAGAGAGACAATTTCAATTTCGCGTCCCAATTGCCGGAGTCCTTGCCAAGCCCGATTAAAGTTGTTTCGTCGTAGGGATGCAAATAGCTGGAATAGCCCGGGATTTTCAATTTGCCGAGAACTTTCGGATTTGTCGGACTGCTCAAGTCAATCACAAAGAGCGGATCAACTTGTTTGAATGTTACCAGATACGCCCTGTTCTGCATAAACCTGACGGAATAAATCCTTTCGCCTTCCGCCAGTTTTTCAACTTTTCCAACAACTTTCATTTTGTCGTCAAGCACATAAAGATTGTTATATGACTGTTGTTCCGACCAGTCGTCAAAACTTGACCAATTTCTATTCTTTGTCGTCGCGATTCGGAAATAGCCCTTGTCCTCATCCATTGAAAATTGATTCAGAACAACTCCCGGAACTTCGCCCGCTGTTTTATATTTCAAATCTCCGCCGTCAATACTAATCTTATGAATTATCGTCTTTTCCAGTTCTTTGGAAATATCTTCGTATTTTTGTTTCGCCTTTTCTTTTATTTCTTTTCCTAATTGTTCTTGCTCTTTCTCGGTTAACGACTCGCTGAAAACTGCCATAATCATCATTATTTTCGCTATTTTTTCCCGCGGCGACAAAATATAGTTTTCCGCTTTTTCAATTTCTTCTATTCTTTTCCTGTTTTTCTCGCTTAATTTCGGCAGA
>Ga0190345_1000655_pt1 | contig 11077 bp, 8 predicted proteins | sample 48721334_MG_FD_161674 | JGI IMG/M metagenome (GOLD analysis project Ga0190345, IMG submission 161674) | Hydrothermal vent microbial mat bacterial communities from Southern Trench, Guaymas Basin, Mexico - 4872-13-3-4_MG | ecosystem: Environmental > Aquatic > Marine > Hydrothermal vents > Microbial...
GACACCGGACAACCCCTCCGCGCCCTAGCACTCCACGACGAAGAACAACTGCTATTGCGCGACTTGCACTTACTCACCGCCAAACCAACACTCTACCTCGCCAACGTGGCCGAAGACGGCTTTGAAAATAACCCTTATCTTGACCAAGTGCATGAACTAGCAGCGCGTGAAGGCGCAGAAGTCGTCTCCGTATGCGCTGCAACAGAGGCCGAATTAGTCAGCCTAGAACCTGACGAAAAACAAGACTTTCTCAACGAACTGGGCCTCACCGAGCCAGGCTTAAATCGCGTCATTCACGCCGGCTATCGCCTACTCGGTTTACAAACATTTTTCACCGCAGGGCCTAAAGAAGTCCGAGCATGGACAGTGCGCGTCGGCGCAACGGCCCCAAAAGCGGCCGCCGTCATTCACACCGATTTTGAAAAAGGCTTTATTCGGGCCGAAGTCGTCGCTTACGATGATTTTGTCGCCCACAATGGTGAACATGGCGCTAAGGAAGCCGGCAAATGGCGCTTAGAAGGCAAAGACTATATCGTGCAGGAAGGCGATGTGATGCACTTTCGGTTTAATGTTTAATTGAAAGTAAGTATAACTAATGACGTTAAGTACAACTAATGACGCGGATAAGCGAATAAGTACAACTAATTACGCGTGCGTACAACTAATGACGCGGATAAAGGAATGACGAATAGTACAACTAATGACGCGGATAAAGGAATGAGTACAACTAATTACGCGGATAAGCGAATGACGAATAGTACAACTAATTCGCTGTACCAGCAAAATTCGCTGTGCTTGATTCCAATTCGTTTATCCGCGTAATTGGCGTTCCATAACGAAGTTTCGTTGTACTTCGCGTCATTCGCTGTTCTCATTCGTTTATCCACGTAATTCGTTGTACTTCGCGTCATTCGTTGTACTTCGCGTCATTCGCTTTGATATCTATAGTTTTTCAGATAAATAATTTCAAAACAGCCAATCTGAAAGCTCAAGTCCCCTAAAGGGGACTAAATAATTATCTGAATATCTCTAATTCGTTTATCCGCGTAATTGGCGTTCCGCCACTGCTGCGCCCAAACGGATAAAAGTTTGTAAAAATCGTTATTTTTCGTTCACCGAGTACCACTTCAGTCACACAGAGCCATCTCTTAACGGAAATCTCTGTGAAACTCCGTATCGCTCCGTGTTCTCTGTGTTGAGGATTTGAAAACTGATAGGTGGTAAGGACAACGAACCTATCAAATATCACCTCAATCACCGTTCAAAACCAGTTGGACAAACAACCGTCCACTACTGCCCAAAGGAGGCACTTATTTGTCATTCTTTGAAGGAATAGGAAAATCTCCTAACCAGCGAACAGTATAGATAGAATTCGCCAAAGTGTTGATTAACTTTTCATCTGCTGTTACTAATGGTACATTCAAACGTTGCGCGAGTGCCACATAGCAGGCATCGTAAGCCGAGATGGTATGAGACACGGCAATGTCTAATGCCCCAACCATTAAATCGGAGGTGGGAATCCGCTGTAACGCTAATTTTTCCAAATTCATTAAATTTTTACTCGCTTTATCAGCCGGATAATCAAAGCGGCGAACATATTTCCACAAAATGTTAGTGCATTCTATAAAAAACAAGTCTGGTACATAGAGTTGAGCCGGTGGTTCAGCGGCAAGATGTGCGAAAAGCGCGTGTTTTTTTTCGGATAAATCCTCAACCACAAATAGTTTAATGCCAACACTTGCATCGACGACGCATTGCAAAGGTGATGTTTTCATCGGGCACGATCCTCTCGTAATAAAGCCACACTATCAGGCGCGTTTTTTGGAAGAACCACGCGGGAATGGTATATATCTGCTAAAAGATTCGTTTGTTGTTCGCAAGTTTTCTGTTGTTGTTTGGATTGATACAACAAAGTAATCACTTGAGTCTCAAGCGAGCAATTTTTAGCGAAAGCCAATGTTTGAAGATAGCCATATAAGTCTTGTGGCATAGTATGGATATGCAAAGAGGGCATATTAAAACTCCTTACTTTGATAAGTGTCTAAAAAAAGCGGTGTTCAAGGCTGTTGGGCACAATATAATTAAAATTGAACACCGATAACTGAATTAGACAAACAACCGCCCGCCACTCAAAAAACCTTTGAACGCTGATTGTTGTGATTAATGTGATTGTGATGAGGAGATGATTATTGTCCATTTATACTGAACACTGTCATCCTTAAGCCTTTTTGTCATGTCTCATTTCGCTCTGACTTCTCCTGTGTCGCCCAAGATTTCTCCGTTTGTAGAAATGACTTTCAGCGCAGTTTGTAACGGTGCAAAGTATGTAAAAGATGGCTTATCACAAAACCATTGATTAAGACAACAAACCTATAAAATATTACCTCAATCACCGCTCAAAACCATTTGGACAACCGTCCACCCAAAAAGCCGTCAATCATAAAGAGGTGGGCAGCAAGATAGATAGATTATCCCTACATTTAACTAACCCATGCTACACGAGTTTCACACCGGATGCTGAAATAAGACTTCGCTTACCATTTCTGGTAATTGAAGCAGAGCAAAATAGTCCTCTGAATACAGATAATCCTCACCGGATTCATCAATCACACGCAATTGATGATATTTAGCGGCTTCCATGTCATGAATTGTCTGATAAACTTTACGCACTTCCAATGAGGCGGGATAACCATCATTACATAAACAAATAGCAAAACGTTTTTGGTAGTCTAACATAACCCTTATCCTAACAAATGCTTGATTTTAATTTCTCTTTTGCCAATACTGGTGGCTTCATACCAATGTATTTCCGCTTGTTTTACGGTACCATCCGAAAGACGGACAGTAGCAATACCTTTACGCTTGCGCCACCAACGACTTTGTCCGTAAACTTTGCGTCAACGGACGAGTTCACGAATACCATTATTCACCGCAATGGTTTCAACGGCTGTTATTTGACTAATGATTTCAAAGTCCATCTTTGTTACTTTTTAATTCGTTTACATTCCAATAAAAGTGTTATTATATTGTTCATGTTCTTGATAACCGATAAGTGAATACAAACAACCGCCCACCACTCAAAAAACCTTTGAACGCTGATTGTTGTGATTAATGTGATTGTGATGAGGAGATGATTAAATTAGGGTAAGTACAACGAATGACGCTAAGTACAACTAATTACGCGGATAAGCGAATGACGAATAGTACAACTAATTACGCGGATAAACGAATGAGTACAACTAATTACGCGGATAAACGAATGACGAATAGTACAACTAATATTGTTCCTAAGCGAATGACGAATAGTACAACTAATTCGCTGTACCAGCAAAATTCGTTGTACTTCGCGTCATTCGCTTTGATATCTAATTCGTTTAGCCACGTAATTCGTTGTACTTCGCGTCATTCGTTGTACTTCGCGTCATTCGTTGTACTTCGCGTCATTGGCGGGCCAATACGAAGTTTCGTTGTACTTGATTGACAAGGACTTAGAACAAACTGATAGGAGGCAAGGACTCAGAGTCGAGCATAACCTACAAAAAGTACAGTTAATATTGAGTAGCGCAATATAGGGCCATACTTTCATTTTAAAACATCCAAACCATTTTATGGCCCTCAAACCAAACGGGCTAAATAGCCATACAAAAATACCTGAAAAACGATAGACTGGGTAATGGGTAATGAGTTTGAGTAATGAATCAAAGATTATGGGCCATTACCAATTACCAATTAACGATTACTAATTCTACTTTGTCACATTACATCTAAGCCATTGATTTATATAAAGGGCCTAACAGGCCATTCTTTTTAAATCAATGAGTTACATTGAATATGACGAAGTAGGACTAATTACCAAAAATACAAAAAATATGTTAATCAGATTCACCGTCGAAAATTTTTTGTCTTTTAATGAACTCACTGATTTTAATATGATTGCGTCTGAAGAGAGCCGTCATAGTCATCATGTTGTGAAGGGCAAAACGCCAGAAGACATTGACTTATTGAAAACCTCAATCCTTTACGGTGCCAACGCTTCTGGAAAATCCAATCTGATTAGAGCAATGGGTTTTGCCAGAGATTTTATTGTTCATGGTATCGCCAAAAATAGAAATCTCAACGTCAAACCCTTCAAGTTAGACAGTGCTTGCTCCAACAAAAACTCCCGATTTGAATTTGAGTTTCGTTGTCAAGGCAAGCAATACGCCTACGGTTTTTGTATTGACAAAACGCAAGTCAATGAAGAATGGCTGTTTGAAACGGGGTATGAACTTGACGTGCCTGTCTTTGAAAGGGTGGGCTGCACCATTTCCTTTAACTTTGAACACCCGCTTTTTCTGAATATCTCTGCTGAAGAAAAACAACGAATCGGCTACGAAGCGCGTGGCACCAGAGCCAATTTGCTCTTTCTCACCAATTGCCAAGAACGCAATATTCAACCGTTCCATTTTATTTACCAATGGTTTACTGAAAACCTCGTCATTATATTCACCAATTCCAAACATCAGGCACTCATTTCCTTAGCCAAATTAAACACAGAATTTTTCAATCAAGTCTTATGCTTTTTTGACTTTGGCATCCACAGAGTTCAGGTTGAAGAAATTGATTTTGAAAACACCAACGACATTCCCGCCCATGTCAAAGACGAGATAAGGGCAGAATTTCCATACAAACAACAAACCATACAGTTTGTCTCCGTCTCGTCACGTAACTACGTGATTGAAGAAAATGAGTTAGGCAACTTAAAAGCCTCAAAACTCACCACCATCCGAAAGGATGCAGTGGGCAATGAAATCGCCTTTGAAATTTCCGAAGAATCGGAAGGCACACAACGGCTCATGGATTTCATTCCTATGCTAATAGGCTTGTCTAAAGACAAAGTATTTGTTATAGATGAAATCGAAAGAAGCTTACACGCTTTACTCATCAGCAAATTATTTGACTTGATATTAAACCATGACACGTTTGCTCATGCAGAAAGTCAATTAATCGCCTCGACGCATGAAGTGAATTTATTAGACATCAAAAACTTGTTTAGAAAAGACGAGATTTGGTTTGTCGAAAAAAATAAAGCCGGCGAATCGGTGCTTTACTCCCTAGCCAACACCGATGTTGATAACTTAAACGTCGTTGACGGCTACCTAAGTGGCAAATTTTGCGCGATACCTTTTATTAAAGATGTCAAAGACTTGGGTTGGAAAGAATGAATGAATTCTTTTAACGGATACTCTCCCTTGAAGGGATGTTAGTAGTAGGCGATATATCTCTCAATATTAAAGGCGATAAATCGCCTACTACAAACAAACGCTTTTTTAAAAAAGAGGGTTAGGGGGAATTTCGTAGTGCTTGAGCCAAAGTTTGAGAAAACAACTGACCCATTTGAGGTAAATAGTCAAAAATAAAAAAGTGTCCTCCAGCAAACTTGTTGATGGAAATCGGTTGACGAGTTTCCTGCTGCCACGGTAGCAATTCTGCGTGGGTGACTTCCCCATCCTTTAAACCGTGCATAACCGTTATAGGAATGTCAAAGGGTTGCGTTGGATTATAGACAAACGTCTCAATCGCCTTGAAATCGGCCCGTAAGATCGGCTCAAAAAAATCCATTAACGCGGCATCCTCCAACAATTCAGGAGGAGAACCGCCTAACTCATTGAGTGTGGCAATAAACTGTTGTTTAGGCAAACAATGTTTATCTGGTTTATCACAGACTACCGACGGCGCTTCTCGTCCGCTAACAAATAAATGCACAGGTGCCGGTAAACCGACGCTGAGAATGTGCTTAGTCAATAAATGTCCCAACAACGCACCCATACTGTGACCATAAATGGCGTAGGGCTTACCCTTAATGTCGTCTTGGATTTGATGAAACACATCATCAACCATGGACTCTGCGTTGGTTAGTAACGGCTCCATCACCCTTTTTCCTCTGCCCGGCAAATCAAGGGGCCTAACATGGACGAAATCGGCAACATGGGCCTGAAAATGCCGCAACGACAGCGCGTTTCCGCCGGCGAAATGAAGGCAATAAAGTGTTATTTTCTGTTTATCCGTGTTCATAGTTTACTAAGTTGCCATATTCCATCTTCAACACACGATCTGCTGTGTTGAAATACTTATCATCATGCGTGACAGCAATGACCGTTTTTCCCTGCTTTTGTAAATCTTTCAGTATGACTTCGTAAAAATATTTTCTAAAATGGGGATCTTGATCGGCGGCTAATTCGTCAAAAATATAGACGGGTTTGTCTTCTAATACAGCCCCAACAAAAGCCAACCGTTTCTTTTGACCTGTGGATAAGCTGGTGTTGGTGAATTTCCCCTCAATATATTTTGTTTTTTTCTCCAATTCCATTAAGCGCAACAATGATTTGACGCGCTGTTCATCAATAGCGGGTAAACCATAGAATCTGTCAAACAAGTGAAAATCGGTAAAGATAGTAGAATATAGTTCCCGGTAACTCTGATAATTCGTATGGTCAATTTCCTCACCATCCAAGTAAAGGCAGCCGACGGCCGGATAATACAAGCCAACCAATACCTTCAACAAAGTTGATTTACCACTGCCATTACCACCCACAATAAACAATATTTCCCCTTGTTTGATAGTCAGATTGAAGGGCCCCACAGAAAACAAAGATTTACCCTGTTTATCCGTGTAATGAAAGATCACTTCTTCAAGCTGGATTTCCTTGAATTCAGGCGGCTGTTCAGCGGGTAGTTGGTCTGTCGCCTTGAAGGAAGCCGCGTCGATCTCCGCTTCCAACTTGCTGATATTATTCACCGCCACATTGGTTCTGGCAAGCATAGGCAAAGCAGCAACGAGCATTCCCAGAGGCCCCTCAATGAACAAAATGGTAGCCGTGATTTTGAAGATCATCTCACTATGGGTAGAACTGAACGCGGGTACGATAAAAATCAGAACCGCGAGCAATAGATAAAAAGCCATTTGGGAAAACATGATTGCGGTAATCATTTTTATTCCGGCACTGACCTTAAGCGCTTCTGTGTCGTTAGAGATAGTTTCGACCTGATTAAACAAGCCATCATTTTTACGTTGGTTGATTTTGATTTCCTTGAAGCCATCCAAAACGTGATCCAAGGACTCAAAGAATTCAGCTTCTTTCTGGTTGGCTTGCTCGAGTTCTTCAGTGAGTTTTTTCTCGATAGAGAAGTACAAGAGCAAACCCATACTGAAACTCGTTAGGGTGAGAACGAAACTCAGCGGGGACAACAAAGCCACGTAGATCAGACTAAAAACCAGCACGATGACGGCTTGGCCGGCACTGATAATAATAAGAGCCGATTGAGAAATGAGGTTGCTATCTTGGGTCAACCGGGTGTATATTTCTGAGCGCCCGGTACTTTCTATAAAAAGCAGCTCGCTAGAGCGAATTTTATTAACGACTCTGACACGGACTTTACGAATAACATCTTCAACCGCTATTATCGCTTGAGAAAGCGCGTATCTTAACGTGTATACGAACAGAGCAAAAGCGATGAGGTAAAGAAAAAAGAATCGTGTCTCTGACTGTTGGTTTGAAGCCATCTCTGCGCCTACATTGATGATAGCCAGCAGCAAGCCGTTGGCGAGGCCTGAGAGGATGGCCATGAACATGATCCACGCCTTGGGCGCATCGGATTCCTTTTCAAAGAATTCCAGTATGTTCACAATAATGGATAATCTGTTAGTGTGGAAATTTGATTGAGAAAGTGGGTAAGCAATTATTTATTAATTAACGAACGCACCAACCGTGTGTGCATGGACGAAGACGTCGCTTCTCCCCCGACGAGGGAGAAGCAGCGTCCTTCCTTATATCGATACAGAAAATGCCAAAACATTTATCTGAAAAGCTATAGTACTCTGTCAATGTTTTGATGGGTAACAGCATTGGCACTGCCAAACACTCTCTGGCACTGCCAAACTAAACTCCTGCCTTACGTTTGGAGGAGTACTACCCCTCCGCCATGAAGACAGAATTATTTGGCCTTTGCTTCGCTTGCCTTTAAATTGGCCGCGACTTTTTCTCCTTCTTTGAGTTGCTCAGCAAAATGTTCTCTCACCTTTTCAGGGTCGAAATCCAAGAAGGTACCACCCGATTCAAAGTGCTGGATAAAGACCTTGCCAACAGCATAGGTGGCTGCCGCGCTGAGAACGGAGACACTAATCGCGCCGGACACTTGTCCAACGAACGGTACGGCTTTGATTAGACTGGCAACAGGTATAGCCGTCTCCGTCGTGAACACCCCTCCCAACAGGGAAGCTATTGCTGATTTGCCAATTTCCTTGGAAAAGCCAATGTCATACTCTCCGGCAAGGCTATGCAGCATCTTGAGTTGGACGCCCGCCACCGCGGCTAGATCAAGCAGCGGAATCGGTATTAAGCCGACCGCCAAGGAACCAATCATGTACTTCTTGACGGTATTATTAGCAGTATTGGTTCTGGCTGCAAAATCAATTTATGGTGTTTTTGTTGGTTCCATTGTTTCACTCTCCACTTTCTGCTCTACGGGTTTCGTTTCTACGGGTTTCGTTTCCACCGGTTTCTGTTCGGCCGGTTTTTCTCCAGCGGGTTGTTCCATATCCAATTTCCTCAGATTGTCATCACAATACAGCCCAAAGCCTCAAGGGCGAAAACCACAGCCTTCAGCTAGGGGCACCTTTTTATTTATTAACAAGGCCTGTTTTATTAAAACGCTACACAGCAAAACAGCTTATTATGGAGATTTAAACTATCGTGTTGAGTAAAACGGTAAGTATTTCTCTTACATTTCACTTTTTCGGTGACTAGTACAGTAAAGCGGAAGTTTCGATACCACCCCAACGCCAACGGCTAAAGCCGTTGTCTAAAAGCTAAAGTACCCTGAAGGGCACTGCAAGAGGGTTAGTAGGCTTTAGCTTAACGATGCTTTCAGACAAACGCAGTAAATGCTTACGCGAGATAACTGCTTTAGCTGTTGGCTGGGGGTGGTATTAATATTTCCGCTCTCCTGCACTAGGCGTTTTCGTTCATCCTCCTTAAACGGGCAAGTTCACGTTGCAGTCACCATCACAAAAATATTGACAGTTACAACTTGTTAAGTGGGTAAACAAAAGTCTTTTAACATAACGAGCGGCTTGTGAGTCGCTAAAGCGACTACTACAAACCATCACTAAAAATGTTAAAGGATTTATGCGTACCTACTTATACTTAGCACGGTTACAAACTTCGGTCCGAGCGAAGCGAGATCACTTTTTACACACCCCATGCCCCTCTCAATAGGGGAGTCAAATCGAAAAAGTCAACTTACTTTTTTCATGGATTTAGGGGTGTGTTTTTAGTCCAAGATTTAAGGGCACTGCCAAACTAAAGTTTGGACTCCTGCCAAACTAAAGTTTGGATTCCTGCCAAACTAAAAGTTTGGACTTTAGCAAAAAACATGCCAAATAAAAGTTTGGACACCTGTTTTTAGCCGTGCAAAGTATAGTTATCTGAAAAACTAACTATGTGTCTCTTTTCTGCAAGTGCTTGAATCTGTCTTGCTAATTGGTAATTGGTAAGTAATTATGCGAATTAAGGATTGAATTGAATCATCACTGACTTATAAAAACGTATTGATTGAAAGTGATTTTATAAGTCTTTGTTCATTCTTCATTCTTCATTTTATCGCGAGATATTCGCATTTTGCTGCTATCTTTGCTTTTTCTCTCGGGGACGTGGATCAGATGCCAAGACTAATAGCAGACCAATAACAGGGGTAAACAAGATAGACGCAAAAAAATATCCCCAAAACCCCATCTTCCGGTTTTGTCCCAATAGAGCAATGAGCCCACTTAAGAAAATCATAATAAGAATCGCGTAGTGGCCGGACATAACTTTATCTCTCTTGTCAACGCCAAGTTGTTGACTGTACTTTTTTCAATTTATCAATCAGTTGCATGATTTCAGGCTCGTGTATCTCAGTCACAAACTCAAATTTTCCATTTTGTAGCCGCTTAAAGTATAATTTTTTATCCTTGGGTTCTCCGTTTTCTTTAAAATGGTATACGCCTGTTACACCCACCCAGGGTTCCTGCATATACCGTAATCGGGTTGCTACCGCTATCGGTACTGTCGATTGAGCTTTGTTCATGGCGTACGCCAACAGATGGATGGCATCATACCCCAGCGATGCATAGCGGTTTGGTTCTTCATCTTCACCATATTCATCTTTAAAGTTATTGATAAACTGTTGTACCTTCTCAACGTGTTCGTCTAACACCGTCAGCAAAACAACATTTTCATCTACTTTTCCAACACTATCCCTCAGTAATTTTTTGGCCGCGCTTTGGTAGTCTGATTCAATACCGTTTTCTTTCAACAAATTTCTGATCATCTTTTGTGCGTGGAAAATGTGTTCATTGAACACAGTAGGCACAACCGTTTTTTCGGCAGCCTTTTTAATTATTTTTACCTCTTGTGCTGTCAATGAGTTTGAGGGTTTCAAAAATTCCAAGGCTTCCAAAGAATCTCCTCCCACAAAGGGCTTTTCAATACCCATTTCACGGCTTTGTTTGATCAGTTTTCCGCCCACTTTGGCACCGGTTGATAAAAATATCGCATCGATCCCAACCGAGGCATGGCGATCTTTCTTCTTCAACTCGGCAATCACATCGGTTTCTTTCTTCCTCATTTCTGAAATAATTACTAGAAAATCCTCTTTTCTTGGAAAAAATGAACGGTGGAAAACAATCTTGATGTTATTTTTTTTTTCAACGGCACTCTTTATAAATGAGTTGGCCAATTGTTCACCGTAGGCACCCCAATCATTCAGGACAGCCATTCTTTCATAGCCCTTGTTATGGCAATAGGCGGCCAACTGTTCCCCCATCTTTTCGTTATCAGGTAACATCCGAAAAACATACTTAAAGTTATGATTGGTGAGCTCTAAATTAGTGGAAGTCGGCGCAATAAAAACGATACCATACTTTTCGTAGGTAACCGAGGCTGGAATAGCCGCGCTGGAAGAACGATGCCCGATGACCGCTACAATATCACGGTTGGCAGCAAATGAATTAGCAACCTTATGGATGAATTTTTGATAGTCACGTTTGTTGCTATCC
>Ga0190345_1000668_pt1 | contig 10979 bp, 8 predicted proteins | sample 48721334_MG_FD_161674 | JGI IMG/M metagenome (GOLD analysis project Ga0190345, IMG submission 161674) | Hydrothermal vent microbial mat bacterial communities from Southern Trench, Guaymas Basin, Mexico - 4872-13-3-4_MG | ecosystem: Environmental > Aquatic > Marine > Hydrothermal vents > Microbial...
CAAGAAGAAAATAAAACAGTATGATAATATGTATTATCATAGTGTTTTTTGGTTTCTTTCTTTTTACCGTTGACTTTTTTAGCTTCTGAAATTAAAAAAACAGAGATCAAGATTGTCTAACAGTTTCCCGATAGCTAAAATCGGCGGTCTGAAATAACGCTAAAGACATGCTTGTCGCAAGCAGGGTTATTGCCCGACAATCCGTTTCCGTATCGTCGTAGAGACGAGGCATTGCCTCGTCTCTACCACGCGCGAGGATACAAATTGTCATCACATGCGAACCGAGACGAGGCAGTACCTCGTCTCTACGACGCGCGAAACATGTGGTAATTGCAAAACACTTCGAGAAATCGGGGTGTTTTTTGTTTCGCGGAAGATTGATTAGGACTGACACACGAGCGGCAGCGGAGTGTGTTATAAAAATATGTTAAATGATATTTTAATCAAATTCCACGCGTTTACTTATAATCAAATTTATGTTATAATTAAAATAATGAAAACAAAACGAAGGAGCGAAAATAAATTTAAGCGATAAAACAAAAAACAAAATGTTTTGGAGAATTTTAAACAAATTTGGTATCGTTAAAGACGAGAACCGCGATCTTGGGCTTTGGCAGCGCCCGAGTTTTTTATTTGCGCTAATGGGTATTATAAATATAGCGTCTATATCGTGCGTCTATATTACGGTCAGCAAGTATGATTCTCCCGAACTCGTTATTGGAAGTGTCAGCGCTGTAAGCATCTTGATTTTTATTATTGGAGGAGCGGTTATAAAAAGCGTTGAGAAAATCGCGGAAGTTAGCAGAATGAAATCAGAATTTGTTTCAATCGTGTCCCATCAGCTTAAAGCGCCGCTTTCCGGAATACGCTGGTCGGCGGATATTTTGCTTGATGATAAATCAGGAACGCTGAACAGCAGGCAGGAAGAGCATTTAAAAGATATTCAAGAAAATACGACAAGGATAATAAGATTAGTAAGCGATCTTCTTGATGTTTCAAGAATTGAAGCAGGCAAAATGAATATGAATATCCGGGAAGTTAATCTAAAGGAAATAGTGGAAGATGTCGCGAAAGAGTTTAATTCTTTCGCGAAAGCGAATAATGTTGAATTAGTAACTGATATTGGCGGGAATGTAAACAAAGTTAAAACAGATCCGATAAGAATTAAATTGGTAGTTCAGAATTTTATTGACAATGCTGTGAAATATACCAGCAATAAAAAAGGTTTGGTTAAAATTTATTTAAAAAATAAGGGCAAAGATGTTTTTTGTTCGGTAACTGACAATGGGGCGGGAATTTCCAAAGAAGAGCAAAAGAAAATATTCAATAAGTTTTTTAGAGGAAACAAAATAGTCAGAAAACAAACTATTGGAACCGGTTTGGGGCTTTATATAGCAAAAGCCGCTATTGAAAGCTCCAAAGGCAAAATCGGGTTTTCCTCAAAAAAAGGAAAGGGAAGCGTTTTTTGGTTTACATTACCGAGCGTATAACGCTTATAGTATTTTTACGACAATGAGAATAATAAATCAACAAACTGCTTGTTTTTTTACAAGTAACTAATAGTAACTAATAGTAATTCGTAGTAACTAATTGTAATATAGAAACAATAAACCATCAGTTACTGCGAATATTTAATTATTAACAAAATAACATGAACAACAATAACAAAAACAAAAAGATTCTTGTTGTGGAAGATGAAGCGACACTGCAAAAAGCGCTGACGGAAGCGTTGGTTCATAACGGCTATGATGTTCTGAACGCGCTTGATGGGTTAAGGGGATTGGAACTTGCGCGCGAAAAAAAGCCCGACTTAATTCTTCTTGATATAATCTTGCCAAAAATGGACGGTTTTGAAGTTTTAAAAGAATTAAAAAAAGACGAAAGCGTTTCTGATATTCCAATTATCATCCTAACCAATCTTAGCGACGCGAGCGATATACAAAAGACCCTGGATTTAGGCGCCACGACATATTTAGTCAAAGCCGATTTTCATCTTGAAGATGTTTTGAAAAAGATAAAAGAAATATTAAATTTGTAGCTTGTCGCTTGGAATTTCAATATTTTACTTTCAGAAAATACTGATAATTCTATTTAACTGTTATATTATTAAATTGTTATATTGTTATACATAGCACAATAACAAGTCACAAGGACAATTTAACAATTTAACAATTTAACAATTTAGATCTATGCAAGTTGAAGATCAACAATTAAAATTATTTTTATTGGATTTTGGATTGCTTTCAAAAGAAGATATAGAGTTAGCATTAAAGGAAGCAAAGGAGAGCAATAAAAAATTAGACGAGGTGATAGTAAAAAAAGGTTTAATTTCCGAGGAGAAAATTGACAAACTTAAAGCGTATATTTTAAATATTCCTTTTGTTAATCTTGAAAAAGAAGAAATTGATCCGGAAATACTGAAAATTATTCCGGAACAGGTTGCTCGGCAGTACAACGCTGTCGCTTTTGATAAGCGCGGAAATCAATTGAAAGTCGCTATGCTTAATCCAAGCGATCTTCAGTTTATAGATTTTATCAGCAAAAAAACTGGATTAAAAATAATTCCCTGTTTGACCAGCAAGAAGGGAATGAAATGGGCGCTGAAATCATTCCAAAAGAGTTTGAAGGCGGAATTCGGAGACATTGGCATCAAAGATTTTGAAAGCGATGAAGACGATTCGGTTGTAAAAATGGAAAAAAAAGAAAGTGAAGACGATTTGGACTTAAAAAAAGCCGCAGAGGATTTACCCGTTGTTAAAATCGTTGACACATTTTTGAAACACGCGATATTGCAGGAAGCAAGCGATATCCATATTGAGCCAGAAGAAAAAGATGTGATAATTAGATATAGGATAGATGGAATTTTACATAATGCTATGACTTTGCCCAAGGTTGTTTTGCCTGGAATTGTCGCGAGAATAAAAATTCTTTCTAATCTCAAAATAGACGAGCATAGATTGCCGCAAGATGGAAGATTTAAAATAGAGTCGTCTGATTATAAAGTCGCGTTTCGTGTTTCAATTATTCCTGTTTTTGACGGTGAAAAAATCGTGATGCGTCTTCTTGACGAATCATCAAACGCGCTTACGCTAAAACAAATTGGGTTTAGAAAAAGGGATTTAAAAATTGTCCAAAAAGAAATTAAAAAGTCGGACGGCATGATTTTGGTGGTTGGTCCGACTGGCAGCGGGAAAACAACTACGCTTTACACAATATTGGGAATTTTAAATGTTCCGGAAGTAAACATAAGCACGCTTGAAGATCCCGTGGAATACAGAATGGCAAAAATCAATCAAACGCAGATCAATCCGAAAATAAATTTTACTTTTGCCTCGGGACTGAGAGCGCTTTTACGCCAGGATCCCGATATTATTATGGTTGGAGAAATCAGGGACAGAGAAACAGCGGAACTTGCCGTCCATGCGGCATTGACCGGACATCTTGTTCTTTCCACTTTGCATACGAATAGCGCCGCCGGAACATTGCCGCGAATTATGGATATGGGTATAGAGCCCTTTTTAGCGGCTTCAACAATCAATATAATATTGTCGCAACGCTTGGTGCGCAAGGTATGCCCAGAATGCAAAGAGGAATATACCCTTGATGAAAATTTTTATAAAAGCATCTCGCAGGATTTTGATTCTGATTTAATCGCGGAGATGTTTAAGAGAGAAGGAATAATTAAAAAAGAGTATAAAAATAATAAAGAAATGTGGCTTGATATTAAATTCGCCAGAGGAAGAGGATGCGACAAATGCAGAAAAGAAGGATATAAAGGCAGAGTCGGAATTTTTGAAGTTATGGAAATTAGCGAAAAAATAAGCAAATTAATAAACAGCGGGGCGACAAGCGAAGAAATAGAAAAGGAAGCGATAAAAAACGGAATGACAACTATGTTAGAAGACGGCCTAATCAAAGCAGCCCAGGGGATTACCACGCTTGAAGAAATTATGAGAGTGACGAAGGAGTGAATTAAATTGTCAAATTGTCAAATTGCTAAATTGTTATGCACAGCGCAATAACAAAGCAATTTTTTGCAGCGAGGCGAAAAACAAAACAATTTCCTATATTTTTATGCTATGCATAACAATTTAACAATAGAGCAATTTAACAATTTAATTCATGCAATTTTCATACAAAGCAAAAGACGCTAACGGACAAATAAAATACGGCAAGCTTTTGGCTAAGAACAAAGGAGACCTGCTTAGGAAACTTGGCATTTTAGGTTTGACGCTTATTTCTTCTGAGGAAAAAGTTGATAGTAAAAAAAAGAGCAAAGATATCAATATTTCCAAAATTCTAAAAAGAGTAAGTATAGTTGACAAAATGCTTTTTACCCGCCATTTGGGCGTTATGTTGAAAGCGGGACTTCCTTTTTCAAGAGCGTTAACGGTTTTAACGGAACAAACCAATAATGATTATTTTAAAGAGATTTTGGACGGTGTCAAAAAAGATGTGCAAAAAGGAAATTCGCTAGCGGACAGCTTGGGAAAATACCCAAAAGTTTTTGACGGGCTTTTTGTTAATATGATCAAAGTTGGGGAAACGGGAGGAAACTTAGAGGAAGTTTTAGACATTCTCGCTTTGCAGCTAAAAAAAAGCCATGAATTAACTTCCAAGGTAAAAGGCGCTATGATGTATCCGGCGGTAATACTTTTTGCTATGGTGGTAATAGGAGTTTTAATGATGATTTATGTAGTTCCTACCCTTTTGAATATTTTTAGAGAAACAGGCACCGAGCTTCCGACGACGACAAAAATAATAATATTTATAAGCGATACTTTGCAAAATTACGGAATTTTTGTTCTGCTGGGTTTTATTGTTTTAGCTTGCTTGTTTTTTTGGATAATCAAAACGCCAAAAGGCAAAAAAGCGTTTGATTATTTTTTACTCCATCTTCCGGCAATAGGAGGGATTGTTTCAAAAATTAATATGGCAAGATTTTCCAGAACTTTAAGTTCTATGATTGCCAGCGGGGTTTCAATCGTGAAAGCGCTGGAAATTATTTCCGATACATTGAGCAATACTTATTACAAAAATTCTATAAAAAAAGCGTGCGAAGATGTTCAAAAAGGAGTGGCGCTGAGCGAAGTGATTAGCGAATATGACAAGCTTTATTATCCGCTGATGATTCATATGATTGAAGTTGGGGAGGAAACAGGGACTATTGAAGATACTCTAAAACAAGTGGCGGAGTTTTACGAGGAAGAAATTGACCAGATTACTTCAAATCTGTCTTCAATAATTGAACCGGCTCTAATGCTTATTATCGGAGGAGCCGTTGGATTTTTTGCCGTCTCTATGATCCAGCCGATGTATGGAATTATGGGAACGATGTAGAGATGAGCTGTAAAGTTGAAAATTTTGATATAATTTACTATAATAGGGTCTGCTGATTTTCATCTATTTTTTAAAAAAGAGATAAATTCAGAAAATATTAAAAAAATAATTTAGCTTGTTTTAGCCAATCCTGCCCGGAAATCCCCCTAACCCCCTTTTTCAAAGAGGGAATAATTGGAGAAAATCAGCAGACCCTAATTAAGTCGAAAGTTATGAATATTATTAAGATTATTAAGGAAATGACGGAAAGAATATTTGTTGGCTTAATAGGATTAGTTTTCTTTGTTGCTTTTATTGTTCTTGCGGAATCTTTAGGATTGCCTGTTGAATTTTATGTTAATTGGATGGGAGATAATTTTAAAATTTTAATTTTATTATTTTCTGCATTCTTGATTTTGATCATAGGGCTATTGGGCGCTCATTTAAATTATAGATATAATAGATGGTTAAAAAATTTATCGCCGGAAGAAAGAAGAATAGAAAAAGAAAATTGTGAAATGGCAGACGAGATTATAAAATATGTTCACAAAAAATACGGAGATGATCATAATCTTGAGCTAGTCAATGTTGTAAACAAAAAAAATGAATATAGCATGATTTATAAAAAATCAAAAAATCCCCAAAAGATAAAAATATCTTTTAATAGGAAAAGCAAAACAATAGAAGAAAGTCATGCTAATTGATCAAGTATGGATTTAGATTATTCAACCAAATCCAATCCGTTTTCAAATTCATGGAGAAAGACAGCCAAGACAATAATTGACAAAATTTGTTAAATAATTATAATTAAAGTATGTGGTTTGTAATCACAAACTATTGCATAAAGTTTGCGGTTCTAAAAAAATAAGGAATGGAAATAGAAAAAATTAAAAAAATAATCAGTGATCAGAAGGAAGATATAGAGACATTTTTTAAGAATGAAAAAATAATTAAAAGAGATGTAGATTTAAAAGTTCTTAGGAAATTTTTAAGCCATCCGAATGTTCTGGTTATTTCAGGAGTAAGACGGAGCGGTAAATCTGTTTTAGCGTTGCAAATTCTGGAAAAAGAAAAATACGGCTATTTAAATTTTGACGACGAGCGGCTGGCGGGATTTACTTCCAGCGATTTTAATAAAGTTTTAGAAACGTTTTACGAGCTTGAAGGAAATTTAAATTATTTTATTTTTGATGAGATACAAAATATTAAAAATTGGGAGCTTTTTATAAACCGTCTGCGTCGGACAAAAAAAGTGATTGTTACGGGAAGCAACGCTCATCTTTTGTCTGGTGAATTAGCCACTCATTTAACTGGACGGCATATAAATTTTACGCTTTACCCGTTTTCTTTTAATGAATTTTTAAAATACCGCGGAGAAGAGTTTAAAGATCGGGATTTTTATTCTACCAAAAAAATTGCCCAAATTAAAAAATCTTTGAATGATTATATAGCCATCGGCGGTTTTCCCGAAACTTATAAATTCAGAAAGGCGATTGTAGGCGATGTTTTTGAGGATATTTTAATAAAAGATATTTTGGTTCGTTATAAGGTAAAAAATCAAAGCGTTTTTAAAGAATTGGCGAATTATTCAGTTTCAAATTTCAGCCAAGAAATAAGCTATTCAAAACTCTCTCATATTTTTGGAATTAAGGATGTTCATACGGTAAAAAATTATATTTCATATCTGACTTCAACTTATCTGATTTTTGTTTTAAACAGATTTTCTTTTAAATTAAAGCAGCAGGTTATTGCGCCAAAGAAAATTTATTGCATTGACACGGGGCTAATTAATCATTTAGCTTTTCAATTTTCAGAGAATTCAGGAAATCTGATTGAAAATGTTGTTTATTTGAATTTTCTTCATCGCCAATCATATTTTGCGAAAATGGGAAAAATTTATTACTGGCAGGATTATTCGCAAAGAGAAGTTGATTTTGTCGTTAAAAAAGGACGAAACATAACGCAATTAATTCAAGTTTGCAGAGATTTAAAAAAATCGCAAACGAAGGAAAGAGAAATAAAATCTCTTCTGGCGGCAAGCCAAGATTTGATGTGCGATAATTTAGCTGTAATTACATGGGATGAGGAAAAAGAAGAAAAATTTAAAGGCAAAAAAATAAAATTTATTCCTTTGTGGAAATGGCTGTTGGAATAAAAATAGAAATTGGAAATTATCTTTTTTGACAAACTAAAACCAAAACTATGTCAAACAGAAAAGAACCTTTATCACTCATCACGGTCAAAACCCTTTTAGCGGTAATTATTTTCGCGGGAGTGGGAACGATTATTGTTGAGGGAGGGTTGTTGATTGGGGAGCGGGGAAAAGGAATACAAAATAACGCTGAAGAGCCGCAACAAAAAGCTATCAATTTAGTCAAATCCCAAAAACTTTTCTTTGATATGGAGGTTTATGAATCTACAAGATCATCTAATTTATTTAAGGAAGAACTGAAGAATAAAATTTTGGCTGAAATTAAAAAAGATTCTAATTTAAACTTTGCTTATCAAAACAATAAAGAGGAGGTTGATAAAATAATTGAGACAATTGTGAATTTAAAAACAGTAGTTTCTTTTTCAGCCGAAACTTTAGATAATGGGAATGTCAAGGTTAATGTTTTTCTAAGTCCTAATTCAACTGAGGTGGAAAAGTATTCAGAAGACAATAATAAAGTTCAAGCGTATTATATTGTGGATACAAAGCAGAATAAAATTGTTGATAAAAGTGTTAATATGGGAATACCTTCTTCTGACTTAACTGAAAAAGAAATAATGAATCAAATTTATAGGGATTATGCGCCGATAATTTTTGGATTTCTTCAAACAAAGGAACAAGCGGAGATTGGGAAAAATGAGATTTTATATTTCTATTTTCCAGGATGTCCTCATTGCAAAGATACCGAAGATTTTTTAGATATCTTAGAATTGAAATATAACAAGGAAATATTTGTTAAAAAAATAAATATTAAAGAAAGCAATGAAAACATGGAACTTGCTAATTCTTACGCACAATCTTTAATGAAAGAAAAGGAACTAATCGGAGTTCCCTTTATTGTTGTGGGAGATAAATATATATCAGGATGGAAAGAAAATAAACAAGAAGAACTGGAGAGTTATGTTGTTTTGGCGATAGAAAAAAACGACACCGCCGATTGGAAAACTTATCGGAATGAGAAGTATGGGTTTGAATTAAAGTATCCGGAAAAATTGTTACTGGATAATAAATTACAAGTAGGAAGTATTCATATTAAGGAATATGAAGGTATTTATCTTGGAGAATTTAATAATGGATGCAGTTTGCATATTTTTAAAACAAATCAAAGTAAAAATGCTGACCCGTTCAATGAAGCTGATACTCCAATGAAAATGAGAAAGTATGTGATTACTAGTGAATTAGGGTTTGATAATAAAATCTATCATTTTGGAATGTCTGTATCTTCCCATGCGGTAGATCCAGATGATTGTAGATCTTTACTAAATCAAATCCTTTCCACTTTCAAATTTATAGAAAAATAAAATGAAAGCAATGTGTTGATATAAAAAGTAATCAATTATTATGAACCCAGAAAAAATGATTAACAATTTAGAAACTGAAAATTGGAAGGCGGAAAAAGAAATAGAAACGGAAAATAGCTATGATCAAAAAACGTCTGAAAACGAGGTGGTAAATCTTCAGAAAGAGATTGAAGAAAAAGTTAAAGAAAAAGCGGAAGAGCTTGGAATCCCAAAAGAAAAGCTGATTGGACTGGCGGGTTTGGACTTGGAAAGTTTGGAGGCGGAAAAATTAAAAGCGTTGGATTTAAAGCGGGGAGAATTGGAGTTTATCAGGAATAGCATTGATCAGGCGATAAATGAATTTCAGAAAAGCGAAAAAGCGAATACTATTTTAAAAGAAGCTCCTTCAACCATTGATAAACTGCTAAAATTTGTCAAGGAACATAAAAAAATTGTTAGCGTTGGACAGCTGGCGCTTTATCTTTCTTCCTTTGGATCGCCGGTCTTGAGCGCCCTGGCGGGAGAAGACGCGAAAGTGGAAATTGAAGGCGAGAAAATTTCCTTGAAAGATTTAGCGGATAATCCGGAGTTGATTAAAGAGATAGATCAACACCACAATGTCAATACGCCTGTTGATATTTTACAAGAATATTTTAGTGAACCGTATGTTCATGGAGATTTTTCAATGAAACTTAAAACAGGAAACAACAACGCGGGAGAGAAGAAAATTTTTCTTGACTTTGTGGGATATAGAAACGGTTTACAGGAAGATTTAAAGGTTTTTGGCTCTGGCGATAATTTTAACGAGATTGATTATAATATTTTTCAGGACAATAAGGAAAAGATTGCTGAAATAATTTCTAAGCATCTTAATGTTCCAAAAGAAGAGATTGAAGAGTATTTTAATGAGTCGTTAGAAGTTAACACTTCTAAAATTTCGGTTGTTGAATTTGAGAATTTTAATATCAATAGGGATCTGGAATTTCAGAAAAGCGAGATAGTAAAGAAGTATGAGAAAATATTGGAAAAGTATAATCTTGATATTCCCGAAGAAAAAGTAAAAGCAAATGAAGAATTTGAGAAATGGGGAAAAAGCAATGGTTATAATGACGTATGGACAGCGCTAAATGAAGAAAACTTAAAAGGTTCCTTTCTTTCTCTTTCAGAAAAAATAAGAGGAGAGTCAATAATAAGTCCCGCTCAATCAATGCAAGAAACAATAAGTCCAGAACAGGCGGTTGAGGAAAAGAAACAATTTAGAAATTTATTATTTAGAGAATTGGAAAATAGCGGCTACAGTATGTCTAATTTAAAAGAAATTGGAGAAAAAAATCCTAAAAAGATTATTACTATTTTGGCAAAAGTGATTAGCAAAAACGTTGAATATGATTATGAAAAATATAAATTAATTGAAGAGGAAAAATATGGCGAAATAGAAAGGCAAAATCCCTATCTTACTTTAAAAAGTCATAAAGGCATATGCCAAGATTATTCAGAACTGTTTGCTAGCGCTAAATATCTCTTAGAAAGAGAGGGAGTGCCAAATCTTGATAAATTTGTGGTTTTGAGAACTACGCCGGAAAAAGACTTGCAAAATCATATGTGGAATAATCTTGTTACTGTTGATAAAAACGGAAAATTAGTAGTCACTGCGATTGATATTACTTGGGCTGATGATAAGAATATTTCAAAAATTTCAGAAAAACTGGATGCGGTTGACAAAAAACATTATTATACCAGTTTTCCGGAAAAAGCAGCTGAAGCTCATCAAGAAGCTCTAAAAAAAATAAGAGATTGGAATAATCTCGTTCTACAGGAAAAACTTCGCGAGATGCTGATGACTTATGATCCAAAACTTCATCGGCGAGAACGGAAGATTGAAGAAGTGGAAACTTCAAAAGAGTGAAATGGACGGAATTTGTGTGAATCGCGAAATGTTTTTTCATTATTTTGACTTTATATTTGATTTTTAATTCCACTTTCAAATTCACAAAATTAGGAATTACGCGTTTGCTGTCATTCCGACCGAGCGACAATAGGAGCGAGTGGAGGAATCTGTAAACACAAGATTTGCTTTTAATAGAAATACTTTAAAATAAGCGCTTTATCCGTTCACCCCGTTCCAAGTTTATATAAAAGATCTATAAGTATAGAGATAATTGTAAAAA
>Ga0190345_1000686_pt1 | contig 10775 bp, 10 predicted proteins | sample 48721334_MG_FD_161674 | JGI IMG/M metagenome (GOLD analysis project Ga0190345, IMG submission 161674) | Hydrothermal vent microbial mat bacterial communities from Southern Trench, Guaymas Basin, Mexico - 4872-13-3-4_MG | ecosystem: Environmental > Aquatic > Marine > Hydrothermal vents >...
TGAGGAATCCCTTGAATAATGTAAAACGCGATAATGCAATTTAAGGGATCTCTCAGTCGTACCTCCTTCGAGATGACAGAAAACAGTGAATTTATTTTTTATAACGCTAGAGATTATATTGCGCGTATTTCAAACGAAAGCGAACAAGCGTTTGTTCGCCTTCATTTGAAATGCTTATTGTGTTTTCAATTTAGCAAGAACATTTTATGCTTTGCAGATTTAATTAACGGTAAGAGAGAATAGGTTCTGAATCAAGTTCAGAATGGCAGATTTAGAACTTATGCGTTTGTCATTTCAGAATGATAATTTTAACTCGTAAATTTTAATAGAAAGAAACAATCTATGAAAAAAGAACTGGAAAAAATAAAGAAAGAATATGATGAAATTACAAAAAAATTCAGTAAAGCTGAGGTGGTTTCTGATATGGAAAAATTGAAAAAACTAAGCAAGAAACAGACAGAGTTCAAAGAAATTATGGATAAATATGAAAGTTTTTTGAAAATTGAAAAAAGTATTAAAGAAAATGACGAAATAATAAAAAAAGATGAAGATAAGGAATTGACTGCTTTGGCGAAAGAAGAGAATGAGAAACTTTTACAAGATAGAAATAAGCTTGAAAAAGAAATAAAACTATTGCTGATTCCCAAAGACCCAAGAGATGAAAAGGATGTGATAGTTGAAATTCGCGCCGGAGCGGGAGGAGACGAAGCGGGACTTTTCACCGCCGACTTGTTCCGAATGTACGCAAAATTCGCGGAAAAGCAAAACTGGCGCGCAGTTGTCTTAAATTCAAATAGAACAACAATTGGCGGATTTAAGGAAGTTATATTTGAAATAAACGGGAATAATGTTTACGCTAAAATGAAGTATGAAAGCGGAGTGCATCGCGTTCAGAGAATACCAAAAACGGAAAAACAGGGACGTGTTCATACTTCAACTATTACCGTCGCTGTTTTGCCTCAGGCCGAAGAAACAGAATTGAAAATAAAAAACGAGGATATTAGAATTGACATTTTTCGCTCCTCCGGTCCCGGCGGGCAAAGCGTCAACACAACGGATTCTGCCGTGAGAATAACGCATCTTCCAACAGGAATAACCGTGTCTTGTCAAGACGAAAAATCACAGTTAAAAAACAAGAATAAAGCGCTGCAAATTTTGCGATCGCGGCTTTTGGCGTTGGAAGAAGAGAAAAAAGCAAAAGAGGAAAAAGACACGCGCCGCAGTCAAATCGGCACGGGAGACCGCAGCGAAAAAATAAGAACATACAATTTCCCGCAGGACAGAATTACTGACCACCGAATCAAAAAAAGCTGGCATGAGATTGAAAGCATTCTTGAAGGAAATCTTGATGATATTGTCAGTTCCCTTAAACAAATTGATCAAGAGAGAGAAAAAACAAAATAAGAAAGAAATAAAAAAAACGGATAGATCGAGTGATGTCACTCAACCTATCCGTTTTTCAGTTTCTCCACAAAAAAGTATTGATTCGGGTTTCTCCCTTTGAAAAAGGAGGAGATGGCTAAATTGCGTATGACTCTGGATTTTTCTCCCTGATGAAGAGGACTGGGAAGAATTGAAAAAGCGGTTAAAACAAACTGAATTATTTTTTTAATATTTTCTGAATTTATTTCTTTTTATAAAAAATAGATAAAAATCAGCAGACCCTAGATATTTACCTTCACAATCAAATAACCAGCAAGCAATAAAAATATTTGAACTATAAAAATATTAAAAGCCAGAAAATAGGAAGCTAATTTTTCTCTCTCATATAATAAATATCCAAGTATCGTATTTATAATAATTATAATAACGCCAATGATAGGTATCAAATAAATTTCATTGTATTCGCCAAGACAGTCAACACCAAAAAATAAATTATAATGTAAAATTACCGGCAGCTCCGAACTTTTCTGGTTTTTAAAAAGAAATATCCAAAGAGAAATATTTGTCAAGAAACTCAAGACAAGCGCGCCGGCTATTATTTTATTTTTCCAATACGGCTTGAAAACGACTAATTTTAAACCACTTGTCAAAAATTTTTTCAAAATAACAATTCTTCTCAAAGCGATATTTATAAATTTTTCATCTAACATAAATTAGTTTTATGAAATGCATTAGTAAATTCTAAAACTGGAGTCCTTGCGAAAGCGCAGACCCTACTATAAATAAAACCCAATAAAATATCCCATTATAGAAAAAAACGCTATCGCGGGAAGAGCCGGAATCGGCTTTTTTTCTTTTTGGGTTACAAAAATTAGATGATCCGCGATAAAACCAAGAACTGCCCCAAAAATTATCGCCAGAGAAAATTGAATACCGAGAGAAAAAGCGGATACCGCAAAAAACAATGGCAGCGCTAAATCGCCCGTTCCAAGAAAAATAAATTCATTTTCATTTTTGGCTTTAATTATTTCAAATCTACCAAGCCATTTTGAGAAATTTTTTGGAATAATCAAAGCAAGCGCAACTCCCCTCTTCGCCATTCCTTTAAAAAGTTTAATCATATGGCGCGTTTTATACACGGCGATTATGTCATAAACTGAAAGTAAAACTATTATCAAAAGCGCCATCAGCGGTTTCACACTCATTCCCAAACTCGCGGAAATTCCGGCAATTCCGAGAATTATAGCCATATTTTGCGTCCAAATCCTTGGATAGACAAATCTTAAAATAACAACCGCTATGGAAATTAAAAAAGCGCCGGTTTTCGCAAACAAAATTCCCAATGGTCCCTGCGCGCCAAAGATAATGGCTCCCGCGAAAAAGAATTCAAATAAAAATTTCCCCCCGCATACTTTCAAAAAAATCAGCATCAAAGATGTGGCTATGAAAAACGCCGCTAAAAATTGGAATACATCAATTTCAGCGGGTTTATATGGCGGCGAAGAAGATGAAACTGGAGGCGGAGGGACATAAACAGAATGGACCGGTTCGGAAGTGTAAGCGACTTTGCCGGTGATCATCGTGTTCGCTGTCGCCAAGGAAAGGAACGATATAACGAGGAAAACGATAATTGTTTGAATTAAGAAGTTTAATTTTAAGTTCATGATTTTTTTAAAATCCCCTCTGTCTCCCCCTTGTCAGAAGGAAGAAGACTTATTTATTTATTTCTAATTTTACATCTTTTATTTTTCTTATCCGCAATACTGCGAAAAACGCTCGGCGTCCGATACCCCATTTTTCCTTTTGAACATTTTTTTGATGAATGTCTTTTCATTTTTTATTTCCTAATCCGCGAAATTTTGCACGAAAATTATTCCATAAACTCCTCCGTCAACAACGCCGATTCCAACCCGATGAAAAAACGGATTAAGAATGTTCGCTCTGTGCCCCGGACTGTTCATTAACCCTTCGTGCGCCGATAAAAGATCTTTGGAAAGAGCCAAATTCTCACCAGCCAGATTAAATTCAACTTCTCCATCTTTCATTCGGTCAAACGAACTTTTTCCCTCAAGATTGATGTGCGAAAAATACCCTTTTTCAAACATATCCTTGCCGTGCTTTCTGGCAACTTCGCGCGCTTTTTCATCCGCGACAAGTTCGCCCAGCCCGCGCGAAACTCTTTCCCTGTTTACCATTTCAAGCATATCTATTTCCATTCGTTCGTCAAATTTCAGATCAGCGGTTTTAAAATCAAGATCTATCTTTTCTTTATTTTCCGTTTCAATAGTCAAAAAATCCAGCTTGTCCATTGTCGTTTTCAAGACATCGCCGAAGACGCTTTTAAAATTGTTGTTTATCTTTAATGGATCGCTCGCAATAAAATTTCCGGTGGTTGACGCGTAAAGTTCGTCATTTATAAAATTCGGAAGGGAGAAAGAAAGCGTTATTGAAAATATTAAAAAAACAACGACTGCTCCGTACATTAATGAAACAAGCCCGCCAATTATTTTGTTTGCCAGCGAATTCTGAATATTAGCCAGTGTTTTAGGCAAAATTCTATAAACAAGAAAAATAATTATTATTTTAAAAACAAAAATATTTATGAAAAATCCAAGCACATTCGCATAAGCTCTATCTATCGCAAAATTATTAACAAAAAAACCGGCGCTGTGCGAATAGGTAAAGAAAGCTATAATTAAAGACAAAACAAAACTGAGCATAGTTACCAGAATTGAAAAAAATCCTTTTCTGGTCCCATCCGCAAAATGAATCAGTAGATAAAATATTATTATCAGGTCTATCCAATTTCCAAACATAAGTCATTATTTATTAGAACTTTCGCGATTGAATTATATAAATAATAGATTACACTTAACCCTGTTTATTGATAACAAGTAAATAGTAAATAGTATATTCAATTACTGTTTACTGTTTACTAAAAATAAGATTATCAACATGCTAAGTAATATATTTTAAAAGATGGCTTAATCGCATAATCCCTACTTATACCTAAACCGATCAACAACGGCGTACGCGATGTTGTCGGAGTGGTCGCCAATCCGTTCAAGATTATTCAAAAGCTCGCCAAAGTATTTACTTTTTTCAAAACTGCATATTTTCTTTTCTAATCTCTCTAAATGATTGCTGTACGACTTTTTCACTATTTCATCCACTTTGTTTTCGTGTTTAATAATTTCATAAGCAAGTTTCAAATTATCTTCCTCCAAAGATTTAATAACCAAATTTTGCATTATTTTCAGTTTTCCGAATATCGCCATAAGTTCTTTGTCGGCTTTCTCGGAAAATTTTATATTTTTTTCTTTCAGTTCAACAAGAAGTTCTGAAACGGTTAATAAGTGATCCGCGAGATGCTCTAAGTCGGTCACAATATGCATCAAGCTGTATATTTTCATAGAATCTTTTTTATTCAAATTTTGCCAAGAGATTTGCACAATATATTCTGAAACTTTTTCCGTCATCTCGTCTATTTCATCTTCCATTCTTTTAACTTCTTCCGCCAATTCAATCCTATTTTCAAAAAAAATCAATCTGGAATTTTCCAGCATTTCATAAACAATTCTTGCCATATCCACAACTGCCCTGTTGGTTTGATTTAAAGCGACAGAAGGAGTATATAATAATTTTCTATTTAAATAAAAAAGTTTTTTCTTCTCAATTTTTTCTCTTGGAATATATTTATTAACCAGTTTTATAACGAACGGAATAAACGGAATAAATATCAAAGCGTTTATAATGTTATATAGCGTGTGAGCATTTGCCACTTGCCTGCCAATATCTTTTGAAGTAATAATCGCCAGGCGATAAAAATATTCAAAGAAAATTGAGAAAATTAAAAGCCCGAATAAATTAAACAAAAGATGAATTAAAGCAAGGCGGCTTAAAAAATTTTTTCTTTTCAAAGCGAAATACGCGATTTTTAAACTCGCGCCAAGATTTACTCCTAAAATTAAAAAGAGGGCCGGTTTAATCTCTATGATGCCGGCCATAACAAGAGCAACAACAAAAATGGACGTCGCGCTGCTGCTTCTTAGAAAAAGCGTAGCGGCGGCCGCGGCAAGCGCGGCGGGAGCGGCAGAAGAGCTAAATGACTTAATAAAATGAACAGCGTTTGCGTCAAGAGACAAAGAATGTGTTCCCGAAAAAATAAAGTTCATTCCTATAAACAAAAAACCAAATCCTGCTAATGCCTCTCCATAGTTTTTATAAACTTTGCGCGTTGAAAAAATATGGATAAGCACGCCGACGGTTAGCATAGGCAAAGCATACATTCCAATTTGAAGGGACGCAAATTGAGTAGTGATAGTGCCTCCAATATTCGCGCCAAGCATAACGGGAACGGCGCTTTTCAAACTAAGCAGTCCGGCGCTCAAAAAACCAATCAGCATTATAATTGTTGTCCCGCTGCTTTGAATTATACTTGTAATACCCGTTCCAATGGCAAGTCCTTTCAGAGGATTGTTACTTGTCTTCTTAAGTATTTCTTCTAATCTAAAACCTAAAACTTTTTGCAAGTTTACTCCAAGAAGATGGATACCATAAAGCAAAAGCGCCAACCCTCCTATAATTTCAAATATTGTTTTTAGTTCAATCATATATCTAATTTTAATACTTTTTTATTTTAAGTAAAGACCGGCAAAAAATTGCACACCTTCTCTGCGGTTGCACAGCTAGAATGTCACGGTTATTGCAAATCAGAATGTCCAAGTTATCCACAAAAAGGTTCAAAAATTTCAAAAAATCTAAATTTGACTGTTGAACAAAATTATCTCAAAGGAATTTTATTTGCTTTATTCTATCATTCAAAGCTTTTACAGAACATTTTGATAATCTCTGTAATTCATCTCCTAATTCAACTTTATCATAAGCATTTTACCCATCAAGGTGATATTTTAATTTGCAATGAACATAACATTATCGCATTGCAACAATAACCTCTCTTGATTTTTTTTATAAAATGAGCCAAGATGAATTAAAGGTATGCCTATCCGCTTAATAAAAACATTTAACATTACAAAACAAACATGCAAGAAATATCAGACAAAAAACTTTATTTAATTGTTTTTCTGACAGGAGCAATTGTCATGGTTCTGGAGCTAGTTGGCTCAAGAATAATGGCTCCCGTTCTCGGAACTTCAATTTTCGTTTGGACAAGTTTAATTGGAATAATACTCGGCGCGATGAGTTTGGGATATTATTTCGGAGGAAAGTTAGCCGATAAAAATCCAAAGGTGGAAATATTCTCACTGATAATACTTGCTGCGGGCATTTCCGTTTTCTTTACAATAATATTTAGAAACCCGATTCTCGACTTAAGCGCGTTTTTTGGATTAAGGACGGGCTCGGCTTTCGCCGCAATTTTTCTATTTGCTATGCCGGCGCTTTTTTTGGGAACTGTCTCTCCTTACGCTGTAAGGTTGTCAATGAAAAAAGTTGAGAATTCCGGAAACACGGTTGGCAATCTATACGCCGTCTCAACATTCGGCAGTATTTTTGGAACTTTTTTGGCGGGCTTTTATTTAATTCCAAGTTTTGGCAGCGTAAATATTTTATACGCTTTGGCAATAATGCTGTTTTTGATATCCTTGTACAGTTGTAATAAAAAAGAAAGGGTTATTCCATTGGCGTTCTTTCTGTTGGCATTTCTTTTTATTTCTATCGGCTCCAGCGCGATGGACAAAAGCGGACTTATTGTTGATGAAGACAGCGCCTATAGCCGCATCAGGGTTTTTGAAACAAAAGATGAAAACGGGAAAAAGATACTTGTTATGTCAGTTGAAAATTTCGCCGATTCTGGAATGTTTCTGAATTCCGACGAATTGGTCTTTACATATTCCAAGTATTTTATGCTTGACAAGGTTTTTAAAAAAGATATTAAAAAAGCTGTTATGTTTGGCGGAGCCGCGTATTCAATTCCAAAAAAGTTTTTGACAAGAAGCAAAAAAGGGGAAATTGATGTCGTTGAAATTGATCCAAAAACAACAGAAATAGCAAAAAAATACTTTCGGCTAAAAGACGATAAAAGAATGAAAATATATCACGAGGATGCGAGAATATTTTTAAACAGCGCCGCCGAAAACAGCGGGAACAAATATGATGTTGTTTATAACGATGCTTTCAGTTCCGCCTGCTCTATGCCGTTTCATCTGACAACAAAAGAGGCTGTTGAAAAAATATATAATGTTCTAAAGGACGATGGTTTATATATAGTGAATATGATCTCGGCGATTTCGGGAGAAAAATCCGGCTTTTTTAGAGCAGAATATAAAACATTAAAAGAAAAATTCAAAAACTTGTTTGTTTTTCCGGTAAAATCAAAGGATAAAAATTCATCTGAACAGGTTCAAAACATTGTTATTATAGCGTCAAAGAAAGAAATTGATATTGGCAACATTTTGGAAAATAACAAAGAGGGAGAAACTGGCGAATTATTAAACAATTACTGGAAGTATAAAGTAAAAACAGACGATATAGAAACATTAACTGATGATTTTGCTCCTGTTAATTATTACGCGTCAAAACACTGCGGGTTATAATTTTATGCCAAGGAATTTGAATATTGGGAATAGAAACTTAGTTTCGGGTACCCGAAACTAAGTTTCTAAATACGCGAATAATTTTTTAACGAGTTTAATTTGACAAAAACTCATAGTATGCTACTATGCCAATATACTAAGGGAATGAATGAAGCAATTGCTATTAAACGCCTGCCAGAATTGGATGGGCTTTTTTAAAAAATTAATTTATCACTATTACTGTAAAAAGTATCAAGGTTTAATTTAACTAACAAAAATTATGGAACAAAAACAATTTATATTGGCGATTGACCAAATCTGCGATGAAAAAGGAATATCCAAAGAAAAAGCTATTGAAATAGTTGAAGCGTCTTTGGCGTCAGCGTACAAAAAAGAATACGGGAAAAAGGGACAAATTATAAAAGTCAATCTTGACGAAGTGAGCGGCGATATAGAAGTATTTCAAATAAAAACTGTCGCAGAAGAAGTTGATGAAACCGAATTGAAAGAAACTGGCGAAAAAGAAATTAAAGAAGAAGAAAAAGAGGAAATAAAAAAGAAATTTAATCCCGATAAAAATCTGACAGTTGAAGAAGCGAAAAAGTATAAGAAAAATCCGCAAATTGACGACGAGATTGAAATTCCTCTTCCGCCACGCAGCGATTTTGGAAGAATTGCCGCCCAGACCGCAAAACAAGTTATGATCCAAAAAATAAGAGAAGCGGAAAAAGAAGTAATTTTTAACGAGTTTAAAAACAAGGAAGGAGAAGTAGTAAGCGGAATAGTGCAAAGAATTGAAGGAAAAAATGTCTTCATAGATATTGGAAAAGCGGTCGGTATTCTTTATCCAAGCGAACAAATAAGCGGCGAATATTATAAGGTTGGACAAAAGCTAAAAATCTATATTATGAAAATAGAAGAAGAAGCCAAAGAAACAAATTTGATTTTGTCAAGAACAAATCCAAATATAGTAGGAAAATTATTTGAACTTGAAGTCCCCGAAATATTTTCAAAAACGGTGGAAATAAAATCAATCGCGCGCGAAGCGGGATTAAGAACCAAAGTCGCCGTTCATTCAAATGAAGAAGGAATAGATCCTGTCGGATCATGCGTCGGGCAAAAAGGCACAAGAATTCAAACAATTATTAATGAATTGGGCGGAGAAAAAATTGATATTATAGAATGGAGTGACGACATAAAAAAATACATCCAGCACGCGCTTTCGCCGGCAAAAGTATTGCACATTGATATTGATGAAAAAAATAAATCCGCTATCGCCTATGTTGACGAAGATCAGCTTTCTTTAGCTATCGGAAAACAAGGACAAAATGTCCGTCTCGCCGCAAAACTGACCGGATGGAAGATTGATGTTATAGAAGATAAGAAAGAAGTTGTAGAAAGCGATAAGAAAGAGAAAGCTAAAAAGAAGAAAATTGAGGATGATAAAAATGATGAAGAATAGAAATTGGATATTGGATATATGAATATGTGTTGCGCATAACAATTTAGCCATTTGACAATATAACAATTTAATTTTATGAAAAACAAAACTATCTCCATTGGACATAAAAATCCGGATACAGATTCCGCGCTGTCGGCAATTTTGGTTTCCAGATTTGGAAAAAAAATATTCGGCTTTGATATTGAAGCAGTAACGGCGGGAAGCGTGAATAATGAAACAAAATATATTCTCAATTTTTTGAAGATTAAAAAGCTAAGAATTTTGAAAAAAATTAGAAAAGAAAAAGTCATTTTGGTTGATACCACCGAGCCAAGCCAAATTATTGACGGATTGACAGAAGATAATCTAACGGCGATTATTGACCATCACAATCTCGGCGGATTGAAATCTATGAAGCCGATTTACGCCAGAATTGAGCCAATCGGCTGCACCGGGTCCGTGATTTATAAAATCTTGCGCGAGAAAAATATTAAGATAGATAAGACATCAGCCGTGTTGATAATTTCCGCTATTATTTCGGACACTCTAAATTTTCACTCCCCTTCTGCCACGAAAGAAGATAAGAAAATACTTAATGAATTAAATAAAATCGCCAAATTAGATATTAAAAAATTTGCCAGAAACCTGTTCGCGGCAAAATCAAGTTTAAAGGGAATTTCTGTTCAAAATATTATTAGCAAAGATTATAAAAAGTTTGAAATGGGAAAAAGCAAAGTCGGTATTGGCGTTTGGGAAACGACAGATCCGGAAAGTGTGAATTTAAAGAAAGATGAAATTATTAAAGCTCTTGTTGAAAAAAAGGTAAAAGAAAAAATGGATTATTTATTTTTCGCGGTAGTTGATATTATTAAAAATAGCTCTCATTTGTATATAATTGGAGATGAGGAGGAAAAATTGGCAAAGAATGTTTTTGGGATTGCAAAAGATAGCGTAGTATTTTCAAAAGGCACAGTATCCAGAAAAAAACAGCTTGTGCCGCCATTGATGAATGAATTGGGAAAGTGAGTTAAGAAAATAAAATCGGAGTTCTGACGAAAGTCAGGAGGATATTTCATAAAGATTTATTGTTATTCTGAATCAGGATCAGAATAACAGATTTTTTATAATTTAACAATACAACCACTATGAAAACAATTATCAAAAACCTCCCAAAATCACAAAAGGAAATCGTCGTTGAAATTCCAACAGAGGAAATGGAAAAATATACCAGTAAAGCGATAAATAAATTATCAAACGCCAACAAGTTTGACGGTTTCAGGCAGGGCAAAGCGCCTGAAAATATTGTCAGGCGGCAGCTTGGAGAATTCAAAATTTTTGAAGAGGCAAGCGGAATTGCCATTGAAAGCTCTTATCTGGAAGTAATAAAAGAAAATAAATTAAACCCCCTTGGCCATCCC
>Ga0190345_1000711_pt1 | contig 10589 bp, 5 predicted proteins | sample 48721334_MG_FD_161674 | JGI IMG/M metagenome (GOLD analysis project Ga0190345, IMG submission 161674) | Hydrothermal vent microbial mat bacterial communities from Southern Trench, Guaymas Basin, Mexico - 4872-13-3-4_MG | ecosystem: Environmental > Aquatic > Marine > Hydrothermal vents > Microbial...
GCCTACCGATCCGACGCCTACCGATCCGACGCCTACCGAGCCGCCGGGTATCTTGGGAAAGGCTATTACTATTAATCCGACACCAATTAACGGCACAGTGACAGCGAACACTGAACCGGATGGCATTAATTGCGGTGACGAAGGCACCGACTGCAACGCAACCTACACGACGAATAGCAAAGTGACACTGACGGCAATACCTAAGGAAGGCTTTGCCCTTACTCGCTGGGAGGGCAATTGCAGCAGTGGCACAAGCAATTCATATCCCATGACTATGGATGTCGATAAGACTTGCAGTGCCCTCTTTAACCGGCAGACGACAACGACTTTTCCAGAAATTGAAGTCTTTGATGGGACAACTTCCATCGGAGATGGAGCTACCACACCAATTGAAATCGGCACGCACGTTGGCCAGCCCATCACTAAAACCTTTACAGTGAAGAATACGGGCACTTATGTTCTTAAACTGACTAATATAACTCCGCCATCAGGTTTCAGCTTGGTAGCCGGCAATTTGCCTGGCAGCATTCAACCCAATAGTAGCGCCAATTTCACCGTTCAACTGGAAGCCGCGACGGAAGGTTCTTACAGTGGCACACTTGAAATTACTAACAACGATACTGATGAAAACCCGTTTAACTTTGACATCAGTGGACGTGTTATTTCTAAACGAGACCTTAATGACGGAAGTTTAAAAGATAACATCTCATTTGGGAATCCCGATGAATTTGCCGGTGACGCTCAAATCATGGTGACTGTTGATGTAGAGGATTCCTCCGATTCTGCTGAACCGCTCACCCGAAATGATGATAGGGTAATAGAACAAGGTAGTTTTGTAGACATTAATGCCACCATTACCCCCGAACCTTCTCATCAGATGCTGGAAATCGTGGTGGTAGCCGCATTGGATTTGGAAGAAGAGATGAATTGGGACAAACTTTCAAACTGGGGTTGGTATCAAAAAATCAGTGATGCGGAGTGGAAAACTTGGCCACTTAATCTGTCAAAACTTTACATTGAGCCTTACGGGACTACTCGCTCAGGAGAAAAAAGTTATTCCATTAATGTTTTTACGGGTGAACTGCCTTTGGAGTCGGTAAAACGGCTACATTTATTTGTGGGTTACGGATTATGGGTGCCCAATGGGGGATACTCCTATTTGGTGAGTCAGCCCGTTACATTGGAAATGACTCCTGTTCAGGTGGTTCCAGAAGACTTGATCCATCGACGTGTCCCTCAATGATCAGGAGTCCAAACTTTAGTTTGCAGCGGCCGCTGGAGTCCAAAGCTTCAGCTTTGGCGGCCGCCGTTGGAGTCCAAGCTTTAGCTTGGTAGGAGTCCAAGCTTTAGCTTGGCAGGACTCCAAACTTGAGTTTTAGAAGCTGTTCAAATGTTTAGGAGTGCTATGTTCAATTTTATAAAAATTTGTTACTTTTTTTAATTTTATAGTTGATTTTTGCATCATTTCATTAAAATAGGGTAAAAAATAAACAAATAAATTGGCGCCTATTTAACACCCTAAGCTGGGAGTGTGTAAAATTTCCGTTTGCAGTCTCTCTCATCCTCACCCTCTCCTCAATGCGTTAAGAAAAAAGGTAGGCTCGAAAAAGGCGATAAATCGCCTACTACAAACATTAAGAGCGTGTTTGAAAAGTCCAAGAGTCAATCACTTATAAAATAGTTTATTGCTTATAAAACAATGAGTTAAGTAGAGTTTTAAAACACGTTCTAAGAAAAAAGTAGGCCAGAAAAAGGCGATAAATCGCCTACTACAAACATAAAGGCGTACTACAAACAAAAATACGATAAATCGCCTACTCAAACGCCTACTAAAAACGTGAATAGTAGGCACGAAAAATGCTATAAATAGCCTACTACAAACGTTAATAAAAAAGTAGGCCCGAAAAAGGCGATAAATCGCCTACTACAAACAACAAACAAGAGGGTTTTTTTATGAGTTATCTTTCAAAAAAACAAACAAGAAAACTTTCCATGCGATCCGGACTGAGCTTGGTGAGTTTGGTTCTTTTAGCTTGGCTTTCAATTCCGCCAGCCCAAGGCGCGTGGGATTGGGGCTATGCTCTACCGATTAACGCTACAAATTACCCCCGTGCGCCAGATGGCGCGAGCAAATATTCCGTCAACACCGCTTATGAGGTTACACAGCCGGTGCAGCAAGGGCAAACACTGCGCTTCAAAGTCCTTATTCCACCGGGGGTCTCAAGCGCCAAAATTTCGGCACAATCCAATTCATGGCAATGTGCCCCTGATATTACTGATGCTGCGGGTAATATCATCGTACCCAAATCAGAGCGTTGTCCCATCATGGATGGGTTTGACCATGATCAGGGAGAATTTTGTTCCCATAATCCGACTGCCGTCAACCCTTCTCCTTGTGGAGGAGGCACATACATCTATCCCCAAGATTTACATACCGTCACGGCAAGGTTACTTGATATCCTATATCCTACCGAATCCGATTCCCCGAACGTCGTGACTCAATCACGCTATGCCTATTTTGTCTTGTACCAACAACCGCAAGCGCTTGACAAATTTGCCTTTACCAGCAACTTGGGTATTTCTTTTGGCATATCAAATGTCGGACTATACAATCAGTGGATTGATAGAGGAAGTCCGGTTCCGTCTAATGACAATATTCTCACTATCGCAGCGGCAACAAATAACGGTACGGTTACCAGTAATCCGAGTGGCATTAGCTGCGGTCACGGCGGCACGCTGTGTAGCGCAAGCTACACGACGGGTAGCAGAGTGACACTGACGGCCACGGCCGCAGACGGTTTTGCCTTTGCCAGTTGGGGAGGCCATTGCGCGGGGGCCACCAATCCGGTCACCCTGATTATGGATGCTGAGAAAACTTGCACGGCCACCTTTGATGCGCAAACTTTTCCAGAAATTGAAGTCCTGTTTGAAGGGAGAACTCTGTTGGGAGATGGAAGTAGCACACCAATTGAATTCGGTGTCACGCCCGTTGGTAGGCCCATCACTAAAACCTTCACGGTAAAAAATACCGGCGCTGATGCGCTTAGACTGACCAACATGACGTTGTCCAGCGGTTTCAGTTTGGTAGCCGGCAATTTGCCCAACAGCATTCAAGTCAATCGTAGCGCCGATTTCACCATTCAACTGGATGCCACCACGGAAGGTTCCTACAGTAGCACACTTAATATTCTCAACAATGATCCTGATGAAGACTCGTTTAACGTTGTCATCGCTGGAACTGTCACTTCCAATCAAGACCTCAATACAGGTAGCTTAATTGGTAACCTCACATTAGGGAGTCACAATCTCTATGCCGGTAACGCTAAAATCAATGTTTTTGTTGGTGTAGAGGATTCATTCGATTTTTTTGAACCGCTAACCTTAGATGATTGGCCTTGGGTGATAGAACAAGGTAGTTTGGTGGACATTAATGCGATCATTACCCCCGAACCCAATCATGAGCCGGTGGATATTGTGGTGGTAGCCGCATTGGATGGCCACGAAGAAACGAGATGGGATAAGGCATTTTCAGACTTTGCTTGGTATCAAAAAACGCCTTCACAAAATATGCTCAGTGATACGGGGTGGAAATCTTGGTCGCCCACTCTCAATCAACCTTACCTCGAACCTTACGGGGTTCATTCAGGAAAAGAGACTTATTCCGTTAATGTTTTTACGGGTCAACTACCGGTTGAAATTCCGGGTTTTGGCCAGGTAAAACGGGTACATTTCTTTGTGGGTTACGGATTATTAGTGGTGACCAATCCTTCTAATCCTTCTGAAGGGGAATACTCCTATTTGGTGAGTCAGCCCGTTACTTTGGAAATGTCGTCAGTTCAGTTAACTTCTGATGAATTTTAGTGGGTTTGTAACCATTTATACGTTGCGCGGCTAAAAACTGAATCAAAACACACTCCTAAATTCCCTATCAATACGGGACTTGGCCTCGGTTTGACTCACATCGAGAGAGGGGCTGGGAGTGTGTCAAAATCCTAAACGTTTGCAGTGTCTCTCACCTTCACCCTCTCCTCTCCCCAATGCGTTAATAAAAAAGGTAGGCACGAAAAATGCTATAAATAGCCTACTACAAACGTTAATTAATAAAAAGTAGGCCCGAAAAAGGCGATAAATCGCCTACTACAAACGTTAAGAAAAAAAGTAGGCCCGAAAAAGGCGATAAATCGCCTACTACAAACGTTAAGAGCCTACTACAAACAAGAGGGTTTTTTTATGAGTTATCTTTCAATGAAACAAACACTTGCTATGCGATCCAGACTGGGCTTGGTCATTTTGGCTTGGCTTTCGATGCCAGCCCAAGGCGCGTGGGATTTGGACTACACTCTACCGATTAACGCTGAAAATTACCCCCGTGCACCAGTGGGCGCGATCAAATATTCCATCAACACCGCCTACGAGGTTACACAGCCGGTGCTGCAAGGGCAAACACTGCGCTTCAAAGTCCTTATTCCACCAGGTACATCGATTGCCAAAATTTCGGCACAATCCAATTCATGGCAATGTGCCCCTGATATTACTGATGCGGGTGGTAATATCATTGTGTCTCAATCAGAACGTTGTCCCGTCATGGATGGGTTTGACCATGATCCTGGGGACTTTTGTGCCCATAATCCGACTGCAGTAAACCCTTCTCCTTGTGGAGACGGTGCATACCTCTATCCCCAAGATTTACATACCGTCACGGCAAGGTTACTTGATATCCTCTATCCTACCGAGCCTGGTTCTCCAGAGACAGTGACTCAACCACGCTATGCCTACTTTGTCTTGTACCAACAACCGCAAGCACTTGGTGCATTCGCCTTTACCAGCAACTTGGGTATTTCGTTTGGCATATCAGATGTTGGATTATACAATCAGTGGTTTGATACTGTAATTGATGGCAATACTGAGATTCTCACTATCACACTGGTAACAAATAACGGCACGGTTACCAGTAATCCAAGTGGCATTAACTGCGGTCACGGCGGCACGCTGTGTAGCGAAAACTATACGGCGGGTAGCGTACTGACACTGACGGGCACGGCGGCCGAGGCGGCCGCAGACGGTTTTGCCGTTGTCAGTTGGGGAGGCGATTGCGCTGGCGCAAACAATCAGATTACCCTGACTATGGATACCGATAAGATTTGCACGGCCACCTTTGGGGCGCAAACCTCTCCAAAGATTCTCACTATCACACAGGTAACAAATAACGGCACGGTTACCAGTAATCCGAGTGGCATCAGCTGCGGTAATGGCGGCACGCTGTGTAGCGCAAGCCACACGACGGGTAGCAGAGTGACACTGACGGCCACGGCCGCAGACGGTTTTGCCTTTGCCAGTTGGGGAGGCCATTGCGCGGGGGCCACCAATCCGGTCACCCTGACTATGGATGCTGAGAAAACGTGCATGGCCACCTTTGAGGCGCAAACTTTTCCAGAAATTGAAGTCCTGTTTGAAGGGAGAACTCTATTGGGAGATGGAAGTAGCACACCAATTGAAATCGGCACGCACGTTGGCCGGTCCATGACTAAAACCTTTACCGTGAAGAATACCGGCAAAAGTATTCTTACACTTACTGAGATAACTCCGCCCTCAGGTTTCAGCTTGGTAGGCAATTTGCCTAGCATTCAACCCAATAGCAGTGCCGATATCACCGTTCAACTGGATGATGTCACGACAGAAGGCGCCTACAGTGGCACACTTAATATTATCAACAACGATACTGATGAAAACAAGTTTAACTTTGTCATCAGTGGGCGTGTTATTTCTGAGCGAAATCTCAATGACGGAAGTTTGTCTGGTAACTTGGTAGTTGGAAATCAAGCTCTGTTTGCCGGTGACGCTGAAATCATTGTGACTGTTAGTGTAGAGAATTCCGCCGATTTTTTTGAACCGCTCACCAGAGATGACGAGAAGATAATAGAACAAGGTCGTTCTGTGGACATTAATGCCACCATTACCCCCGAATCGGATCAGGATCATCAGGTTGTGAATATCGTGGCGGTAGCGATGTTGTACAACCAAGATTCAAACGTTATTTTGTATCAAAAAACGCTCTCACAAAATGTGTTCAATGAGACGGGCTGGGTAGTGCTTCAGGATTTGGATTTATCTCAGCCTTACGTTATACCTTACGGGATTCATTCTGGAGAAGAGAGTTATTCCATTAATGTTTTTAAGGGTCAACTGCCCGATGAAATTGAGGGTTTTGGCACCCTAAAACGGGTAGATTTGTACGTGGGTTACGGATTCTCGCCTAATCCTTCTGAAGGGGAATACTCCTATTTGGTGAGTCTGCCCGTTACTTTGGAAATTTCTGATATTCAGTTGGTTCCAGATGACTTGATCCGTCGATAGGAGTCCAAACTTTAGTTTGGCAATCGTCCAAACTTTAGTTTGGCAGTCGTCCAAACTTAAGTTTGCCGGAGTCCAAACTTTTGCTGGAGTCCAAACTTGAGTTTGGCAATCGTCCAAACTTGAGTTTGGCAGAGAGCTTTGTAGCGGATAATTGATTTAAGTCATTGATTGTTGAAAATTTATTTAAGTCATTGATGGTCATTTCGAGTCCCGACGACTTGCTGTTTTCAAAGATTTCTCCTTATGTAGAACCGAAGATCAACAAAGTTAAATGACAAAAAGCAGGAGTTTGGCAGGAGTTTGGCAGAGAGTACAAACTTTAGTTTGGCAGAGAGTACAAACTTTAGATATACTGCACACCGTCATAAACGAAGTTCGTTTGTGACAGCAGTATTGAGTATATATATAATTATTGCAAAAGGTTTTTTATGCATTATCTTTCAAGAAAACGAACGGGAAAACTTTTTATGCGATCAGGACAGAGTTTGGTAAGTTTGGTTCTTTTAGCTTGGCTTTCGATGCCAGCCCAAGCGTGGGATTGGAACTATGCTCTACCGATTACCGCTAAAAATTACCCCCGTGCGCCGAATGGCGCGAGCAAATACTCCATCAACACCGCCTACGAGGTGGCACCGCCGGTGCAGTTGGGGCAAACACTGCGCATCAGAGTCCTTATTCCACCGGGTACTGAGAGCGCCAAAATTTCGGCACAATCCAATTCGTGGCAATGTGCCCCCGATATCACTGATGGGCGTGGTAATATCATTGTGTCTCAATCAGAGCGTTGTCCCATCATGGATGGGTTTGACCATGATCAGGGGGAATTATGTGCCTATAATCCGACTAGCTTCAACCCTTCTCCTTGTGGAGGAGGGACATACATCTATCCGCGAGATTTACATACCGTTACGGCAAGGTTACTGGATATCCTATATCCTACCGAATCCGATTCTCCTGACGTCATTGAGGTTGGGAAACAACGCTATGCCTATTTTGTCTTGTACCAGCAACCGCAAGCACTTGACAAATTTACCTTTACCAGCAACTTGGGTATTTCGTTTGGCATATCAGATGTCGATTCCTACAATAAGTGGGTTGATGCTGGACGTCCTCTTCCTATTCCTAGCAAGACTCTCATTATTACGCCTACGCCGAGTGGCGGTACAGTGACCAGTCAGGCAGGGGGCATTAACTGCGGTAGCGGTGGGAGTGCTTGCTCAGAAAGGTATGATACTGATATGGGTAACTCAGCAGTATTGACGGCTACCGCCAAGGAAGGTTTTACCTTTGTTGGTTGGGGAGGTAGTTGCAGTGGGACGACCAACCCTTTAACTCTGTCCATGGACGCCGGTAAGACTTGCTCGGCAACCTTTAAGCGCACTTACACGCTCTCCATGACGGCACCGACTAACGGTACTATTACAAGTGACAAGGGTGGCATAAACTGCGGCACCAATTGTTCTACAATCTATACGGAAGGTGCCGAAGTGATTCTGACTGCCAACCCTTCAAAGGATTTTTACTTTGACACCTGGGGTGGTAATTGCAGTGGCACAGCCAATCCTTTAACTCTGACCATGGGGGGCGATAAGAGTTGCCTTGCAACCTTTAAGCGCACTTACACGCTCACAGTAAAGGCTGAGGGTAAGGGCACTGTTCTCAGCTTTAACGCCGTAGGCGGCCCCGATAGTCCAATAGGTGGCTTTGATAGTCGCATTATTTGTGGTACTCATGTCACAAATGAGACACTGCGCGTAGAAAACTGCGAAGCGAAGTATCCGCAAGATACTTCAGTGATTTTGGTTGCTACCCAAGGTACGGGTGCGGCTTTTACCGGCTGGGCTGGTGATTGTGGCGGCACAACCAATCATGTTTTCTTGACGATGAACGGTGATAAGAGTTGCACGGCAACCTTTGGGGTATCGACTGGTGGGGTATCGACGGTTACCGATCCCAAATTTGATCTCAATCTGGGTAGTTTATCTGGTAACCTTCCGTTTATGAAATCCGATCAGTTTGCCGGTGACACTCAAATCAGGGTTTTTGTTAGCGTAGAGAATTCAACCGATTTTTTTGAACCGCTCACCTTAGATGATGAGAAGGTAATAGAACAAGGCAGTTCTGTGGACATTAATGCGATCATTATCCCCGAACCTTATCATCAGATTGTGGATATCGTCGCGGTAGCGGCATTGGATGGGGAAGAAGAGATGAGATGGGACAAGGCATTTTCAAACTGGATTTGGTATCAAAAAACGCCCTCGCAAAGTGTGTTCAGTGATGCCGGGTGGAAACGTTGGTCACCTGATCTTTCAAAACCTTACATTGAGGCTTACGGGACTCGCAGCGGACAAGCGCGTTATTCTATTAATGTGTTTACTGGTCAACTACCCGATAAAATTGAGGGTATTGGCCCCGTAAAACGGGTACATTTATTTGTGGGTTACGGATTATGGGTGCCTTCTCAAAGCGGATTCTCATATTTAGTAAGTCAGCCCGTTACATTGGAAATTTCTCCGCTTCAGTTGACTCCTGGTGTTCAATGATCCGTTGTCAGTGGAGTCCAAACTTTAGTTTGGCAATGCCCTTAAATCCGTCCAAAGGAAGGCAGTACCAAAGACGGTTTGGCAGTGCCAAGTTAAAACAGGCCTACTCCTGTTACCCGTCAATAGAACATTGACAGATTACTAGTGCTGGATCGCTCCAATATCCAGACCACCTTAGCCAACAGCTAAAGCAGTTGTCTAAAAGCTAAAGTAGGCTAAAGCCTACTAACTCCAACAGCATCAGCCGTTGTCTAAAAGCTAAAGTAGGCTAAAGCCTACTAACTCTCTTCTCTTGTAGTACCCTTTAGGGTACTTAAGCTTTCAGACAACTGCTTTAGCTGTTGGCTGAGTGGTACGGGGACTGGAGCGATCCTGCACTAGATTGGCGGCCATCTGGTGGGTTTCGCGTAGCGAAGGGTGGCTACGCGGCTACGCGGCATTGGATGAATCGCCTACTACAAACTCCGTCAACTACAATTAAAAGAGGTATCAATAGGGCCATGAGTTGAAATACCTTGAGTCATTATGCCATATGGCCCACAATTGACGGCCATCAGTCTGGGCGAATCTGTGCGCCAGTCGGCGGTATTTGAGAATCGCTGGGCGATGAATCGCCTACTACAAAACTACAAACTTATTTGGGCGATGAATCGCCTACTACAAACGTTAATTAATAAAAAAGTAGGCCCGAAAAAGGCGATGAATCGCCTACTACAAAACTACAAACTCCGTCAACTACAAAATAGGGCCATGAGTTGAAATCCCTTGAGCCATTATGCAAGATGGCCCCTGGTGTTGTGCGGGAATGCCATCCAAAACAAGAGGTTTTTTATGAACTATCTTTCAACAACGGGAAAACTTTCCCAGTTTACCCAACTCATCTGGGTGATGAGTTTGGCCTTTTTCTCATTTTCAATGCCAGCCCAAGGCGCGTGGGATTGGGACTACACTTTACCGGTTAACGCTCAAAATTACCCCCGTGCGTCGAATAGTGATAGCAGACATTCTACGGTTACCGATCCCAAATTTGATCTCAATCTGGGTAGTTTATCTGGTAACCTCCCGTTTATGAAATCCGATCAGTTTGCCGGTGACACTCAAATCAGGGTTTTTGTTAGCGTAGAGAATTCAACCGATTTTTTTGAACCGCTAACTTTAGATGATGAGAAGGTAATAGAACAAGGTAGTTTGGTGGACATTAATGCCACCATTACTCCCGAACCTTATCATCAGGTTGTGGATATCGTGGTGGTAGCCGCATTAGATGGGGAAGAAGAGATGAGATGGAACAAGGCATTTTCAAACTGGATTTGGTATCAAAAAACGCCATCGCCAAATGTGTTCAGTGATACGGGGTGGAAACCTTGGTACCCTGATCTTTCAAACCCTTACATTGAGGCTTATGGGACTCGCAGCGGACAAGCGCGTTATTCTATTAATGTGTTTACCGGTCAACTACCCTCTGAAATTGAGGGTATTGGCCCCGTAAAACGGGTACATTTATTTGTGGGTTACGGATTATGGGTGCCTTCTCAAGGAGGATTCTCATATTTGGTGAGTCAGCCCGTTACATTGGAAATCTCGGAGGTTCAGTTAGTTCCAGATGACTTGATCCATCGACGGTAACCAGGAGTCCAAACTTTAGTTTGGCAGGACTCCAAACTTTAGTTTGGCAATGGCAGTACCACA
>Ga0190345_1000724_pt1 | contig 10453 bp, 9 predicted proteins | sample 48721334_MG_FD_161674 | JGI IMG/M metagenome (GOLD analysis project Ga0190345, IMG submission 161674) | Hydrothermal vent microbial mat bacterial communities from Southern Trench, Guaymas Basin, Mexico - 4872-13-3-4_MG | ecosystem: Environmental > Aquatic > Marine > Hydrothermal vents > Microbial...
GATTTTTATAATCTCTTCTCCGGTTTTAGTATCCAAATTCCCGGTCGGTTCATCAGCTAAAATAATCAAGGGTTTGTTAACTAATGCCCGGGCAATAGCAGCTCTTTGCTTTTCTCCACCCGATATCTCATTAGGTTTATGTTTTACCCTGTCACCTAAACCCACGCTCTCTAATGCTTGTTTAGCCAATTCTCTTCTCTGTTTTGCTTTTACCCCTGCATAGATAAGAGGTATTTCCACATTATGTAAAATACTGGTTCGCGACAGGAGGTTAAATTGCTGGAAAACAAAACCAATCCTTTTATTGCGAATCTCAGCCAGTCTATCATCATTCAGTTTGCTCACGTCTTTTCCTCCGATTATAAAATTACCCTCTGTAGGTTGATCAAGGCAACCGATAATATGCATCAAAGTAGATTTACCGGAACCGGAAGGACCCATAATAGCAACAAATTCTCCTTTATCAATATAAAAAGAGACTCCCCTTAAAGCCTCTACCTTCACTTTTCCCATCTGATATATTTTTTTTACTTTTTTTACTTCTAGCATTTAGATATTACCTTATATGTTATTTTCCCAATCTTTATTTTTTCGGCCTCATAAATCCCCCCATCCCAGGGACACCTTGCGTAGTATTATTTTTAGAACCGGCCTTGGCAAATTCGAAAACATTTATCACTATCTCTTCACCCTCTGCCAATCCCTCTTCGATAGCAGTATAAACTCCATCGCTAAATCCGACCTTTACCGGGGTAAACACTGGCTTGTTATCCACTACTTTAACTACCATCTGTTGCCCTTTCCGCTCAAGGAGTGCGCTAATAGGAACTAATAATTCGCCTTCTGCTTTACCAATAATAATTTCCACTAAAGCGGAAAAACCGGGTTTAAACTGCCTATCCGTCTTATCTAATTGTACTGTAACCGGAAGAGTAACTACTCCGTTTACATTTTGAGTATAATTATGAATCTCCGTTACTCTTCCTGAAAATTCTCTTCCCGGGAAGGCATCCAGGATAATAATTGCCTCCTGCCCTACTTCTATCTCCAAACTATCAATCTCATTAACTGCAACTTCTATTTTGTAACTGCTGTCATCAATTATATAAGCTACCTCTCTCCCTGAATTAATGTAATCACCCGGTTTAACGGAAACTTCAGTAATCAAACCGGAAAAAGGAGCTTTAAGAGTGGTATCTTCTAAATTTTTTTTAGCAATTTGAAAATTTAGCTCCTGTTCTTTTATTTCACTTTCCGAACCACTCGTCTTAATTAATTCATAAGTATTTTTTGCTTTTAAATAATTATATTCTTGCTGACTTTTCTCTAATCGCACCAGTGCTTCTCCCTCTGTAACTCTCTTACCCTCACTGACTAATACTTCTTCAATTTCACCGTTTAAACTAAAAGTAAGAGCTTTTTCATCAGCCGGCTGAAGATAACCACTGGTAGAAACTGTCTTTTTAAGATCTCCCCGTTCTACAGATGTAACCATCTGAGGGGTAATCTTGATATTAGTATTTTGTACAGTTAATTCTTCTTCACTTGCTCTATTTAAAAACCTGCCCCCGATAAAAAGAGCAATAATTATTACAATAATAATTACTCCGATAATCAACCATCTCTTTTTCATCTTTTTTTCACTCCTTAATTTTAACCGCTATTTTCTAATTCCCAAAAAATGAGCTATACGTAATTTATTTATTAAAATATCATCTTTTACAGATTTAAGATCTATCTCTGCTTCCTGCCAATTAAGCATCCTGTACTGAAACTCACTATCACTAATCAAGCCCTGTTGAAGTTGTATTTGATAAGATTCCTCTTCTAATTTAGCTTTTTCCCAGGACATTAATTTTTCCTCTAAGCTCAAGCTATTTATTTCCTGCTGATTGATTAGATCGGATAATTCTAATTTTAACTCGGAGACTATTTGCAGGTAATCGTCTTTTAAATTTTCTATTTTCGCTTGATATCCTTCGTCCTCTATTTTCTGTTTCCCTCCGTCAAAGATATCGTAACTTAATTCAATCCCAATTCCCCAACTATTATCCTTGCCGTTATAAGCGCCAAATAAATCAACCTGTGGTTTATTTTTAGTCAAATTCCATTCTGCTTCTTTTTGAGCGCTGTCTTGATCCAGGAGAATATTTCTAATTCTATAGTAGTTATCTACTGCTAACTCTATTAACTCTTCTTCTTTTAAATTAAGTTCCAAAGAATCAGCCCATTCTAAAATCTCTTTTAAAAAAGTCGAATTTTCCACTAAAAGCACTTCGGTTTCTTCCGGTAAACCTAAATTTAAATACCACCTGTTCTTTTGTTGAAGAAAAGTATTTTGAGCTTGCAAAAAATCTATCTCTGCTTTTTTCAGAGTGATCTTTGCTTCTATTTCCTGCCTTTCCCCTGCTTCTCCAATCTCAATTTTTTTTAATATCTTATCTAAATCATCTTGCGCATACTGAAAATTGGTTTTAGCTAAAGATAATCTTTCCTGCAGGCGTAGAAGATTTAAATAAGATTCTAAAAATTCTATCTTTTTGCTTTCTTGCTGCCAGGTTAGATTTTCCCTGGCTTTAAGCAAGTTATTAGAGGTTAAATATTTTTCCTGTTCTGTTGTAATGGGAATTACAGGATAGAGGTTTTTAGTTGCACTGAAAACACTATCAGGTCCTTCTGAAAGCTTCTCCAGATCAAACAAATCTTCCTCTTTTATGGAAATTTCCGATTGAAGAAATATTCCATTAGGAAATAATTTTGTAGTTTTTAAAGTAATTTTAGGACTACTGCTGCTTTCGGAACTGGTATCTTCCTCAACAATACCATTTGAGTTATCGTCAGTTTGCTCTTCAAAACCACCGGCAATAATCGGATTAGCGCTAATCTTTGTTTTAAAACCGTATTCAGTATCAATTAGGGTTAAACTTCTTTCTATAGTTTCAATATTGTCTTTTATTTCTTTAATTGAAGAATTATTTTCAATTCCCCAATTAAGGGCTTCTTCCAAAGAAATTTCTTTGGCCTGTACATTCTCCCCGGTCAAGATAAAACTTGTGAATATTATTAAGAATAAAATAAAAAACGAATTACTTTTTCTAATTCGGTTCATTCAATTTCTCCCTCTTCGATCTTTTGTCCTATTAATTTCTGCATGGTTAATTTGGTCATATAGTAATTGAGGATGGCCGAATTTAAGTTATACTCTGCTTGCAGTAAACTTATTTCTGCTGACAAAAGATCATTTTTAGTTTTAAGGCCTGCCTTTACCTGATCGATTATGATACTATTATTTTCCTGAGCTTGATTCAGGTTTCGTCGGCTTAAATCTAAACTATTAATAGACTGCTTATAAGTATAGAACTGTTTTCTAATTGAATTAGTTAATTCTTTTTGAGTTTTACTAAAATTTAAATTAGCTAATTCTATATTATTCTTAAGTTTTCGTAAATCCAATTCCGGACTTGCCGCTGCCTCAGCCCTTTCTAAATCAACTTTAGCCAATTCTATCTGCCTTTTTCGTAATTCCAAAATAAAACTATTTTCAATAGCCTTTTTTAGGGCTTCTTCTTCATCTATCTGCCAAATTTCAGGATAAGCTACTTCGACTAAATTAAATTCTTCTCCCTCTTGATCGTTTAATCCTAATTCTAATTTAAACTCTCTGAAGTATTGATGGTAGTCATCATTGGCTTTTTCTAAATCAAAGATAGCGTTATTGTATTTGTTTTCTTGCCGAAGGAGATCTAAGCTTCCTTTGTGCCCGGCTTTAACCTGGGCTTCAACTTCCTCCAATAAATTTTTCTCTAATTCTGCTTCTTTGCTCTTGGCGGTAATATTTTTTTTAGCTTGATTTAATTGAAGATATTTTTGTACTACATCAATAATTACCTCATTCCTGGTCTGGTTATAATTATCCTCTGCCTGAAGCAAACCCAAATCTCCCTGTAATTCTATGTAGCGAGATTCAGTGAGCAGGTTATTAGCTTTAGTTTTTTGATAATCTATTTGAGCATTTTCCAGATCTAAATTGGCTATCTTTAAATTTAAATTATTTTCTAAAGCTAAATTAATTGCCTGGCTAAGATTCATTTCTTTCGTTTCTGCAGCGAACAATCCACCGGAAACAATAAAAAATATGACCAGAAATAATATTATACTTTTTACTATATTTTTAATCACAAAGCATCACACCTCTCTATTGTATATTTTTGATATTTTCATATTTTATCTTTAAGTCATATCCATTTATATATATTAAAGCAATTATTGGGCCAATTCAAAATTCTTATAATGCTATTTTTAGTTATAATCATCTGTAGAGGTACAATGAATTGTGCCCTCACCATATTATTGCCTGATTTCTCCTGTGGGCACGATGCATCGTGCCCCTTTTTTGTTTACTTTTTAGGTTACAATCATTTTTATATGATTTTTCTGAATTTATTTTTTTTATTGATTGTACTGCTTCTTCCCACTTTTGTCTTAAAATACTGTGCAAATTTTTCTCGATTATCAATGCACTTTCCTATTAGATATACTTGTATTTTACAATTAAATACTTTACATTTTATTTTACCACAATCTCTTCTTATCTTCCTTCTTTTTATATCAGAAAGTATCAAGTATATAGTATCGAGTATCGAGTTAAGAAAGAGGAAAGAAGATACAAAAAAAGTAATTTTCTTCTTTCTATCTATTAACTTCACTAAAGTTTACAATAATTCAATCAGAAATTAAAAGACATTTTTTAGGCTAATAAAGCCCTTATCTTCCCCAAATATTCACAATTATTACTCCAATTAGAGCAAAAGCCCCTCCCACTAATGATAAAAAGAAAGGCATTTCTCCCAACCATATCCAGGCAATTAATATGGCTAATACCGGGGATAAATAAAGATAGCTCGCCGCTAAAGAAGCCGGAATTCGAGAAAGGACATAAGTCCAGGTAATATAAGCCAGGGCCGCGGGAAAAATGCCCATATAAATAATAGCCAGTGTTGCCTCAATCGGGGCATTTTTTATATTCTGAAATAAACCTCGCGAAAAAAATATTTGGAAAAAAGTACCACACCAGATTGTATAAGTAACAAATTTTAAAGGTGTGTATTTCTTCAAATAAGGTTTTTGTAAAACAAAATAAAAACTCGTACTTACAGCAGCTAATAAAATTAAAAAAGCCGCCGGTTCAAACCTAACTCCTTCACCTTCTCCTCTGGCAACTAAACTCACTCCCAAAAAACTGATTATAATTCCTATCCAGCCCCAGGTATTAATCTTTTCTTTTAAAATAAACATAGCCAAAATAGCGGTAAAGATGGGAGCAGAGGCAATTAAAAGACTGGCAGAACCAGCAGTTACTTTTAATTCTCCAAAGGTGAGGGCAAGATGATAGACGGTTATTCCGATAAAGCCAAGAAAAAATATCGCAGGCAGGTCTTTTCTTTCCGGTAAAGGCATGCGGGTAATTATTGCATAAACTAATAAAACTATTGATGCAGTTAAAAAACGAAGAAGTACTAAATTTTCCGGACTATAGGCTTTTAATCCCACCCTTATACCGGCAAAGGCAGAAGCCCAAAAAATTAGAGTTACGGCTATTGCCAGTATAATGCGAAAATCAATAGATACCTTTTCTTGCCCGCTACTTTTGCTCATATTTTATTTCCTTTGCGATGCTCCTTATATTTTCAATAATAGAAATTATTAGATAAATAGAGATAAATATTAAGGTCAGATTTTGCACGCTAATATAAATTTCTTTAAGACATAATCTGGTAAAGATAATAACCGTAATTCCTGAAAAACAGACAGCCCCTACGTACTTTCCTATTTTATTTTTAACTATTTTTTTCTTTAAGAAAGAAGTATAAACAAAGGAAATAAAAGAAAATAAAATTAAAAATATGATGTATACAGATACTATTTGCTTTAAATACCAAAGTACAAATATTGATAAGACTACCATAAAATCAGCTACAATATCGAAAATATCCCCTCCTTTGCAGTTGCTCTCCGCTTGTTTGGCTACCATACCGTCAATTATATCTGATATGCTGATTAATAGTATTATCATTAGAGACTGAAAATATTTTTCTTGCAGCTCGCCCACAATTAAAAAGGGGATAAAAGCAATCCTGGAAAAAGTTATTAAATTAGCTAAAAATCCTTTATTTATATTTTTTATTACTTTATTGCCCTCATTACCTTAAAAAATTATTTATTGATCAAAAATTATTTTTTATCCTGTCCTGAGATATCATAACTTTTCTACCAGTTCTTTACTAAATAATTTAATTTTTTCTTGCAGTTCATCCTCTTTGCCAGAAGTGATAAACTTTTCCTTTCCAATTACCATTCCGCCCTTCTCTTCAATTAATTTAGCAACTTTGGCAATATCCACTTCCCTACGTTCTTTGTTATATGAACCAGTAAGCACCGCAAAACATTTTATGCCTGAAAATTCATTCCGCTGAATAAAGTCCGCAAGCGGTGGCCTAATAAGATCAGCATAGACCGGTGAAGCAAAACCAATTGCCCTGGCTTCTTTTAAATTAATTTGTAAATCTTTTCCTGCACAATATAAGGTTACTTTATAATTATTTTGGGCAATATCCTCTGCCAAAGCTCTTAGTACTTTGGTAGTAAATTTAGATCCCCCAGGGTGATATACAATATATATTTGTTCGGTGGAATCATCGCTCCCAATTGTTTCCGCAGGTATGTTTTTCTCTCTATCCATAATAGAAATTACCGCAGAACCAACGCCAGCAGGCAGGATTATAATATAAGTTAGAAAGTAAAATATAATTAGTAAAATAATCGCCATTACATCCGTTCTGCCTTTTAGTCTAAAAAAAATAGTATGCAGCCAAAGCAAAGAAATGGCCACAACAAAGGGAAACATTCTAATTCCTATAGGAATTCCCCTAGTAGAATTTGTAATAAATAAAGGTATACCCAGTAGTAAAATAATAATTGTGTAAATTATAGCAAAATTCATTTTGACCTCCTTAAATATCTTTTAAAATATTATTCTGCTTAGAAATTTATTTACACTCTACTTACGACAAATATATTTAAAAATCCTCTTTTTTACAAAAAAATAATAAAAACTACAACAATTATTGTGGTGGAATTTTAGAAATAATAATTTATTTTATAAAAATTTTATAAAGTTTTAATGTACATTTTAGTTTTAAAAGATAAAATTTTGGTTATAATTATGTTGTAGGGGTGCAATGAATAGAAGTTCTATAAAAAATGCTATAAAAAAATAATTAATAGCTGTTAATGATAATCTTTTTCTGTCTTCCTTTTTTCTTTAAATCCTTCTCCACATATATTGCTTTTCCAGTAAAAGGATCTCTTCCAGTATAATACATCAGAGTAGAATAGGTTAAAGGAGTAGGGGTAAATATCTGGACTTGTTCGGGGTTAAGCTTTAGCTCTTTAGAAGTATATTCTTTTAATCTGTACATATCTCCTTCCCTGCATCCCGGATGAGCTGCGATTAAATAATAGGTTAAAAACTGTTTCTTCTTCTGTTCTTTATTTATCTGCAAAAATTTATCCCTAAATCTTTTTAGGTATCCCCGGTCAGGTTTACCCATTTTTTGCAAAACATTATTTTCCGTATGTTCAGGGGCAATTTTAAGTTGTCCGGAGATGTGATACTTAATTAATTCGCGTAAATACTTTTCCCCATATTTTTGGTCACTCAAGACCATATCATAGCGTATCCCTGAGGCAACAAAGACCTTTTTTACTTCCTCAATCCGCCTTACCTTATCTAAAATTTCCATCTGCCTTTTATGATTTATCCTTAAACTTGGGCAAATCTGCGGATATAGGCACCTCTTATCAGGACAGCTTCCCGACTTTAATTTCTTCTGACATTCTATTCCGTACATATTGGCTGTGGGTCCTCCCACATCTAAAATATATCCCTTGAAATCTTTTAATCTGGTCAATAATTTTGCTTCCCTTAAAATCGACTTTTCGCTCCTACCCTGGATAACTTTACCCTGATGGGCAGTTATGGAACAAAAATTACACTCCCCGTAACAGCCGCGATGAGTAGTAATAGAGAACTTTATGGTTTCCAGGGCTTTTACTTCTCCCTCTTTTTTATAATAGGGGTGAACTTCTCTTTCGTAGGGTAAATCATAAACCCTGTCCAGTTCCTTCCGGGTAAGAGGATAAGCCGGGGGATTTTGAATTAAATATCTGCTATCCTGCTGCTGGCATAATCCCTTAGCAGTTAGAGAGTCATTGTTTAAATAAAAGGTATGGAACATGGAGATAAATTTTTTCTTATCTCCCTTAACCTCCTGATAAGAAGGGAGTATTGTATATTCTTCTTTAGGATGAGGAGAGATGTAGCATAATCCTCTGATATCTTTCCAGTCCTTGCCAGTCTGTAAATTATGGGCTAACTTTAAAACAGATTTTTCTCCCATACCATAGACTAAAATATCGGCCTTGGCATCAAAAAGTATCGCTCTTCTTATTTTATCATCCCAATAATCATAATGGGCTATTCGGCGCAGGCTCGCTTCTATTCCTCCCAGGACAATCGGTTTGGTATTTTTAAAATATTTTCTTATCAGATTAGAATAGACTATAGATGCCCGATCAGGCCTCCTGGTATTCTTGCCTCCGGGAGTGAAATCATCCTTCCTCCTTCTCTTCTTAAGAGCAGTATAATTGGCCACCATCGAATCTACCGAACCGGCAGTGACTCCCCAGAAGAGAGTAGGCTCTCCCAGCCTGTTAATATCTATCTCGCTCTCTGTATCTGGTTGAGCAATAATACCCACCTTATATCCTGCCGCCTGAAGCACCCTTCCTATAACCGCTGCTCCGATATAGGGACTGTCTATATAGGTATCCCCGGTTACAATAATTACATCCAGCTTATCCCAGGATAATTTTTTCATCTCTTCTCTGGTAGTGGGTAAAAACATCTACGGTCTCCTTTGCTTACTTATCGAATTTTCCCTAATCTCTAAATTTTGCATCTAGTTTTTCTAAACCGTCCGGAATTTAGATTTCATTTATAATAGGTCTTTTTTAAGTTAATACTTCAACTTTATATTCAGAAAAAACCCTTAAATACTTATTTTTTACCTTTCTTAACGGTAAATATTTTTCAGTAAATTCCGGACATCATCTTCTATCTTTCCAATATCACTTTCCATAACATTCAAATGATAATATTGGAACACATCTAAATCTTTTAAACCCGTTCCGGTTAACATCATAACAACTGTTGCACCCTTTTCAATCTTTCCTGCCTTAAATAATTTTTTAACCGCATAAAGACTTGTAGCAGAAGCTGGTTCAACAAAATAACCAACTTCTCCAAGCTTCTTTTGGGAAACAAGTATTTCTTCTTCTGATACACTTTCAGCAAGCCAATTATATTTTTTTGCTTTATGAATAATTTCATCTCCTCCCATGGGATTACCGGTAGTAATAGCTTCGGCAACAGTATGGAAATTTGAAAATGGCACAACATGCTCTTCGCCTTTTTTAATAGCAGTTACAATCGGGCTATTATTTTTAGCTTGAACAACTATCATCTTTGGCAATTTATTTGTTATTCCCGCTTGTTTCAGTTCTCGATATCCCTTAAACAAACCTCTAATATGTCCGCAAGCAGATGTGGGAACCGCGATGTAATCCGGAACCTTATTTTTCATTTGTTCAAACATTTCAAAAGCTGTTAATTTATACCCTTCGACTCTAATTGGTCCATTTCCTGAAACAATTCTTAGATTAAGTTTTTTGGCAAAACTCAATATATGCTTCTTCATCATGGAATAATCTTCAGCTTTAACTCTTATAATGATTGCACCATGAATGGACATTGCCATAATCTTCTCTTTTGGGGTAAATTCTGGAACAAACACTACTACTTTAATACCGGCTTTTGCACCATAAGCAGCAATTGAATTCCCCATATTACCCGAGGAAATGGTAGCCGTTACCTTTTCACCCATTTTCTTTGCCATAAAAATACAAGCTAAAGATCCCCTGTCTTTAAAACTCCATGTGGGATTTTGGGTTTCGTTTTTGAGTAATAGATTAGTAATTCCGGTGAATTCTCGTAATCTTTGATCAGCTTGAATCAAGGAAGTATTTCCTTCACCTAAATGAAAATCTTCACTCATCTGGGTAAAAGGAAGAAAGTCAGCAAATCTTTGCCATAGATATTCCCCCGATTTAATCTTTGCTTTTTCCAAGTTGGGAATAAATACTTCTAAGGATTCGCCATTATCAGCAAATTCTTCAATCCTCTCAAATGGGTATTCAATACCGGAAATTGTTGAGATCAATTTTGGAGATGTTTTCATAGTACTAGAACCTCCCTTAATTATTGGTAAATAGTTATTCCTATAAAAAAGCCAGAAAACATATTACTATTCTTTCAATATATTGTTATATTTTA
>Ga0190345_1000732_pt1 | contig 10405 bp, 9 predicted proteins | sample 48721334_MG_FD_161674 | JGI IMG/M metagenome (GOLD analysis project Ga0190345, IMG submission 161674) | Hydrothermal vent microbial mat bacterial communities from Southern Trench, Guaymas Basin, Mexico - 4872-13-3-4_MG | ecosystem: Environmental > Aquatic > Marine > Hydrothermal vents > Microbial...
AAAAAAGATACCCGGGAAGAAAACAGAAAATGAAAATAAACGGGGGCGCCAAATGATGCTACCGGCAAAAAGGCATGACCGGAACCGTTGCATGGTCCGTCAGGAAAAGAAAAAATTCAGTCCGGAAACAGGCGTATTTTTTCTTTACCGGGGATTTATCATCGCAGCAAATCCCCCTTCGGGAGCCATCTGTATTTTCAGTATGGAACTATTCGTTACCGTTTGAGTTGTTTTTTTATAGTCTTCGGCAAACCGGTCGGCATTGATCCCGTCGGTCATGACGGTTGCCCTGTAGGATCCTGATTTCAGGAATGACAGGTCAATGTTAAAAGAACGGCTTTCACCGTTGGTTATCCCCCCGATATACCAGGCATCCCCGTTCCGCCGGGCTATGACCAGATACTCACCCAGTTTGGCTTCCAGCACCCGGGTTTCGTGCCACACCACCGGTATTTTTGCCAGAAAGCCGGTAGTTTCTTCTTCTCTGCGGTAGTTGGAGGGACTGTCGGCAAACATTTGCAGTCCTGATTCATAGAGGATGAACAAAGCCAGCTGATGACAGCGGGTTCCGATGCTCGACGGTCTTTCAAAAATGGGGGAAAACTCCTTTGAATGGTAATTCCGCATGGCTCCCGGAGTATAATCCATGGGTCCGCATACCATCCGGATAAATGGAATGGTCAAATTGTGTTCCGGCGTGACCATTTCCGACCATTTGCAGTTCTCCAGGCCATATACTCCCTCATAGCTCAGCACATTGGGATATTTCCGGCGCAAACCCACGGGCTTGTATGCACCATGGAAATCGACCAGCAGTTCGCGCCGGAAAGCTTCTTCAGCCACTTTCTCATAAAAATTCACCATCCACTGGTCCGACCGGTTCATGAAATCCACCTTGATTCCGGCCACACCCCACTGACGGTACAGATCCAGCACCTCCCACTGTTCATTCAGAGCTCTCCAGGTTGTCCACAGAATAATCCCGACATTTTTCGATTTCGCATACCTAATCAGATATTCCAGGTCCAGGTTCGGATTGGGCCGGGTAATGTCGGTTGTTGAATAGGACCATCCTTCATCCAGTATAATGTATTCCAGTCCGTATTCCGAGGCAAAATCAACATAGTATTTCCAGGTATCCGTATTCAGGCCTGATTTAAAATCCACCCCGTACAGGTTTGAGGCATTCCACCAGTCCCAGGCTACCCGCCCGGGGTTTATCCATGAGCCATCCTCGTTGTCTGCTTCCCGGGACAACACGTAAACCAGCTCCGATTCGATCAGGTCGGCATCATTCTCTGCAAGGATAAACAGGCGCCACGGAAAGGTTCTCTGACCGATGGTCCGGGCAATATAACCGGCTGCTTTCGTTATCCTGCTGCTCCTGTCCCCCACAAGTTCCGTTTCAAGCGGGTAAGGAGGCATAACGGCATGCAGTTCATTTTCCTTTTCTCCCTTTTTCAGGAACATATTCGGGTAATCGTACAGATCGGCTTCCGTGATCAGGATCTTGCTGCGGTTGTTCGTTTCGGCCAGTAAGGGCAGGTAGGTATTCCGGTTTTCCGGAATACCGGAAACAGGAAACTTTTCAAAAGTCGACTCGCAGGCAGATTGAAATCCCTTGATGAATGATGTCCAGATAGTGTAATCGCCTCCGAATTCCAGTTCCGCCGTTTCATTCACTTCGACCTCCCCGGCCACACCGGTAATGAAACGGTATGCCACACCGTGATTGTATGCCCTGAATTCCACACTAAATTTGTTATTCCACCGGATCACCAGGGAATTGTATTCAACAACAATGCGGCTGTTTTTGTATGGGATAGCGGGGAATACCGTATCCGTTACGGTGCTTCTGACCACCCGATATCTTTTTGGGCTGTATAAGGATTGATTATTGAACAACAGGTCGATATCGGTGTTTTTCAGGATCACTTCCTCATGGAATTTCACCGAAAAGCTCAACCGGTCATCCAGGCTGATCGTTACAATGGTTTTATTATCAGGCGATTTAAGCACCTCGGCGGTAAATACAGATGGCATGCCAATGACGAGCAATAACAGACCGGATAATACTTTTTTCATGGTTTTCCGTATTTATGTTCTTAACTGACAAACAAAGTGAAACTTCGGTGGTGCAAAGCCACGCAGGTAGCCGGCACCGTTATTTTCAGAGGTTCAAGTTACTGAATTTTCCCATGTTTTCTTTCTTTTCCTGCGCCGGCACCTGCTTATGCCGGTGTAAAACTTTACGGATCCCATGATATTCCCTGCAATACACCGGCTCTACCGGCAACCGCTAAAACCGTATTCCCGGATGACCAGTCAGCGCTGAAGGCTGTTTATCCGGCAGTTAACAACATACAACAGAAATGGAGCATACCGATCCGTTACCGGGGGATTATTATTAATCAGTATATTGTTAAATTTTGAGATAGATGCAGGGTATAATTTCTAAGCGGCTACCAGTTTACACAAAAATGTTTACAGGCTCATGGCCTGTAAACAGGTAGCACTCATACTCGTTCCTGCATCCTTTGCACAATGCCGTTTTGCCCTGCAACTTATGCGATTTCTCCTCTTCTTCAGCGATTCACTTGCGTTCATCTCTCACAACCTCACCTGATGGTATTTCTCCACCATTTCCCTGTCCGCTCACCACAGCAGATTTACAACTTTTGCAGCGCAGGGCGCTTTGATTATTCTGCCTGCAGAGCATAACCAATACCTCACGACAAGCAGCCCCCTTGTCGCCGTATCATCTCTTTTACTGCATTTTAACAAACGTCGTGTGCTTTAAATTCACGGCACAAGCTAAGCCCGCAGAGGCTTTCCGGTGTAAAGAGATAGGCCGTCATACACTGTCTTCCATTTCCCCACCCCAACCCCCCACCACCTCAACACATAAAAAAACCGCTCCATATCATGAAACGGTTTTTTCTCAGGTTATCACTTTTAGTTACTGTAAACTGTCCTCGAGATGGTCCAGTTCCTCAATGCCCAGTCCTGAAGAAAGTTTGCCGATGTTTTTCAGATCGATCAGGCCTTCAATGCTGATCAGGGCATTGTCAGCACCTCCCACAATCAGGACCAGGTGAGAGATTTTCCCGTCGACTTCCTTCACCAGGAACCTGACATCCTGGTCTTTCTCATGTACTGTCATGAGCTCTTCAAACTGACCGAAAGGAAAATCATTTTTCAATTCGTCGAAGAAATTCACTCCGGCCTCTTCCACATCGTCGCTGGCCAGGATACGGATTCTGGTAAGATTCTTCACCAGTTCCTGTACCTCGGGGTCGTCCATTTCCATGGCAGAGGCCATTTCAAACATTTTCTTTGAAATATACACCGTGGTATATCCTTCTTTTTCCCCGTATTTGTCAAACAGTTTGTCAATGGGGTCGGCCTGGGCTGCCAGCATCAGGGGCAGCAAAACCAGGATCAGGGTTGTCATCGTCTTTTTCATGATATTACTCAGTTAATTGTTAATTGGTTTAACTTCTGTTTATGACCGGTTTTCAATGGGAAGACGATACCGGATGGTTTTCATTACACAGGCAACCGAATTATTTTTCTTAAATTTTATACTTCATTGATTTAAAATCATTTGCAAAAACACCGGCAAACAGCCATATGAAATATTCTTTGTAACTTTAAGGCCGGTACTATGGCAATGAACCGGGAAAAAGCAGCTTATAAGGAAGGTTTTGTTTCCGTTCTGGCCAATTTCGGGCTGTTCGGACTGAAAATGTGGGCCGGGATTGTTTCCGGATCCATTGCCCTGATTGCCGACGCCTGGCATACCCTGTCCGATTCTCTCAGTTCGGTAATCGTAATCGTTGGTGTGAAGCTCTCCAGCAGAAAACCGGACAGGGAACATCCTTTCGGCCACGGCAGGTGGGAGCAGATATCCGCCATCTTTATAGGTGTGTTGCTGGCCATCATTGCGTTCGATCTGGTGAGAGATGCCATTGTAAAGGTCCGTGACCAGGGATCGGCCGATTTCGGCACCACAGCCATTGTGGTTACCTGCATTTCCATTGCGGCAAAGGAAGGGCTGGCCCGGTATGCATTTTATCTCGGAAAAAAAACAGAAAACCTTTCCGTAAAAGCCGACGGCTGGCACCACCGCACCGACGCCCTTTCTTCCGTCCTGGTGCTGGCGGGGATCTTCCTCAGCAGCCGCTTCTGGTGGATTGACAGTGCGCTGGGAATCCTCATCGCCCTGATGCTTTTTTATGCCGCATTTCAGATCGTTCGCGGAGCCATCTCTTCCCTTCTGGGTGAAAAACCCAGCCCGGAACTGATCGAAAAAGTGGAAACCCTTATCAGGAAAGCCTGTTCGGATGATATCAGACCTCATCATTACCATCTGCACAATTACATCAATCACAAGGAACTGACTTTTCATATCAAGCTCGACAACCAGATGGACATCTATACAGGGCACAGGCTCTCCACGAAAATTGAAGATCTGATCCGTGAGGAACTGAATATTCACGCCACCATTCACATTGAACCGCTTAACGGCAGGCATGACTCCGACTAATCATTTCAGAACAGCCATGAAAAAGACCCGCTTCAACCGATTTGTTACGAAGTTTGCCGTATTCATTATTCCGGTTCTGCTGCTGTGTGAATGCAGAAGAACGGCTCCTGCGGAAGAAGGAGGTACGGTACGGTTCACCTTGTATTCATCCCGCGACACCTTCCTTGCCGATGAAAACCTCTACCGGACCGTTCCTGTCCCTGACCGGACCATTTCCGTTGACAGCAGCCTGACGCTGGAAAAAAAGATCGTGGCCGTGGCTGATTCCCTGTCGGTATATTATTTCAACGGACTGAACATCGAACTGGCCGGACTGGATACCGTTCCGGAAGTCGGACTGGTTGCCAGGATCGATCTGCAGGAAAAAGAGGCATACCGCGGACCCGGTTCAGTGCCTTCCTACCAGAGCTGGTACGATTTTTTCCAGGGATCTGCAGGGGGGACCCACACCACCCATATCCTGAGGGAATCCTTTCTTCAACCCGAATACGACGGGCCCTGGATAGACGGTGTGATCTTCCTTTACCGGGGGGAACCCATCGGGGAATGGGACCATATCCGGCTCCAGGGGCTGATCAGGTAATCCGGGCCATGGTGATCAGGGCCAGGCCTGCCACAAAGGCAAAAAACATAACGGCGAGCAGCCAGTTGGTACTTTTAGGAGCTTCCCTGAATTCTTTCCATACGAAAACACCCCAGGCAGCGCCCACCATGGTAGATCCCTGACCCAGCCCGTAGGAAATAGCCGGACCGGCCTGTTCCGCTGCAATAATGCTGAAAGATAACCCCATAGCCCAGATGGCCCCACCCAGAATGCCGCTGATATGCACCTTCAGAGAAGTTTCTTTGTAATACTCCCTGTAGGTTGTTGCCCTGCCCTCCACCGGGCGGTACATAAAATAAGTATTCCAGATAAAACCCGACAGGTAGCAGCCGATGGCAAACACGAACACGGCCGAATAAGGGGTAAGCATGCCGGGTTCGGGATTCCGGAAGTTCAGGGATATGCTTTTGACCACAAACAGGTAGAAAAATCCCATGATCACACCGGCCAGGACCGACAGGATAATGCCTTTGCGGGTATCTCCTTCTTCTTTCTCCGGTACGGTACGGTAGGCCAGGGCATTCACCACAATGGCCACCACCACCAGGGCCACCCCCGCAAAAAGTACTACCGGATTTCCGGTGGACTCGGTAATATAGTTCAGAAATACCCCGATCACCAGGGCCAGTCCCACAGCAATGGGAAAAGCCACCGACATACCGGCTACGGCAGCAGCCGCCACCCACAGCAGATTGGAAAGATTAAAGATCACCCCACCCAGGAAGGCCGAACCAAGAGCAGATCCCCTGGCCTGTCCCAGATCCTGGATAAAGCCTCTGCCTTCGTTTCCGAAACTCCCCAGGGTCAGACCCAGAAAAAGTGTAAATAACACGATCCCAAGGCAGTAATCCCAGTAAAAGAGAGGATTGGGCCAGGTTTTCGGTTTCAGGTTCATGGTATTGGCCCAGGAACCCCAGCAAAGCATGGTTATCACGCACAGGATCACTGCCATGGTGTACGAGTCAACAATGTACATGTTCTCAGGTTTTGTTGGTTAAAGTAAGAAGTAAGCGATTTATGCGTATGGTCAACGAACCGGAACAGCTGGTCATATCCGGGAATTCATTCAAAATGGATCATGGCTTTCATGACTCCGTCGCGGTAACCTGCCACCAGTTCGAAGGCTTCGGCCACCTCGGCATAGGAGAAATAATGGGTTTGCATCCTGTCGGGGCGGAGTTCTCCTGAGGAGATCAAGTGTAATGTCTTTTCCACCGCCTCATTCTGCCGTCTGACATTCTGCACACAGATTTCCCTGCGCCGGAGATCATCCACATCGAAGCTCCACCGGCTGAATGAAGGGATCCCGATGATCATCAGCTTTCCTCCCGGTTTAAGCAGTTTCACCGCCTGATCCACCGCTTCCTGTTTTCCGCAGCACTCGAAAACCGCATCGAGCTGCAGGGGCTCATGTTCCAGGATATCATTCACCACATTCTGTTTGTCAGGATTACCTGTCCAGTGGGCACCCATTTCAGCCGCGATACGGAGTCTCTCATCAATTTTGTCGGTAACATACAATTTATCAGCTCCCTGTGCCAGGGATGGCAAAAGCACACTGATCCCGATGGGGCCGGAACCGAGGATTCCGATACGGGCTCCTTTCATGGGAACGGAAAGATCCACGGCATAAACGCCGATGCTAAGCGGCTCGGACAGGGTCGCCTGGTCGAAGGTAACGTTATCCGGCAGCCTGTAACAGCTTTCCTCCGGCATCACCACATATTCCTGCAAACAGCCTTCCGACTGACCAGGGCAACCCAGAAATTTCAGGTTACGGCAGGTGTGATATCGTCCTGCCCGGCACTGATCACACCGGTAACAAGGCATGGCCGGATCGATGGCCACCCGGTCGCCGGGCTTGACGCGGGTCACTCCGCCGGCCACCTCTTCCACGATCCCGGACCCTTCATGGCCGATGGTAAAAGGATACTGCACCGCCTGCCTTCCGATACGCCCCTCCCGGTAATAATGAATATCCGAGCCACATACCCCCACCGATTTCATTCTGATCAGCACCTCATCGGGCCGCACCATTTCGGGCACCGGCTTCTCAACGATCTCGATCCGGTTCCGACCGGTCAGTACCATTGCTTTCATTTTTTGTCCTCTTTTTACGGCGGGTATGCCCCCGCCGGAACATTATTCCTGTTCCCCGCCCGGCCGGAGGGTACGGGCAAAGAATGCATCCATGGCCGGCTGGGTGATATCCAGTTTCTGATCGTAAGCAATGCCGTGATGGGCACCTTCTTCCCTGATATACGTGAGGTCTCTGGCACCTGCAGCTTTCAATTTTTCGACAAAATCGTCTACCAGTTCCACTTTAACAATGGGATCATCCACGCCATGTATTAAAAGCATGGGTGGTACATCTTCTGAAATATATCCTATGGGCCACCATTCGGGTTTGCCCCAGTCACTGTGCCGGGCACCGATTTGTGTGGGAGTTGATCCGCCCGCCACAGCATTCACCATACTGGAATATTCGTCCCATCCACCGTCCCCTTCCAACCCGGCCGAGGGAGGACACATAGCCAGCATCAGGGCCAGGTGGGCTCCGGCTGAATGTCCGTAAGCCCCGATACGGTCAGGATCAACCGAGTACTGACCGGCATGGGCACGCAGCCAGCGTACGGCACATTTCACATCTTCCACACAGGCAGGGAAAGCGGCTTCCTGATCGAAACGGTATTCCACAGATAAAGTTACGTATCCCTGAAATGCGTAGTGGATCAGCAGGTTCCGGTAAACCATATTCTGCTTGCTGCCGGCCCTCCACCCACCGCCGTGAATGATTACGATCGCCGGACGGATCTCTTCGCCGAAATTTTCGGGTGCGGCCAGGTCCAGCCGCCATGATTCGCTTTCTCCATCCCGGTAAGGAATATCGTGGATCACTTTTACCACTTTCTGTTCTTCTTTCATTGCCGGTCCTTCTTTACCGGTTGTCTGCTCTCCCCCGCAGGAAGAGGCTATTGCAAGAAACCCGCTGATCAATACAGCGGAAGAAAAACAAATCGGTTTTATTGTATTTTTCATAGATTGAGGATTTACTTCTTATTCAGAATATTTACCATATTATTTATTCAAAAAGACGGCGGGCGGTTTCGGCAAGAAACAGCCGGCAGTTCATCCATGTATGGCCTCCGTCCGTAAAAAAGGTTTCATGGTTGATCCCCTTGTCTTTCAACAGACCCGTAAATTTTACTGAAGCCTCATACAGACCGTCATCCCTGCCGCAACTCACCCACAGCTGGTTCAGAGCTTCATTGAGGTCTTCCGGACCGGCATAGGTTTTCTCAAAAAGGTCATCCAGTTCCCGATCAAAAATAGCCGGAGCATAGGCAAATACCCAGGAGAAAATCTCCGGGTGTCCCAGGCCTGCTGCCAGTGTTTGTCTTCCGCCCAGTGAAAAACCGGCAATAGCTCTGTTTTCGGGTCCGGTCTGTGCCCGGTAGTTTTCTTCTATGGCCGGGATCACCTCGTGGATCATTTCATCGGTAAACAGGTCGGTTGCCAACAGATCCGCTTCCACCTGGCGGTTCAGTTCCCTCAGTTCGGGATATGGATTGGCATAGGGCATCACAATGATCATGGGTACAGCCTTTCCGGCGGCAATCAGGTTGTCAACAATCAGATTGGCCCGCCCCACCTTGAAATAAGTTTCCTCCGTATCGGTGGCTCCACTGACCAGATAAAAAACCGGATAAGACACACCGGAAGATTCTTCATATCCCGGGGGAGTATAAACGAGCACCCTGGCGTTGGTGCCCAGTGTTTCAGAAGGATAGTACTCATAATGCACCAGGCCGTGTGGAACGTCCTTCAGGGAATGTACCAGCGGGGTTTCTCCCCGGATATCCACCAGGCTGCCCTTGAACCGTTCGTTTGGGAAATAATGCGAATTACCGGAATCCATGACCCGGATGCCATCCACCAGAAAAGAATAAGGATAGATATCGGGTTTAACCGAACCAAGTGTAACACTCCACACACCGGAAGTATCGAGGGTCATGGCAACGGGGTCGGATTCGAACTGCGCATCAACCAGCACTTCACCGGCATCCGGAGCCCGGTAACGGAAAGTAACCCGGTTGTCGGGGTGCACTTCAGGTGATACGATCCATTCAAACCTCCTCGCCGTTGTCTGCTCTTCCACATAAGAAGCACACCCGGCAAGCAGAAAAACTGCCAGTATCCCTGCCAGCCGGAAGAATTGAACCTTATTCATGTTGACTAAATATTTTACAGATTATGTTTATTTGTTATTCCTCCCGGGCGTAAAAATATTACATCCATTCTACCGGAAATGCAATATTTAAATTTCGGATACCCTTCAGGAGAAAAAAATGCAGGAAGACGAAGAGAACAGTAAGCTTTTTGGTCAAAAGAGCAGAATACGGGATTCCGTTCTTTTTTCTCAAATAAATACTGTTTTTTTTCATAGATTGGATAGAATTTAAGGTATAGGAAGAATGGAAATAATGAAAACACAGTTTTCATTTTAAACTTTGTTAAAATTAATGTTGAAAAAACATTCATTAGTTTAAAATTCGGTCAGATGATATCAATATTCCGGCATAAAAAGGAGGCAGCAAGCCCGGATGAATAAAAAGTGAAAGGATCGGACCTGTATTTTATCTTTTTCTTTTCTTACTTTGTTTGACACAGGAAAATGCACCGGTAATAAAACACCCTCAAGCATCCCATCATGGAACGGATCCTATGGATTCCCTTATTTGTGCTCATGTCGGCCTCTACTGACACCATGGCACAAAAGCATTACTTCCGCCATTACTGCAACGAAGACGGACTTTCGAACAATACCATCATATGCAGCCTGCAGGACCGGCGGGGTTTCATGTGGTTTGGTACGAAGGACGGCCTGAACCGCTTTGACGGACACCAGTTCAGGACCTATGTTTATAATGCAACAGACAGAAACAGCATCATCGACAATATGATCCTGGCGCTCTGTGAAGACCGGGAGGGGCTGATATGGATCGGTACCCCCCGGGGCATCTGTTACTACGAACCCCATCACGATCATTTTATCACTCTGTCCGGCCAGATATCTACCGGCCTCATAAGCGATATCGCCGTCAGTTCCGATAACGCGATATGGTTCTCGGGCAGGCAGGGAGTATTCCGCTACAACAAGAACACCAGGCAATTGCGGCATTATCCCTCGTACGAATTTTTCACCCCCTCCTCTATTCACATCACGGCTTCCGGAAATATCTGGGTATCTT
>Ga0190345_1000735_pt1 | contig 10390 bp, 6 predicted proteins | sample 48721334_MG_FD_161674 | JGI IMG/M metagenome (GOLD analysis project Ga0190345, IMG submission 161674) | Hydrothermal vent microbial mat bacterial communities from Southern Trench, Guaymas Basin, Mexico - 4872-13-3-4_MG | ecosystem: Environmental > Aquatic > Marine > Hydrothermal vents > Microbial...
TGAGTCTTAACGACTCAGGGGCTTTTTTTTGGCCCGGCAGTGGGCGCGTTTAGCTCGTGTGTTTGTGGTGGTGTTTGTCGGCCGTGTGCCAATGCCAGTAACAGTATAATGAATGAAGAGTACTTTGATGAAGAAATAAACGAATGGCCCCTTGAGAGCGAGTCGTTGTTACAGACAAACGCAGTGCTAATTCGTTTATCCGCGCTTGTGTCGTTTTGGAAAACACATCCGATGTTTGACCATTGAGAAATCCGATTTTTCCAAAAAATCGGATTTCTTGGCTCCCAAATACATTCAACAACTGCTGAAAACCTTAGGATATGAAAAGAATTTGGTTAGTATTATTGTTATTCACGGCTCATGGCCCTCTAAACCCACCTCTTTACGCCCAAAGCGACCAACAAGCGTCCCGACGCATCGTCAAACTATCGCCACAAGTGCGTATCATTGAGCGGCCAGCCACCATCCCCACTATTAAGATGGAAATCATACAGCAATTTCTCAACCGCCCCAAACTCATCACTGAAGAAGAAATTGAGAACGCCGGCTACATCCTTGACAACGCTGAACAATCAATCTTCTCGACTAAAGGCAACAAGATTTACGTCGGTGGCCTCTACGAAGGGCAAGTTGGAAACCAGTACATCGTAGTGCATGTTGGACAAACCTTTTACAGCCCGTTAGAAGATGAAGAAGATGAAGTGCTGGCTTACGAAGCGATTTTTCTCGCAGAGGCCATACTCACAATACCCGGCGAGCCGGCGACTTTAGAGATCACAAAGGCCGTCCGCGAAATTAAAAAGGGTGATCGCTTGCTGCCCATGGGAAAGCATGGCGTTATCGAAGATTTTTATCCCCATTCACCAACAAGTCTGGAAGATGCGTACATCATTGCGGTCGATGGCGGCAGCTTTTTCATCGGCCAATATCAAATAGTCGTGATTAACAAAGGCCTAATCGACGGTATAGAAAGAGGCCATCTTTTGGCCGTCAATAAAGGCACTCGTCCGATTTTTGATACCATTTCTGAAGAAGAAATGACGTTACCGAAACGACGGGCGGGAATCCTGCTAGTATTTCGCGTGTTTGATAGTGTCAGTTATGCGCTAGTGATGTCCTCGTCTTTGCCGATTAACTTACTTGATGAAGTGACAATACCTTGAACCAATCGGAAGAATATTGGTTGGCCTTAGCGCGTGCCCCAGGCTTGAGGCCAGCCCACTTTATACATCTTATCAACCGCTTTGGTGGCCCACGCGGCGTGTTTGAGGCCGGCCGTTGGGAATGGCATGCCTTAAGGTTGAAAAGAGATTTGCTTAAATACCTGCAAAACCCCAACTGGCACGCCGTTGAAAACGATATGCACTGGTTAGCACAACCGGGCAACCACTTACTAACATTAGATCACCCAGACTATCCCCCTCTCTTGCGCGAAATCCATCACCCACCGCCGCTATTATTTGTACAAGGCGACAGTGCGCTACTTAAAACCAAACAACTGGCGATGGTAGGAACACGCTATTCCAGCCGCGAAGGTGAACAGACAGCAAGAGAATTTGCCGAATATTTATCTCATCTAGGCTTTACTATCACCAGCGGCATGGCTTATGGGATTGAAGGGGCCAGTCTTTGGGGCGCGTTAGCAGGAACGGGCAAAACCATCGCCGTGGCTGGGCGAGGATTAGACCAGATTTATCCAACAAAACACCATGATCTCGCCCACCGAATTACGCAAACCGGTGCCCTCGTATCGGAATTTCCGCCCGGCACACCCGTAAAACGCGACCATTTTCCGCGCCGTAGTCGCATTGTCAGTGGCCTAAGTTTAGGTACACTGGTTATCGAAGCCCCTAAATACAGCACGGCATTACACACCGTCTACTTTGCCCTTGAACAAGGGCGCGAAGTCTTTGCCGTACCCGGCTCTATTCACAGCCCCTTGGTAAAGGGCAGCCACAAGCTCATTAAGGAAGGGGCCAAATTAGTAGAAACGCCCGAAGATATTCTCGAAGAATTGCAGATTTATTTTTTTTAATTGGTCATTGGTAATGGAGAATGGAGAATGAAAAATGGAGAATGGAGAATGGAGAATGGAGAATGGAGAATGGAGAATGGAGAATGGAGAATGGAGAATGGAGAATGGAGAATGAAAAATGGAGAATGAAAAATGGAGAATGATCCTTTTTTCTTTCGCGGCAAAAGTTTTTGTGCCTAAATAATTACCACGAACCCTTTCACCTTTCACCTTTACCCATTACCCATTACCCATTACCCATTACCTCTCGTTAAGAAAATCGGGTGTGTCCCAGTTGTCCTACTATCGATAACAAAGTCTTGCCGCTTAAACCTTAAGGTTTCTTTTGAAGGCTCGGTTGGAGAATTGAAGTTTTTGTTAATGTGCTTTCACCAAAAAACCAAGGTTTTGCCAAACTGGCGGTTTTTTTGAGGGCCATGTTGTGAAATGATTTGATTGATGGCCCTTGATTGAAAAAACTTAAGTAGAACAAGTGGGACACACCCTGAAAATATCGCTGTTTGGGTAAAGTAACCAGCGGAGCGAGATAAGTTTGATGCCGTTTTTGTTCATAAGTAAGTCGTTGAATTACTTATTATTTAATCCTTTCATCCTTTCATCCTTTCATCCTTTCATCGGTGGGGCATAGAGCGCTAATCATTTTCACCACCCCACCCATTACCCATTACCCATTATCAATTACCCATTACAAGTGAGTGTCCCTTGAAGCCCAAAAATACTGAAGAAGACTATTGGCTAGCTCTCATGCGTGCGCCGGGCGTGGGGCCGGTTAAATTTGCACATCTGGTCAAACATTTTGGCAGTCCGCGTGACGTGTTTGAGGCCGAACAATTGGAATGGCATGCCCTTAATCTAAAAAAGGAATTGCTCAATTACCTGCAAAATCCTGACTGGTACGCAGTCGAAAAAGATATAGAATGGTTAGCGCAACCGGGCCATTATTTACTAACCCAACATCATCCAGACTACCCCCCTCTCCTGCGCGAAATTGATAGCCCACCCCCGCTGTTATTTGTACACGGCGATTGTGCGTTACTCTCCAGCAAACAACTGGCGATGGTAGGAACACGTAAACCCACCCCCGAAGGTGAACGGACGGCAAGAGAATTTGCCGAATATCTCTCTCATCAAGGCCTCACCATCACCAGTGGCATGGCTTATGGGATTGATGGCGCGAGCCATTGGGGCGCGTTAGCCGGATCGGGTAAAACCATCGCCGTCGCCGGGACAGGACTAGACCGAGTTTATCCGGCTAAACACCGCGAACTGGCCCACAAAATTGCACAAACGGGGGCACTGGTATCAGAATTACCGCCGGACACACCCGTTCAACGCAGCCATTTTCCGATCCGTAGTCGTATTGTCAGCGGCCTCAGTTTAGGCACACTGGTTATCGAAGCCCCCAAAAACAGCGGCGCCCTGTACACGGCACGCCACGCTCAAAAGCAGGGGCGTGAAACCTTTGCCATACCCGGCTCCATCCATAACCCCTTAACAAAGGGCTGTCACAAACTCATTAAAGAAGGGGCCAAATTGGTAGAAAAGGCCGCCGATATACTCGAAGAATTGCGGATTTATCGCAGTGACATTGCCGAGCCCCAGACAACGATGCTAGCGGCCAACCCAACCACGACTGAAAGTCTCGAATCGCCTACCGGCCCAACTCCAACAGAGAGGCCCGAATCGCCTACCGGCCCAACCCCAACAGAGAAGCCCAAATTGCCGGCTGGCCCAACCCCAACAGAGAGGCCCGAATCATCCGCCAATCCAACCATAAACGAAAAGCCGGCCCCCCAAATGCAAAGGGTAGGAACGCACGATTTGGACAACGACTATGCTTGTTTATTAAACTATTTAGAGAGTGGCCCTACGTCAATAGACAATTTAGTTGAACACACCCAATTGACGGCCGGCGAAGTTTCATCCATGCTGTTAATACTTGAACTGCGCGGACAAGTGGCCGTCCAAACGGGCGGCCTCTACGCACGAATTGAGTAATTAGCAAGATTTTCAGAAAAATAATTTCTTTGGCAGCCTTAAGCACAAGCCGTGATCTCACTCCGCTCGGAAACTTTCGTTCATCGCTACGCGAGATAACGTAGTTTGTCTGAAGAGCTACTGTACCCTAAAGGGGACTAAATAATTATCTGAGAGCGTGTTTTAAAAGGATGGTATCTATGCGAATATCTCGCGATAAAATGAAAAATGAAACAATCAAGACGTTTTTATAAGTCATTGATTTCATCAGATTCAATTCAACCCTTAATTCGCATTATCTGTAGAAAACGAATCAAGCACTTGGTGAAAAAAATTTTAGTAGGGGGCCGGCTGCTAAGCCGCAAGAAATCCGAGTTTTTTCACGAACTGGAGCAATGCAGTAGTAGGGTCAATGCCATTAAGTTAAGAATAAATCCAGACATTAAAGGGCACTGGTTAGGGACTGGGGTGTTAAATTTGAGATAATTTTGCGCTTTTCACCCTGCCAAACTAAAGTTTGGATTCCAGCCAAACGTTAGTTTGGACGACTGTTTGGACGACTGACTGCCAAACTAAAGTTTGGACGACGGCCATTAGTTAGTTTGGACGACTGCGCGTGAGGCGATAAATCGCCTTGGTCCTAACGGGCCTTTTCCGTACGGTATGGCATTGAGTAGTAGGGTGGGCTGCTAAGCCGCAAGAAACCCGAGTTTTTTCACGACAACCCCGAAGGGGGAATAACTGGAGCAATGCAGCCCACCAGACCACGGCTGACTTTAGCCTAAAGTTTTTTAACCGTGTTTTTTAACAAAAACCTTAGACTATACTTATACTTAACACTGTTACAATTTGACACGAAGTTGTCCACATTCAACCCCGAAGGGTTGTGGCGGTTGGATTTTTTCCGTTAGTGTAACCCGTGGCTCTTAACCTTCGGGGTAAAGTCAGCAGGAAAATAGAAATGCGCCCAGAAAATACTTTGCGTTCTCAGAGAGTGCAAAAGCACTCCATAAGCGAATTAAGAATGAAAAATGAAAAATGAAGAATGAACATTTTAGGCTTTGAGGCTAAAGTTTTTCTCCGAAAAACTTTATGAAAAAGTTTTGCTCCGCAAAACTTTAGCCTAAAAAAGACTTATAAAATAACTTTCAATAACTATTTATAAGTCATTGATTTTTTATGATTCAATTCAACCCTTAATTCGCATTCCCTATAAAACCCGACAACAGAAGATTGACAGAGTACTATAGTATTTCAGATATTACCCTACAAAATTAAATTGACAGCGTACTAGCTCAATGGCATTCTTTTTGCTCTGGGATGGAACGGATTGACGAAGAGGTATAGTAAAGTAACGGGTTTCATTCCCGACATAAACCTCTCGCGTCCGCTATTCTAGCTCCCATTACTAATCACCCATTACTAATCACCCATTCCGGCACCCATTCCGGCACCCATTACCAATCACCAATTACCCATTACCTGGGGTGGTGAAAAGGAGGTTCCAACGGGTTCTAAAACTTGATCCCATTTTCGTGTAAGCATTTTTAATATTGATTAGCTTTTCATTAGTTTACGTAACAATTTGTTTACTTCGTTCTCGTCACAATTTTCACCACCCCACCCATTACCAAAATTAGGAAGTATACTATTGATGAGCAAATTAGTCGTTGTTGAATCTCCTGCTAAAGCTAAAACAATCAAGAAATACTTAGGTAAAGATTTTGAAGTCTTGGCTTCTTTCGGACATGTGCGTCAATTACCGCGCAAAAATGGGGCTGTTGATCCCAGCCGGGATTTTGCCATGCAGTATCAAGTCATCGCTAAAAATGCCAAACATGTCGATGCCATAGCGGCCGCGACGCAGCGTGCCGAGGTCTTATATCTTGCCACTGATCCAGATCGTGAAGGTGAAGCGATTTCTTGGCATTTGCTTGAAATCCTTCAAGACCGGCAACTTTTGCCAAACAAACCCGTCTATCGCGTCGAATTTCACGAAATTACGCAACACGCCATTATCGATGCGGTTGCTAATCCACGTCAATTATCGATGAATTTAGTCAATGCCCAACGGGCACGGGTGGCATTGGACTATCTGGTGGGCTTTAATCTGTCGCCGGTATTGTGGAAAAAAATCTGCTCAGGCCTTTCCGCCGGACGAGTGCAAAGCCCCGCACTGCGTCTAATTGTTGAACGTCAAGAAGAAATTGATAATTTCAAATCGCGTGAATACTGGACTTGTGAGGCCGACTGTCAAAAAGAGCTGCAACCCTTCACGGCCAAGCTCAATCTCTTTGAAGGCCAAAAACTGACTCAATTCAGTATCAGCAATGAAGAGCAAGCCACCCAGACCAAAACCACGCTACTTAAGCTTGCCAACGGCCAATTACAAATAGCCAAGGTTGAGAAAAAACAACGCAAGCGCAAACCTTCAGCCCCGTTTACGACATCGACACTACAACAAGAAGCCGCGCGTAAATTAGGCTTCACCACCAAACGCACCATGCAGATTGCTCAACAACTGTATGAAGGCATAGACACCGGCAACGGCGCTGTGGGACTGATTACTTACATGCGGACGGACTCCGTCAACTTGGCGAAAGAAGCCGTCACCGAAATCCGCGAAGTCATTGGCGAACTTTATGGCAAAAATAATCTGCCCAGACAACCGCGCCAATATAAAACCAAAGCCAAAAACGCACAAGAAGCGCACGAAGCGATACGCCCAACTTCGGCCAAACGCATTCCTGCCGACTTAAAAAACTACTTAAACCCAGAGCAACTCAAGCTTTACACTTTGATTTGGAAACGCACCATCGCCTGTCAAATGATTGATGCCACGCTAGACACTGTAGCGGTTGATTTGGCGTGTGGCGAAGGCAATAACTTCCGTGCCACTGGCTCCACCATTACCACCCCCGGCTTTCTGCTTGTCTATGAAGAAGGCGTAGACGACAAAAAGGCCGGCGATGGCGATGAAAAAATGCTGCCGCTGCTAGAAGTAGGAGAACAGGTCAAACTCAAAGACATTCGCGCCGAGCAACATTTTACCGAACCGCCTCCGCGTTTTACCGAAGCCAGCTTGGTGAAAAACTTGGAAGAATTTGGCATCGGGCGGCCCTCCACTTATGCTACAATTATTTCCACACTTGTGCAACGTGAATACGTTCAGTTGGAGAAAAAACGCTTTATTCCCACTGAGAGGGGGCGCGTCGTCAACAAACTGCTAACAGCACATTTTAGCCGCTATGTTGACTACGGCTTTACCGCAAAATTAGAAGACCAACTGGATGCCGTCTCTCGCGGCGAACAAGAATGGGTACCGTTAATGCACCGATTTTGGTCTAAATTCAAATCCTTAGTGGATGAAAAGATGCAAACGGTGCAACGCTCCGAGTTTACCCAAGAAACCTTAGACGAAACCTGTCCAGTTTGTGGCAAACCCCTCACTAAACGCTTTGGCAAACGGGGACAGTTTATCGCTTGCTCTGGTTACCCAAACTGCAAATACACCCGTAACCTTGAAGGCGATGAAGCCAACGAAACGACTGCACCAGCAACCGCACAGTCTGAAATAGTAGAAGGGCGCAGTTGTCCGAAGTGTGGTTCAGAATTGCACATTAAACTAGGCCGCTACAGCAAATTTATTGGCTGTAGCAAGTATCCCAAATGTAAACACAGAGAGCCGCTGGAAAAACCGGTTGATACCGGTGTCACCTGTCCGATTTGTGGCAAAGGTACGCTCACCAAGAGAAAATCTCGTTATGGCATATTTTTCTACTCGTGTTCAGCCTATCCGACTTGCAAATATGCCATTTCCAATGAACCGATAGTGGAAAAATGTCCCAACTGTGATTTCCCGATTTTAATGCTCAAAACGACTCAAAGGCGCGGAACCGAAAAAATATGTCCGCAAAAATGCGGATACGTTGAACAAGTTTCTTAAAGAAACTTTGTTTCCCTGAGTGCCAAACTGTGCCAAACGATATTACAGATGGTCACAAACTTCGTTTCCGAGCGAAGCGAGATCACTTTTAAAAAACACAAACCAAACCCTTACCCCCTCTCTCGATGTGAATCGCCGACTTAATTCACCTCGATAGAGGGGAGGCAAGGGGTGGGGTGATGAAAATAATTAGCTTATGTAACAGTTAATTATTAATTATTAATTATTTTAATAATGTTTAAATTCTTTTTTTTATTAGTTATTTTAATAATAGGAACAAAAGTGGGATCAAGTTTTAGAACCCGTTGTAACCTCCTTTTCACCACCCCAGGCAAGGGGTGTGTAATAATTCCAAATTATTACCGTGTTAAGCTCTGTACAGGACAAAAATTCGTAACAAGAAAGATTTATGGTAGGGCCTATCACTCAGACATATCGCCCCAACAAGAGGTAACAATAAAACGCCATTTTTTGTCCGGTACTCAGCGTGTTAAGTATAAAGTATAAAGTTTGGCACTCCAATTGTCGTCATCAGCCTTAGCTGTCGTCATCAGCTTTAGTTTTGGAATTAACGGAGACAAAAATCATGTGCGATACCTTTGTTATCCTACCCGATTCAACCGAAAATGGCGACATCATTTTCGGCAAAAATAGCGATAGGCCACACGGTGAAATCCAAGACGTTATTGTCATTCCTTCCCAAACACATAAAACAAGCGAAATAGTTGAATGCACCTATATCACAATACCGCAAGTAAAAAAAACCTTGGCCGCTATTCTGTCTAAGCCAAGATGGATGTGGGGTGCGGAAATGGGCGCTAACGAATGCGGTGTCGTCATCGGTAACGAAGCCATTTGGACGACAGAACCTTATCAAAACCAAGGTTTACTCGGCATGGATTTAGTCAGATTAGGCCTAGAACGAGGCGAAACCGCAAAAGAAGCCCTGAACATTCTCATCGAACAGCTTGATGAATACGGACAAGGCGGAAGCTGTGCTGAAGAGTTCTCCATGAACTACCATAACTCTTTTATAATTGCCGACACAGAAGAAGCTTATGTGTTAGAAACGGCCGGAAAATACTGGGTTGCAGAACAAGTGAAAAGTGGCAGTCGGTCAATTTCTAACAATCTCAGCATCCGGCATAAAGGCCATCTTCGCCATCAAGAAGTGATTGAACAGGCGAGAATGATGGGAGGCTGTCAGAACGAAAAGGATTTTGACTTTGCTAGGATATTCTCTGAGGGCGGCATTGATGAGACACCCTCTACCGACACGCGAGAAGGGCGAGTACGAGAACTCTGCCAATTGAACATGGGAAAATTTTCCATTGAAACGGCCAAGTCAATTTTACGCGATCACCAAGGCAGTGTTTGTATGCACGGCGAATTTGAGACAACCGGTAGTCAAATCTCTTCACTTTCAAAACAAGGTTGTGAACATTGGTTCATTAACCAGCCTCTTCCTTGCAAGCAAGAATATAAAAAATATGATTTTTAAGTGTCCAAACCTAAAACTCGATGAGCAAGTTTTTGAGGAGCAGTCCCATTAGCCCAGAGATAAATATCGGGTGTGTCCCAGTTGTCCTACTATCGATAACAAAGTCTTGCCGCTCAAATTTCTTAATTAGGCTCGGTTGGAGAATTGATGTTCAGGCAACCGCGAAACTTTTGCCTGAAGGTCAGTTTTTGTTAATGTGCATTCACAAAAAAACCAAAGTTTTGTCGAATTGGCGGTTTTTTTGAGGGCCATGTTGTGAAATTGATTCACTTGATTTGATTGATGGCCCTTATTAAATGAAAAATGAAAAATGAAAAATGAAAAATTGCGTTTATCAAAAAACAAAGGTTTTGTAGAATTGGTGGTTTTTTTGAGGGCCATGTTGTGAAATTTGATTTGAGTGATGGCCCTAATTAAATGAAAAATGAAAAATGAAAAATGAAAAATTGCGTTTATCAAAAAACCAAAGTTTTGTCGAATTGGCGGTTTTTTTGAGGGCCATGTTGTGAAATTTTATTTGAGTGATGGCCCTTGATTGAAAAAACTTAAGTAGGACAAGTGGGACACACCCTAAATCTCTAGGCTAAAAGTTTAAGTTTCCGTCAGTCAACTGTTAAAAAAGCCGCAAGTGCCCTTTAGGGTACAGCAGCTCCAAACCATGAGGAGTCGCTCACTGGCGGAGAACTTGATCATCGAGTAAAAGTTTGGACGGAAACCTCACCACCTGTGTAAAACTCTTTTGAGGTTTCGGGAATAGAGGGTTCGCAAAGCCAATTCCCGAAACATTGGCAAGTAGTCCAAACCTAAAGGTTTGGAAGGAAACATCACGGCACGGGAAAATGAGTATTGTTAAACAATCAACTAAGCCTTTGAACTTAAACGGATTAAGCTTTACACCAATCCGTAGACACAAACGCAGCAAGCCGCGCCC
>Ga0190345_1000740_pt1 | contig 10370 bp, 9 predicted proteins | sample 48721334_MG_FD_161674 | JGI IMG/M metagenome (GOLD analysis project Ga0190345, IMG submission 161674) | Hydrothermal vent microbial mat bacterial communities from Southern Trench, Guaymas Basin, Mexico - 4872-13-3-4_MG | ecosystem: Environmental > Aquatic > Marine > Hydrothermal vents > Microbial...
TGCTTAAAAAAATAAAAACTAAAACTAAAATTCTTTTTATTCATAGTTTGCAATCGCCAAAACATAGTTTGTATTGCGAAATTATAAAAGGAGAAATGAAATCAGGCAAACAAGCGCTCGTTTTATTTCCAGAATATTTTGATGTCTATAATTTTGCCAATTTTTATATTGATAAATTTGGAGAAAACAAAACCGCTGTTTTGACAAGCGAATTGACAAAAAATCAATATTTTAACGAGTGGCGAAAAATTAAAGACAGCTCGGCAAAAGTTATAATCGGAACGCGCCAAGCGGTTTTCGCGCCGTTTCAGAATTTGAAATTAATTATTGCCGACGATGAGCACAATTCAAGTTATAAGCAATGGGATATGAACCCGCGATATCACGGAATAAAAACCGCGGAAAAATTGGCAAAAATTTGGAAAGCGAAAATTATTTTATCGTCGCAAGCTCCAAGCGTTAAAAGTTATTATGAAATAAAAAATAAGCTGAATCTTGCATATTTCGGACAAAAGGAGTTGAACTTCTTTTGCCAAATAATAGATATTAACGCCGAACGGCAAAAAGGAAATTACTCTGTTTTGTCTGAAAGTTTGAAAGATAGTTTGCTGGAAAATATTTATAACAGGCGGCAAGCGATAATTTTTATTCCGCGGTTGGGAAATGACACAATTATCCAATGCAAAGATTGCCGTTGGATAGCGCAATGCAAAAACTGCAAAACAACGTTGATTTCTTACACGAATTATTTATATTGCCAAAAATGCCGGGAAAAAATAGAGTTAATAAAAAAATGCCCGAGATGCGAAGGGCAGAATATAAGATCATTCGGCTATGGTTCAGAAAAAATTGAAACGGAGATAAAAAAATTGTTTCAAAATAAAAATATAAAAATAGGCCGTTTGGACAGCGAAACCGCTTCCAATAAATCAAGACAGATTAAAATATATAAAGATTTTATAAATGGAAAAATTGATGTCTTGATTGGCACGCAGATGGTTTTGAAAAATTGGAATTTGGAAAATCTTGCTTTGACGGCAGTTTTATTCCCTGAAATAATTTTCAATCAGCCGGATTTCAACTCCCGCGAAAAATCATTCCAGTTTCTTATGTCTCTTTGCAATAAAGCGAATAGAAATCATAAAATCATAATTCAGAGCCATAAGCCGGACAGCGATATATTTAAGATTATTAAAAACGGCAATCTTGATAAATTTTATTCGGAAGAATTGAAAAACAGGCAGGCAATTTCAAAGTCCCAAATCGGTTATCCCCCATTCTCACAACTTATCAAACTAATTTATAAAGATTTAGATCCGAAAATATGCGAAAGCGAAGCCAAAAGAACATATGGGATTTTAAACGGTAAAATAACAAACGGCAAAAATTTGAAAAACAAATTTGAAATCATCAAACCGTTTCCCGCTTCCAGTTACAAAGAATACAATAAATATCGCTGGCACATAATTATTAAATCAATTTGTGAAAATATCGCGCTAAGAGATTCTTTGTTAAATTTAGTCAAAAAAAACTGGGTTATTGATATTGACCCAGACAGTGTTTTATAGCGCGACAAGCGCGTATTCTATCATTGACAAAAAGAACTTATAGTTATATTATAATAAAAACGCTTCTTATTTGTAGATTGGAGGGCTGAAAGAACAAAACTATGATAATTCCAGATTTTTCCAGAGAGGAAAGATTGTTTAAAAAAGGATATAAAATTATTGCCGGCATAGACGAAGCTGGACGCGGCCCCTTAGCCGGTCCGGTTGTGGCGGCAGCTGTTGTTTTTGATAATAACGACAAAAAAGCAAAGGAGTTAATTGAAATTGGAATAAGGGATTCAAAAACTTTATCTTCCAAAAAAAGAGAGTTTTTGTATAATATTATAATAGAAAATTGCAGCAATTGGTCAATCGGCATTGTTTCAGAAGAGATCATTGATAAAATAAACATACTTGAAGCCAGCAAACTTGCTATGAAAATGTCCGTTGAAAAATTAAATATTGAACCCGACTTTTTGCTAATAGACGGAAGACACACGATTGAGAATTATCCGGCAAGCCAAATGGCTATTCCAAGCGCGGATCAAAATATTTTTTCGGTAAGCGCGGCCTCCATCATAGCCAAAGTTACCAGAGACAGAATATTAATTAATCTTGACAAAGAATACCCCGAATATGGATTTGCCAAGCATAAAGGTTATGGCACAAGATTGCATATTGAAATGCTTGCGAAAATGGGTCCGTGTAAAATACACAGGAAATCATTTAGTCCCGTCAAAAAATTAATATTAAATAAGGTCTGCTGATTTTCTTCAATTATCTCTCCCCTTCCTCTCCCCCCCTAACAAAGGGGGACTGAGGGGAAGGGTTGAGGGGTTTGAAAAAGAGGTTAAAACAAGCTAAATTATTTTTTAATATTTTCTGAATTTATCTCTTCTTATAAAAATTAGATGAAAATTAGCAGGTCCTAAATAGGGTTAAGTAATATAAAATCAGCGCGTTTCTAAATCTTAATTTATTAATAACAGAAATAAGAATCAATATATTGTTACATTGTTATGCATAGCGTGATAATATAACAACTTTTTATATTTTTATGCTATGCATAACAATTTAGCAATGTAACAATTTGATAATTTAATAATTGTAAAACAACAAAAAATTCAAAATAGAGTCATCAGTTTTATTTGAGTACTAATTTCTAATTATAATAATTTATATGCCACATCCAAAGAAACGAACAACTAAATCGGCAAAAAACCAGCGAAGATCACATCACGCTTTAAAAAAAGTAAATTTAATTAAGTGCGGCAAATGCGGAAAATCAATCAAACCGCATCACGCCTGCTCTAATTGCGGTTACTATAATGGCAAAGAAGTAATTGATGTTATGAAAAAACTTTCAAAGAAAGAAAGGATAAAAACTAAAAAAGCTGGATCCGAAAAAAAAGAAGAAAAAAAAAATTAATAAGCAATAAAATTTTTATCTCAACTCATCTTGATTGTCAAATTGTCAAATTGTTACGCATAGCGCATATTTACAATTACATTATTATATTGCAACTGCTAAATTGTTATGCTATGCATAACAATTTAGCAATATAACAATTTAACAATTTAATTATGTTCAACAGACACTTATTCAGGTCAATCGTGATGCAGAGTTTGTACGAATGGGATTTTGAAAATTCTATAATTGGAAGCGCCGATAAAAAAGAAAAATTCAGCAAAACCGCGCTTGATAATATAACTAAAAACAATATCAGAGAACACGGGCTTGAAGAAAAAAACAGCAGCTTTGTGTTTGATACAATAGACGGTATTTTTAAAAACTTTAAAGAAATAAATTCCATAATAAAAAGATTGGCTCCCGAATGGCCAATAGAACAAATAACTATTATTGACAGAAATATTCTTAGAATTGGAATTTATGAAGTTATTTTCGGCGAAAGAAAGGATGTGCCGCCAAAAGTCGCAATCAATGAAGCGATTGAACTTGCTAAAACATTCGGCGGAAATTCAAGCGGCAAATTTGTGAACGGGGTTTTGGGGAGTTTGTATAAGGAAGTGGGGAAAAATAAGACGGACAATAATAAGTGTAACATCTAAAATTTCAGCGCTTTTTCGCAAGAAATTTATTGTAACTTATAGTAACTGATAGTAATTTATCGTTAAGAAATTTCAATATTCGCTTAAACAAAGACGACACATCGACATGTCGCCTTCAAAAACGCTTTGCGTATGTGTTGAAAACCTAATTACCTTGAATTACGAAATGCCGTTCTTTGTCATTCCGAAACGGAACCGCAGTGGAGTGAGGAATCTATAAAATACAGCAAACGCGGCTAACCTTGTTCTTAGATCCCTCAGTCGCTATCGCTCCTTTCGGGATGACAGAAAAAAGGATGCTTATTTCGTAATTCAAAGTAATTTATCGTTGTTTGCAAAAACAGCTGATTACAAATACTTAGGGTCTGTTGATTTTTTCCAATTATCCCCTCCTTTTTTTGATAAGGGGGAGTTGGGAGAAGTTGGAGGATTTGAAAAAGCGACTAAAACAAGCTGAATTATTTTTTAAAGTATTTCTAAATTTATCTCTTTTTATAAAAATTAGATGAAAATCAGCAGAACAAAATCATTTATGTCATGCGCGATATATTAAATCATTAAAATAAACAAATGAAAAACATATCAAAATTAGAAGAAAAAATAGGAATAGTTTTTAAAAACAAAGATCTTTTGAGGCAAGCTTTAGTTCACCGTTCTTATTTAAATGAGCACCGTGATTTCAAGCTCGACAATAATGAAAGATTGGAGTTTCTGGGAGACGCTGTTTTGGAACTTGTTTCCACTGAGTATCTTTATAGCAAGTTTCCGAATCCAGAAGGAGAGCTGACAAATTTCAGGGCCGCTCTCGTTAATGGAAAAATGCTCGCTAAAATTTCAAGTGAGATTGGATTGGAAAATTATCTATTAATGAGCAGAGGCGAATCAAAAGATGTCGGAAAGGCGCGGCAATATCTTCTCGCTAACGCTTTGGAAGCGGTAATCGGCGCGATTTATCTTGATCAGGGATACAGAAAATCAAAGAAATTTATCTCGGATAATATTTTATGCAAAATGAAAGATGTTCTTGAGGAAAAATTGTATCAGGATCCGAAAAGCAAATTCCAGGAAAAAGCGCAAGAAAAAACCGGCGTAACGCCATCCTACAAAGTTCTTAAAGAATGGGGACCGGACCATAGCAAACATTTTGTAATTGGGGTATACTTGGAAGATAAGAAAATCGCTGAAGGAGAAGGAACAAGCAAGCAAGCCGCGCAAAGAAACGCGGCAAAAGAAGGATTGGAAGTGAAAAAATGGAAATAATTTTTTTGACAACTCCTATAAAATCCATTAAACTAAATTCAGAAGCGATTGGAACGGCTACCAACCGCTCTTGGTTTTGAGAAGGTCATAAATAACAAGGTCATTGGCGGTAAGACAGATCATCGGTCATAAGTTATTGGAAAACTAACTAACAACCAGAGAATAGTAACTATTCCTGCTGCTTATAACCTTGTTGCCTGCGACATAATCATCAATCCCGAATACTCGGGACTAAGCTTCTAAACAATTTGAAAGTGTCTCTTAATTTTAAGAGAAATTTGGGTGGAACCGTTCCGATAACATCTAATGATCGGAACCCCAAAGCGCAAGTTTTATTCTTGGGCTTTTTTAGTTAAAAAAATTATCAGCAGACCATATTAAATCTTAAAATAAAATTATGAACAAAGAACAAAAACTTGAAATCAAACGCCATTCGCTGGCGCACATTTTAGCCGCCGCCGTTTTGGAAATGTTTCCCGAGGCGAAGTTCGGCGTGGGACCGAATATTGAAAATGGGTTTTACTATGACTTTGATCTGCCGCGAACTCTCATTCCCGAAGATCTGCCGATTTTGGAAGAGAAAATGAAAAAGATTATTAAGCAAAACCTGCCTTTTGACAAAAAAATTATTAGCTACCAAAAAGCGATTGAACTCTTCAAAAAAGCTAGACAGGATTATAAAGTGGAAATTTTGAAAGACGAAGCGAAAGAGAAGGAGGTGTCACTTTATAAAACAGGCAATTTTGTTGATCTATGCAAGGGTCCTCATCTCGATTCCGCCGGTGAAATAGATATAAGGTCATTTAAACTGACAAAAATCGCTGGCGCTTATTGGCGGGGAGACGAGAAAAACAAAATGCTCCAAAGAATTTACGGCATCGCTTTTGAGAATAAAAAAGAGTTGGATGAATATTTGAAAAAAATAAAAGAGGCGAAAAAAAGAGACCATCGGAAATTGGGACAGGAGTTGGAGCTATTTCTAATAAATCCTATTGTTGGACAGGGGTTGGCGTTGTGGCAGCCAAAAGGCGCCCTTCTTTGGAAAATTATGGAAGATTTTTGGTACGAAGAGCATCTAAAAGCCGGTTATGAATTGGTCCGCACGCCGCATATCGGCAACCGAAAACTCTGGGAAATTTCCGGCCACTGGGGGTTCTATAATGAAAGTATGTACCCTCCGTTGGAAGTGGGGCAAAATTTGGAAGAAGCGCAAAAAGGCAAAAAAGCGGCTATCAAAGAAGAATATTTGTTAAAGCCAATGAACTGTCCGTTTCATGTCGTCATCTATAATTCAAAACCGCGCAGTTATAGAGAATTGCCCGTCAGATGGGCGGAATGCGCTGCCGTCTACCGCTATGAAAAATCGGGGGAACTTTCAGGACTAACTAGAGCGCGCGGATTTACGCAGGACGACGCCCATATAATCTGCGCGAAAGAACAGGCGGAAGACGAGCTTAAAAAAGTGCTGGATTTTATAATATTTATTTTTAAGTCATTTGGTTTTAATGAATATAAAGTTTATCTTTCTACCAGAGATCCCAAAAATAAAAAATATGCCGGCTCGGACGAAGGTTGGAATTTCACAGAGAAAACGCTGGAAAAAGCCGCCAAAGAAAAAAATCTGAATATTGAAAAGGATGTCGGCGGAGCGGTGTTTTACGGACCTAAACTGGACTTCAAGATCAAGGATTGCTTGGGCAGAGAATGGCAATGTTCAACATTGCAGTATGACTTTAATCTCCCGGAAAAATTTGATATGACTTACATAAATAAAAAGGGAGAAAAGGAAAGACCATTTATGCTTCATCGGGCTTTATTCGGTTCTTTTGAAAGATTTATCGGCGTTCTGATTGAACACTACGCCGGCGCTTTTCCTGTTTGGCTCTCTCCTGTTCAAGTTAAAATTCTCCCTGTCTCTTCCGAGAAACATTTGGACTACGCCAAAAAAGTTTATTCTATGTTATTAGAAAATAATATCAGAACGGAAATTGACGACAGCGATGAAAGCGTTGGTAAAAAAATCCGCGACGCCGAGAAACAAAAAATTCCTTATATGTTGGTGGTAGGAGAGAAGGAAATCGGCGGCAATTTAGTTGCTGTGCGGGCGCGGGGATTAAAAGATATTGAGAATGTGGGAATTGAAGAGTTTGTTAGAAAAGTTAAGAAAGAGATTGAAAATAAGAAGTAGTTTTGAGAAAAAATAAAATAGTATGGTAATATGTATTACCATACTATTTTATTTTGAGTAAAGTTTGGTAAATTATGAGGTTGACAAGAGCTATCAAATAAATTATTCTTTTTGTAAAGGAATAAAAGGAGGATGTAGCATTGGTATTAAGAATAGCAGACTTTATGCCTTTCTTTCAAGAAGAGTATAAAGGAAAGATAAAAGACCACTTCGTTGCGGTTTTAAAAACCAGAAGTGGAACAATAGAAGCCGCAGGAAAAATAAAGATAAGAGAGGGACAACCTCACTTATTAGTACATATCGCATCTAAAATAAGGGGGAACCGAAAAAAAATATATCGATCATATGGACCAGGGACAAAAGTGAAAAGAGTATTATTATAAAACTAAGTGATTCTTGATTGAATCACTTTTTTTTGTTATGGTGTTTTTATGAAGTATTTTATCAAAACCTATGGCTGTCAGATGAATTATTCCGATTCGGAAAGAATCGCGGCGGTTTTGGAGACGGCGGGATATAAAAAAACATTATCAGAAGATGATGCTGATTTGATTGTCATTAACGCCTGTTCCGTCAGACAATCAGCAATAGATAGAATTTCAGGAAGATTTAAAAAATACAAGAGACTTAGAAAAGCAAATCCCGGTTTGAAAATAGTTTTGACAGGCTGTGTTTTGGAGAACAATAGAAAAAAATTTGAGAAGATGTTTGATTTGATTGTTGGAATTGAGAAAATTGAACGCATAGTAAAATCCCCCCTGCCCCCCTTCAATAAAGGGGGAGAGATTATCCCCCCTTTGAAAAAGAGGGTTAGGATGATTTCTTCTAATTATTTCCAGATAAAACCTCTTCGCCAAAGTAAATTTTCCGCTTATGTGCCAATTATGACTGGGTGTAATAATTTCTGCGCTTACTGCGTTGTGCCATATACCAGAGGGCGGGAATATTCAAGGCCGGCGGAAGAGATATTAAGCGAGATTAGAGATTTAGTTAAACAAGGATATAAAGAAATTATTTTATTGGGACAAAATGTGAATAGTTATAGGTCTAAAATACCAAATACCAAATACCAAATACCAAATGAATATCAAATATCAAATTTTAAACAAGCTCACAATTCACAATTCATAATTCATAATTCCAATAATATTAACTTTCCTACTCTCCTAAAACTAATCAACGACATCCCTGGAAATTTCTGGATTAGGTTTTTAACCAGCCATCCGAAAGATATGTCGGAAGAACTAATTAAAACAGTGGCAGAATGCGAGAAAGTAACGCCTTATATTCATCTGGCTTTGCAATCGGGCGATGACGAGATTTTAAAAAAGATGAACCGCAAATATACTGCCGAACATTTTTTAGAATTAGTAAAAATGATTAGAAAATATATTCCCGACGCCGCCATTTCCACCGACATTATTGTCGGCTTTCCCGGCGAAACGGAAAAGCAATTTCAAAACACCGCCACGGCAATGAAAGAAGCAAAATTTGATATGGCTTATATTAACAAATATTCCTCTCGCCCCGGCACCGCGGCGACGAAATTAAATGACAATGTCAGCTGGCAAGAAAAAAGACGCCGCGAGAAAATTCTAACAGAGATATTAAAAAAGACAGCCATAGAAAATAATAAAAAGTATACTGGGAAAATTGTTGAGGTATTGGTGGATGAATTGAGAATTGAGAAATTGAGAAATAAGGAAATTGGGATATTATTCGGAAAAACAAAGAGTTTTAAGAATGTGAAAATAGATATTGGAAATTGGATATTGGATATTAAGAGAAACAACAAACAGTATGGTAATATATATTACCATACTAAAAATAAAAAGCTGGCAGATATTGAGGCAAGTATTAAACAGTATGATAATACATATTACCATACTGAAAGTTTAATTGGAAAATTCCTGAATATAAAAATAACCCAAGCGGGAGCTTGGGGTTTGGAAGGAAGGATAATAAAATTTTAATATCCCATTATTTCTAAGGCACTATCCTTAACTCTTGAAAGATAGAAAACTTCTCCTTCAGAAGTGTCCCTTTTCTCTATTAATAATCCTCCTGGCGAGATTATTCTCGCTATAGATTCTTGATAGTTCGAAAGAACAAATTCAACTTCTTCTTTCGAGCAGCCCACCTCTTGCGCTATTTTCTCAAGAGTGAATTCTTCGTTTTCTTTGCCGTTCTCAATAAGATAGTATATCTTACCAAGGATACGGTCAAATTCTTCTTCATTTATGGACATTTAATCTCCTCCTTTTTCAATCTATCATTTTCAAAAAATCCTGTCAAATAAAAAAGATGGAGATTAGCAAATCCCCATTTTCCGTTTCCATATCTCTGGTTTGACACAAAGAATTTTTTTCTCTTCATGAATTTCCCAGCAACCGACATAACCTATTTCTGGATTAAAATAAGTTATCGAAATACCAGTTGTATATCCAGTAGATACGGATCTTATTCTTCTATCTACCCAAGATGCTAAGCATCTCCAGCTACAAAACTGTAGCGAATCCCCAAGAGAGAGACTCATTCCGTATCCCCCTTTTTCTTTTATCTTGGATATTAATTCTATCCAAGATTCCATTTCTTTTTTACATTCATCACATCTGTAAAATTTTGCCATTTTAGGCACCTCCTATTTTTCTTCACTTTACCACTCCCAAAAACTTTGTCAAATAAAAAAGAATCGGTGTTGACCGAAACTTCACATGTTTGGAATTTGTCTGATATCTTTTGCGATATTAGACGGGATAAACAATCCGTCAATATTGACTCCTTCCGACAATTTATCTTCTGGAGTAGAATTGATTTCATTCACAATTCTCATTGGGATAAAAAAATTATCTCTATCCCTAACCCCAGCGGCATAGTTGGTTATGCCTTCTCTATTCGTTTCCGTAACTGCCACGACTCTAAGTCCTAATCCTTTAATCGGAACGGACTTTATATCTACTTTAATCATCTTTTATCCTCCTTTTTCAGATTCACAAGCGGCGCCCGCAAATCCAAAATCAATATACTCTTCCTAAAAATTATGTCAACCCCGTTTCTAATTTCACAAGATACTTTGAATTGCGAAATAAGCATCCCTTTTTTTGTCATCCCAAAAGGAGCGATAGCGACTGAGGGATCTAAGAATAAGGTTAGCCGCGTTTGCTGTATTTTATAGATTCCTCACTCCACTGCGTTCCGTTCCAAATTTTATAAGTAACTATGGTTTGCTGATTTTCTCCAATTATCCCTCCCCTCCCCCCTGACAAGGGGGGTTAGAGGGATTGGGGGGACTAAGGGGGGTTGAG
>Ga0190345_1000750_pt1 | contig 10278 bp, 16 predicted proteins | sample 48721334_MG_FD_161674 | JGI IMG/M metagenome (GOLD analysis project Ga0190345, IMG submission 161674) | Hydrothermal vent microbial mat bacterial communities from Southern Trench, Guaymas Basin, Mexico - 4872-13-3-4_MG | ecosystem: Environmental > Aquatic > Marine > Hydrothermal vents >...
GAGTGAGTTTACTTTTATATAGAAATGATTATTTGAAGAGCGTGGTTTATGGTGAGGGTCAGGATGAGTTAGTTGTTGATGAGGAGGAAGAAGGATAATGGCAGATGCAATAGTAATTTATCGTAAAGAATTGAAATCTAATAGTTGGGCACGTTGGATGGTGAGCCGAACTATGAAACAAAATAAGAATAATCTTATTTCTATTGTAGGAAAAACAGGTTCAGGAAAGACATGGAGTGCAATATCTATTTGTGAACTTATGAGTAAAATAGATGGTGTTCCTTTCACAATCGAACACGTTGTTTTTAGTTTAAGTGAATTAATGGATTTGATTAATAGTGGAAAATTAAAACGAGGTAGTAAAATAGTTTTTGATGAACCCCAAGTTAGCATAAGTGCCAGAGAATTTCAAAGCGAGGCAAATAAGGTGTTTAACTATTTACTCTCTACATTCAGACATAGGAATTTAACTTTATTTTTTTGCACACCCTTTGAAACTTTATTGGATAAAAATACCAGAAGATTATTTCACGCACGTTTTGAAACAATGAGCATTAATAGAAATAATAATACCTGCAGAATCAAACCACGATTTTTGGAATATAGTGATTATAAAACTGAACCATATAGAAAACAATTAATAGTTCTATATAAAGGTGAAGGTGACAGGATGAAATCTCAAAAGTTATTTTATTGGGATGTACCTAAACCTAATAAAGAATTAATTGAACAATATGAGAAAAAGAAATTAGATTTTACAAATAATTTAAACAAAAATATATCTGAAAGGTTAAAAAGATTTGATGAAAGTGGTAGTAGTTTAACAGCTAAGCAAGTTGAAGAGGTAATAAATAGAAAACCATTAACAAATAGGCAAGAAGAAGTTATGAAAGTGTTAGCTAATATAAAGGAGAGCAATAGATATGAAATAGCAAGCAAGAAGTTAGGTATTTCTTTCAATGCAATACATAAAAACAAGATATTAGCTGAAAAGAAAGGTTATACATTAGAGGAGTTTAGAGAAAATGATGATTAAAACCATTAATATGAGCTTATATAGTGCAAATACTGGGTTTTTACCCATTTTTACTATAATTAATCTTAAAATGCTCTCCCATGCACATTAAATTAATTTGTAAGATGGGAATTTTCACTATCATTATAGTAAAATAAATGTTTGTCAAAACAACATGATTTAACAAGAACAATGGAAGAAAAAACAAAAGATGATGAGATAATAAGCAAGGATATTGAATTAGAAGGATTAGGATTGGGTGAGTCAGATGATATTAGTGACACTTACAACATAGTTCCAAGTGTATCTAATAAGAACTTGCCAGTAAACCAAGAGGCAATTAAATACACTGACAAAGATATAACTCTTGAATTGTATAGTTCAGTTTTGTCAATTAATTGTCTTGCAGAATTATTAATAGGAGTTAAGAATGAGTTAGATGCACAATTAAAAAGTAAAAAACAAGAAAACAATGAGGGGGGTTATGTTGGATAAGAGTACTGTCCACAAAATAATCCAATTAAATAAACATAAAAATTCGTAAAAAAAGCCAGTCCATTAATGCGTCCATTAAAAGATGAAAAAGCAAATTAAACAAAAAGGCTATTATATTACAAGAGAAGGAATTAAGAGATATTCATTAGGCAGACAGAAAGGCTCTAAAGACAAAAAGAGAAGAAGAAGAGCTGGTTATATAGCAAGATACCTTAATAAAAAAACTACCCCCTCAAAAATACCTTAATTTAAAGTAAAGAAAATGCATAACAAACAAACGCTCGTTTATTTAAAATGTCTGAAGATATAGAACTTAAATTTAAGGAATATAAAAAGCAACAAAGGACCATTAAAAGATGAAGAAACAAATTAAAATTTATTTAGAACCTGCAGATGAGAAAAAGTTTAGGGAGAAAGCAGGAGAGAGTGGCTTTGTTGGTAGAGGTTCATTAACGAAGTTTTGTGAGAAGATAGCAAGAGAAGAGATTTGTTTTCTTGATGATAACTTAAAAAAAATGTTGAAAGTCCTATATCCACAAGAGAAATAGGACTAACTTAGTCCTATATTGTTATTACTTCTCTCAGTTTTGTAAGATTATGCCTAAGAGAAAAAAATCTACATTCTTATTAACTATTAGTCAAGGTGATTTAAAACTAATTCCCTTTCCTAAAAAGAAATCTAAAAGAAGGAAAAAGAAAAAATGATTGGAATTGAAGTCACAGAAGAGACAAAGCTTAAAGTTCAAAAAGCTATATCAAAATTAAATAGCACAACACCATTTTTATTTGACGAAAAATCTTTTATTTGTCTGGCTTTAGAGTTTACCTCTGGGGTTATTCTCCAAGATTTAAATCTGTTTGAGGTGGTAGAATGAAGTATAGATTTTTACTTAAATTAAATAATAGGCGGGAGTTTTAATGGATTTGCTTTCAAGATTTTTTAAATCTAAAACAAAAAAACCAGGAAGTCTTTCTTCTGGTGGAACTTATGATGTAACCACTAAGACCTATACAGACCCTATGGGTAATAAGATGAGTACAGATATAAAGTCAGCTCAAAAAGCTGGCGCTGTAATGACTTTTGGAGGTGGAGGAGGTCGGAGTTATGTTGGTGGTGGAACTTATGATGTAACTACTCATACTTATACAGACCTTTTTGGAAATAAAATGAGTATGGACATAGAATCAGCTCAAAAAGCTGGTGCTACTTTTATTTCCAGTTTAGAATCTCAATTAAGAAGTAAAGCAGAAGCTGAAGCTGAAGCTAAAGCTAAAGCAGAAGCTGAAGCTAAAAGATTAGAGCAACAAAGAATAGAACAACAAACTCAAGCAGAACAGCAAAGAATTGAGAGGTTACAAATGGCATATGCTAAACAAAGATTTGGCGAGGTGTCTCCAATTAGAAGAGAAGGAACTTTAGTTGGATTTTTAACACCAGAAGGAAGAGTTAATTTATCTCAAACATCTAAACAATTTATGGCTGGTCAAGTAACTACAAAAGAATTACCTCCAAAAAAAGCTGGACAAATAAAAGCTTCTGGAAAGTTTGTTTTTCATAAGGAGTTTATCACTACTCGTAAACTTCCATCCAGTATCAAAGGAGTTCCCCTTATGCAAGATGTTGTTGTTGATGAAAGTGGTAAATTTATAAGATTGGCTACAGAATCAGAAAGCAAATCTTTGAGGGAGCAAGAAACTATGTTAAAACCTATTGAAGCAAAAGATTTTGGAATAAAGTTTCAGGAAATAAAAGCTAAGTTATATACTGATGTATCAAGAGCAGAAGGGTTAAAAGCATTTAAGCTCGGAGCTTATCAAACAGGTTTGGGTTTTGTAAGTGCTGGAATTGATTTAGGAGGAGCAGTTATTCATCCTATTAAGACAGGAAAGGGGCTTATAACAGCAGTTACACACCCTAAAATGACTTTTGAAAGTTTAAGAACATCTATGCAATCTTCTTTTCGAAGAGAACCATCTTTTGCTATAGGAAGAATGTTTGGGGAAATTGCATTGCTTAAATCTCCTTCTTTAGTAACTAAAGGTATAGATATTATTAGGACAAGAAAATTAATCTCACTTCCTTCTAAAAGTGTTATTGCTCCTGAATTTTATTCAGGACAAAGGTTTCCCAGCATAACAAAAGGAACAACAGCAGGAGAATTATTAAGAGAATTTCAACCAGTTAAACGAGTTGGAGTTACTAAATTTGTTGGATTTCATGCTTCCTCTAAACCATTTAAGAAAATAACAATTGCAGAGGGTGGAACTTCTGAACTTAAGGGTCTTTATTTAGCCCCAAAAGTTTCCCCACATTTTTTAAGGATAAGTGGTGAGCGAAAGTTATTATCATTAAGGATGTTTGATACATTAAGACCTTCTGTTATTAAAATAAGTCCTACTGAATTTAAGTTAGCTGAAGGAGTATCTTTTAGTCAAAAAACTATGGCTTCTCTCCCTAAAATGAAAAGCTTTTTTATTAAAAGGGCGGAGTTAGGAAAAGCATATATTCCTTTTGTTAAAAGAGAGAAGGAAGCTGTAATTCCATTAGGAACAAAATTAGTACAATCTGAAAGAAGGTTTTATTTTGAATTTGAAGGTAGAAAAGTTCCTATTATGGAATTTGAAACACTACCTAAAAAGATGTCTAAAACACTTGAAGTGAAAAAGTTTTCAACTAAAGACATATCAAAAATTTCAAGTTATGGTAAATTTAAGCAGAGAGGATTAATTACTCCTTCTGAAATGATATTAGTTGCTAAGAGTTCAAAGCGTTCTGTAAAACCTATAAGTTCAGTTAATAGGAAATTAGTTAGTTCTGCATACAAACCTGTAAGTATAAGCTCTTATCCCGCATACAAACCTTTAAGTGTTGGTTCTTATTTTAAATCACGAACAAAAGGAGGACTCTTAACAAGTTATCCTAAATCTTCTGGAAGAAGTAGAGGCATTTCAAGTTATGTAAGTTATCCTCGAGAGATATCAACTAATACACTTACTGGAACAGGGAGAATTATCTCTCCTTTCCCTAAAAAATTAAAATCCAAGAAAAAACCAAAAAAGAGTTTCACAGTATATGAAAGGCGTTATGGAAAGTTTAGACCAATAGGAACTGGATTAAGTTTAAGACAAGCTTTAAGTATTGGTAAAATGCAGGTATCTAAAAGTTTAGGTGCTACTTTCAAAGTCAAGCAAACTAAAGGAAAAGCATTAAGTCAACCATTTAAGTTTAGTGGATTTAGAACCAAACAAACTCCTTCAGGAACTTTGTTTATTGAAAAAAGGAAATATAGATTATCTAAACCAACAGAAGTTAAAGAAATTCAAAGAGCAAGGAAGAGAAAAGTTAAGAAAATTTCAAGGAAGAGAAAGAGAAAGAAAACATCTTCATTATTTTAGTGCTTTCAAAAAAGATACTTCTTTCACTTCATTAATTATTTGTTCTTTCCTTCTTAAACTTTTAATTATTATCTCAATAATGGCTTTCATTTTCTTTATATTTTTTTTATTTTTTAAAAGTTCTTCCTCTAATTTTTTAATTTTTTGATTATCTTCTTTTGTTAATTTTTCAATCTTATATATTTTCTCATCAAGCTCTTTTCTTAAATCTTCATTGTCTAAATGAGCATATATTTTCATTCCTGTTTCCAAACTATGACCTGCATACATTTCATAAACCTTTGGTGATAACTCCTTAATCATTCTTGTCAAAACACTATGCCTCCAAAGGTAAGGGTATAAATGTTTAGAAAAATTTAATTTCTTTTCAATTTTATTAAGGTGATTAGAAACAGCTTGAGAAGTTATATCAAAAACTTTGTCATTCATTTTTGGAGGTTCATAAAAACATTCTTCCCTATATCTCCTTAAATGCTCTATTGTTTTATTAATAGGAATTATCCTTGTATTACCTGTTTTAGAACTAAACAATTTAACTTCTTTTTTATCAAAACTAATGTCTCTCCAAACTAACTTTAATAATTCTTCAGGTCTTGCACCAGTTTCCTGAAACAATAATAAAAGTGTTTTGTATTTGAAACTATCAGTAGCATGAATTATAATCTCCATTTCGTCAAGAGTTAATAAATCTTCTTTAGATAATTTCCTTTGGTCTTTACTTCTTGCTTTTGCGTCCTCTAATCCATTAAATCTTTCATTCCAATCTCTATACTTCCACTTTAGAAATCTCTTAAATACTTTAATAAAATCATTCTGAGTAGCAACTGCATAATTTCGCTTATTTAAATCTGAAAGAAATCTACGCAAATCCTTAAGGGTTAAATTATCTAATTTACCTTCAAAGAATTCATTAATATAAGTCATCTTATTCCGAATCTTTTTTAAAGTTGATTCTCCTGCTGTAATACCACAATACTCTATGAAATCATCAACATCTTTTTTCATAGAAATCACAAGAAAGGAATGCTTATAAAATTTGGTGTTTTCATAAAACCCTGGGAGCGTCTTGGAGGAACCCTTAATTGTGCTTTTTTATTTTTAGCTTTACTTGATGTTTTGGATTGTTTTTGGTTTATAGCGTTTACAATTTGATTATCTCCTCTCTCTTGTCTTTAAACATCTTATAAAAATGAGGATTTAAGGCATAGACAATTCCCTTTCCTTCTTTCCCTCTCTTATAGATAATTCCCAACTTTTCAAAATTTTCAAAGATTCCTTTAATCTTATCATAAGAAGGTGTTTTTGAGTTGTGTTTTTTTATTTGTTCTAACCACATATCTCTAATTCTTGTTTCAGACATTCCTTTACTTTCTTCAACATACTTCTTCATAATTTTGTCTCTTTGCTTTTTCCTAATCAATCCAAGACCATATCCTGCACCGACAATATTTTGAACAAGAAATCTATAACTATATTTTGGATTTTGTAATGTTTCAGGAGCAAAAAGTTGATGGAATGAAATAAAGATGGCGTCAGTATAAACTTCCCTTATATTTGTTGGGCGAAGATTAATTAAGAAATACTTTAAGACATATAATTCTAAGGGCATTAAAACAATCTTGAAAAGGGTTACATCTTGCTTTAATTCAAGATTTTTTTCAACTATTTCGCTTTTGATAATATTTTTCATACATCACATACATAAACAGAGTTTATAAATTTGTTTATTTTTGTATAGAAAAACCTATACACTCAATCACAATAATATTTAAATACTTAATTGTATTAAATTGTATTAGAAATCCTACATAAACTTACACAAAATTTAAAAAACTTAATCACATAGATTTATTATGGAAAAAATGAGAAGAAAATACGTATGGCAAACACCGATCCTTCTTTCAAGCGAAGAGCGAGAGACTTTAGAAAAGTTAAAAGGAGTTTTGAAAGGAACAAATTCGCAGGTTTTCAGATTGGCTCTTTCAAAACTCGCTCAAGAGTTGTTGGAGGTTAAAAAATGATTAAAAAATTTTATTTTCAAAAAAAACAAGCGGAGCGGAACGGAATTAAATTAACTTTTCGAGTTTTCGTTTTTTCTCGAGGAGTTTTAAGCGAAAATGGGAATTTTGAGATGTGAAAATTGCGGCGATTTTCTTGAGTGGAACGACGACGCAAAATTGCTAATTTGTAGCAATGAAGATTGCAAAGCTGTTCATCAACAGATGAATCGATAAAAATTGTTTGAGAGGCATTCCTGCCTCTCTTTTTTAAAAAAAATGGAATATAAAAAAATACAGAATAAGGGCAATAGAGAAGAAGATAATGCTTTACCTAAGGATAACTCTTTTTTTTGTGAGAACACTATAAACACCCTATTAGCAAAGTTAAATAACAAGCAATATAGAGACACTGTAGAACGAAATAATCTTCTTTTGAATGTAATAAGAATAAAGCAACCAATTTCTAAATATGAATTAGCTAAAATTTCGGGAGTATCTTACTCAACTATAAAACGAATTTTGAAAGAGTTTGTTTTTTGTAATCTTGTTTATGAAAAAATTCAATTAGGGAGTAATGGTTTGTTCGTTAAAATTATTTATCTTAACGAAAAAGAAAACTTGTCTAACGAAAAGAAAAATGAAAATAACCAAAGCTGAATATTTAAAAGCAAAAAAGGAATTGTACGGCTCTTCAGAGGACACACTACGAGTTTTTGTTGATAAAAGTTCTTATGAAGATTTAATTAGGAAGTATCCTTCTGCGAAAGGGAGTATTAATCGATTTATTGAACAAAGGTGTGAATTTTTTCGAGGGAAAACTCAAGAAGAACTTGAAAAATTAGGATTTGAGGAAGGAAAAAAAACAGAGTTTATTAAGAAGGTAGGTGATTTTGTTCGATTTGTTCATATGGATTATGAACCTCCCAAGATTAAGAAAAAGAAAAAACCTTCAGAAGAAAAGACCGAAGTAAAAAATGAAGAAATTTTTGAAATCCTTAAGAACCCAAATTTGTTTAATCTTATAACTGAAAAAGAATTTGATAAAAAAATTACTGGAGAATATAATTCACGAAAAGCAATTTTTTTATCTTTATGTTCTATCTGGGTTAAAAATATTCAAATCCCTCTTAATAATTTTGTTTCTTCTGAAAGTTCAGCAGGAAAAAGTTATGTCTGTGAAAAAATTTTGGATATATTTCCAAAAGAATTGTACGAAAAGAGAAGTAAAATAACTCCAGAAGCATTTACTTACTGGCATACTAATGAGGATGGTTGGAATTGGGACGGAAAGATTTGTTATTTAGAAGATATTACACAAGGAGTTTTGGATTCTCCAACTTTTAAAATAATGTGTTCAGAAGGAAGCATAGCCACTATTGTCAAAAATCAAAAAGCGATTGATTTGATTGTTAATGGAAAACCTTGTATATTAGTAACAACCGCGAGAACAAATCCAACAACTGAATTATTAAATAGGTTTAGTATAACTCAATTGGATGAAAGTTCAAAACAGACCGAAGATGTGACTTATAATCAAGCCCTTGAAATAAAAAATAAAGAATATGATAAAAAATTTACAACTGCTTTGCGATTATTAAAAAGAAAAAATGTTTCTGTGCCTTTTGGAATAGAAATCCATAATTATATCACAAAACATTATTCTTGGAATGATATAAGAATGAGAAGAGATTTTTCAAGATTAAGAGATTTAATTAAATGTTCTGCTATTTTGCATCAATATCAAAGAGAAGAAAAAGAAGGAGAAATAATTGCGAATAAACAAGACTATGAAATTGCGAGAGGGGTTGTTAATTACATCCAGACAACTACTCTCAAAGGTCTGACACATAAATTAAAAAAAGTTTATGAATGTTGTTTAAAAGAGCAGGAATTTAATGCAAAAGAAATACATTCAAAATATCCAATAGTTTCTATGGCAATGTGGTATAGATATTTAGATGGTTTATGCGAGAGAGGTTTATTGACCACAGAATTGAAAGATAGTGTTACTATTTTGAGAGATGGAACAGAGAGACTCGGAAAAAAAGTAACTTATTACAAAGTCCCAAAAACAACTTCTTTTAACCTCCCAAAATATGAAGAATTATTTAAACAAAAGAATAGAAAAGATATAATTGATAGAAAAGATATAAAAGATATAATTGATAGAAAAGATAGTATCAATTATATGAATTCTATCAATTCTACAGTAAATTCGGGTATTGACTTCTCCAAACTTGATTCTATATTTGAAGGAGGTTCTGAAAAATGAATAAAGAACAATTTTGTACCATATTAGAATGTGCTTTATTAAGTTTTGATGGAGTAACAGAAACAGAGCTTATTGTAAAATACAACTTAAATCCAAAAATTGTTAGAATTGGTAATCAATTATATTTTTATCTTAAATCTAAACAAATTAAAGTTCAAAATGAAAACATTAAAGATTCCAAAGTGGTTTTATGAAAGTGGCTTGAATAAAGTGGGGTATCCTGCAATAGACCATATAATAGCTGTAAGAGGCTTATATGGAAACAAAGAAGTTCATTCAAGACCTTATCATATCCTTCAAAGACAAATGGAGCAGGTTGCGGTAATTTGTAGGGCTTGCAATATAGGATTTTTAATAAGTGGTTTTACGACTTATGAGAATAGAGACACTTTTATAATTAAATTTTGGTTAAAGAGGGAGAGAATAGAAGCAGAGTTCTTGCATAATAATCCTCATTTTTTAAATAAATCTAAAGGAAAACAAAAAAATGCCTGAAAAAACAACACTTCAAAGAATTAGAGAATCTTATGAAGAAAATAGTATGCTTTGGAGATTTTTTAAATTTCTTTATAAAATAAATAAGAAAAAATCATTGAAAGGAGGTTTAAATGAAAATGGAAAAAAATAATTGCGTATGCGAAGATTTACCTATAACCTATTGTAGAAAATGTGGTAGTTTCTATGTTTTAGATAGGGAAGGAAACAGAGAAGAAATTTTAATTCAGGTGAAAGAGTAAGTGAATAAAAAATGAATATTGACAACAACTATGGAAAGGATTTGAGTTTTCGGCAGATAGTTCTAACTTACTTACAGAAGATTATGGATTTAAATTTGAAGTTGGTAAATTCCAAGAATAACATAAACTTTGTTAAATGTTATAAAAGAGCTGTATTAGGTTTAAGTGATTTGCTACTTCCCTTTTTCGATAGTGATATGAAAGAAGTATATGATATTTTTCTTAAGGATTGTAAAGATGTTATAAAACAAACAACAGAAAGGGGGATGATAAAAGATAGAGCTGGTTATTTTAATGAAAATATGAGGATTTGTGGAGATTTATTTAGAGGATTGAGTTTACTTTTATATAGAAATGATTATT
>Ga0190345_1000763_pt1 | contig 10209 bp, 9 predicted proteins | sample 48721334_MG_FD_161674 | JGI IMG/M metagenome (GOLD analysis project Ga0190345, IMG submission 161674) | Hydrothermal vent microbial mat bacterial communities from Southern Trench, Guaymas Basin, Mexico - 4872-13-3-4_MG | ecosystem: Environmental > Aquatic > Marine > Hydrothermal vents > Microbial...
CATCTCATCCAAAGACTGAGAAACACTCCACAACAAAACCGTCCAACGCCCTAATTCAAAATAAGGTACCCACTCGGTTTTTAACCAATTCCCTTCGGGCGCTGCTGGCAAAAGCAGCGGCGGCAATGCCACTTTGCTATTTCCTAACAAAGCCTCTCTACCCGTCAACAAACCAGCCCCAAACGCTTTAGCCATTGGAGAAGACGGCCTAACTGGACTAAATCCATGCACATTAGCTGGCGGCCGTTCCCAACGGAATGCCAATTCACGCAACCCGGCTTCCATATCAGCCGTTTTATAAGTCACAACCATTTTATAAAGGGTGTCAATCAGACTTTTAGGTGTCGGTTCTGACACCGTCGTATCTAATGGCGCTTGAGTACCAGACTCATTTTGAAAATGTAACGAGATAATGATTGCCAATACTACCGCAACGAAGACAGAGGCCGTAATTGGTAGAGGGTTATTAAAGAAACCAATTAGTTTTTGAAAAAGTTTCTGATCTTCAACTCCCCTCTTTTCTGGGGATGGGGAAGTGTGATGGGTAAATCTCAGAGCCTCCCGTGCGCTGCTCACTTGCTCCATCCAGTCTTTATAATCAGGATCATCATCGGTTTCTTGTTGCAAGACAGAACTTCTGACGGTTTTTTCAGAAATCCGTTTGATCATATCTGACGCATATTGCAAATCCCACTCTTCCAACAAGCCTACACGCAAACAATCCTTCTTAAACTGTTGAGGACTCATTGAGAAACTGTAGCCGCAACGAAGCGTAACTGGGCCAGATAAGGCCTTGTCTGAAATACCAATATCTTTCGAGCCAACCATTGGATTATTGTCAGCCGGCACAACCAATAGTTGAGAATTTTCTTGAGATGAACCAACAATAACCCATTGAATACCTAATGTTTTAGGGTATTTAAAGATAAAAATATCGCCCGGTTGTGGCCGAGAAGAACACTTAGACAATTCCTCTCTTAGCTGCTCTTGTTTACGTGCTAGCTCAGCACTCAGTTGACGGAATTTTTCTAAAGTATTGCTCATCACATTTTCCTCCTACCTAAAATTGTATAGTCGGCCCAAAAGTATTAATAACTATTAACCTCTATTTGACTTGGTTTCAAGTCAACAAAAATCAATACATTAACCAGTACCGGATATTTTATAACTTCACTCAAAAAATTACAGTGATAATGATAAAAATGTCAATAAATCATTCGACTTTACCTGTTTTATTTAAAACTCGATGCTCAAGTTCTCCGCCATGAGGAAAAAGTGGCTTCTGTAAATACCTTTTGCTGACGAACTCGCGCCTTTAAATTCGATTGAGCAATCGCTTTAAGACGCTTTAACAAAAACTAATTATGTCTTTATTAGCCTATTAGCCAAACCCACCACATACCGTTTGCAACCCGGCTGGCAACCTATTTTTGGGGGCCAGGTTTTCAAATTGATAAGCCTAAGTTTGGCTAATGGCCCACAAAAAACCATTTTTCATTTTTCATTAAAAATAGCGGGCCCGTTCATAAACGATGCGTAAAGCTTGACCTATATCAAGTGGCACATCCGGATCAGGCCACAGCACCGGCAACACCGGTAAAGGCTGACGCAATTTGATAGGCCAAACCTCACGTAGCAATAAATCACTTAACAAAGGAAAATGTCATCGAGACTCACCCCCGTTAGCCCTAGGATGTTGAGTATGATGTGTTTTTGAGGGTTTTCTTTCATGCAAGTTTGGTGTCTTTTTAATGATGAATGGTGAAGAGTGACAGTGAAAGGATAAGAAAAATCCGTACACATCTCTTGCATGAATCAAATTGGGCTCAAAAAGCTTAAACTCAACACCCTACCGTTAGCCCCAATGCCATTAAGTTAAGATATAACCTATTGATTTTTAATCAAATTTTGTGTGTGTTAGGGTGGGGTACCCGATTTTTTACTTTCAATAAAAACAATGACTTAGAACCCCACCCCCTATATAAAAACATGGCACGACTGCTCGCTATTTAATAAAAAGATAGCAAAATAAAATAGTTCCTTAACTTAATGGCATTGACCGTTAGCCCCCCTTTCCGTTGACGGCGCAAAAAATTAACGTCTTATATAAAAATATAAAAATTTAAATGAGTTATCAATAAATTTCGCCAAAACCCGAACAAATTTTGCTCGTCTCCATTAATATAATAATAAGGGGCACCACCGTTTTAAATCATATCGACATGGGGGGCATTTCAACTCACCGCCATTGATTGACAGGTGCCGCAAAGCGGAAATTTCCGTACCAAAATCCCCCAAGGCCCCTTTATCAAAGGAGGAACTCCCTTCTTTGAAAAACTCATCTTGACCCAAAACTCAGTTTTAACCGGCCCAAACGGCTTTCGGTCAAGCACTATAGAATTTGACTTGAACAATGACATACGGAAAAGTGTACAAACCGCTGGCGCACCATTGATTGGGCCGTTTAGTGGATACGCGCCGCGCAAGGCCACAACATGCTTATGACCGACCCCAATCCGACGCTAAGTGATTCATTAATAACATAAGTTACAATTATGTCGCCTACCCCTTTTATAAATGCAACACTTTTGTGACTGGTATTGATATGAAAAAACCAGTATCAGGCATCCTTCTTTCCCCAAGGATGTGCAGGGTAATTATTGATAAGGAATGGTGATTATTTAACTTGTGCATTTTTATAAGCACTTTTGTTGTTTCGGGAAATCGTTTCGCTCATTCCCAAAACATCAGTTGTTCACTTTATTTAATTATCATTCCTAAGGCTACTTGGTTATTATGTCGTCACAATTTAGTGGGAGGTCAATATGAAAAAGTTCTATTGGGGATTGTTAGCAATCTGCTTGTTTTATGGATGTATGTCGAATTCCGGTTCTGTATCGCGTGAATCTCCACAGCGTGTACGTCTACCTGTACCTGAACCTCAACGACTACCCGAATGCCCTACCACTGAAGCAGGTGAAGCTGTGGTAAAAATTCTCTGCAAAGAAGGCCGTTTGTCTTCTGAAGAATGTGAATGTGAATATCGAAATTAAAAATTAAAAATGAATAATTAACAAAGACTTATAAAATAACTTATAAATTAAGTCATTTTAGAAGTCTTTTTTTTTCATTTAATTCACCCCTTAATTCGCATTGTGAGTTTAAATAGCAGTCATGTCCAAATACTGACAATGCGGATTTAGTAATAAATAAAGAAATCCTATTTTTCCAAAGGATTTCTATCCTAATTTTGAATAATTCTTAATTCGCATTGACAACCGTTTACCTTTCAACTGGAGGATTATGAGATGAAAAAGTTTTACTTGGGATTATCAGTCGCCTGTCTTTTGTATGGGTGCGTGACAACACCGACGGAACAACCTTCTTCAAGCGCGGTCGTAAAAAAAACATTTTCTCCACAGAAAAGGGTTAATCGTGGTATAGGATGTCAGGATTCAGACAATAACTGTATGAATGGAACTGGTGTGTATCTATACCCGGATGGATCACGCTACAAGGGGGAATTTCGAGCGGGCAAAAAACATGGCAAGGGTATCCTAACATTTGCCAATGGTGGGTACTATGATGGGGACTTTCAAAATAATAACAGACATGGTTTTGGTGTCTTTGAACAGAGTGATGGTTATCGCTATGAGGGAGAATGGCAAGACGATAAACCACATGGCAGGGGCCTCCAAATAAGGGCCAATGGTGAACGCTATGAAGGTGAATTTCACCGGGGTAAAAGACACGGACGTGGGGAATATCAATGGCCCAGTGGTAACCGCCATGTGGGAGAATGGCGAAATGGGAAAAGACATGGCCGAGGCATCCATATCTTTGCTGATGGTGGCCTTCTTATGCGTGAATGGGAAAGCAATCGGATAGTGAATACGGGAAGAAAAGTAGAAGCGGACTATGCCCAAATGGTGGAGGCCTTTTTTAGACGTGAAACGGGCATTAATCCTCATAATGAGGCCTATTTTTTTCGGATGTTAGAAGCTTTTATGAAACGTCGGCTCTATCAGTCAGATGACAACGCCGGTAACAAACTTGGTGATATAGTGACAGCTATTTTAGAACGAGAAAGTTCTGGCAAGGAAGCGGGCAAGGAAGCGGGCAAGGAACTTGGTAAAGTGGTGGAAGAAATGTTGATAAGAGATGGTTATTACATTCCCTAAAAAAATGTTTACCTCCAATCATTTTTTTGGCTATTAGTCGTTGCTTGAGCCTTTTTGGGGTCATAGTCGTTGCTTTAGCAACTCTTTGGGTTCGTAGTTATTGCTTTAGCAACTTCCCTGTTAAAGCTGAGCGACTACAAAACGACTATTATGTCATCATAATTAAGTGGGGAGGTCAATATGAAAAAGTCCTATTGGGGATTGTTAGCAATCTGTTTGTTTTATGGATGTTCTACAAAAACATCGCAACCCGTTGTTGCTCCGCGTGTATCTAAACCTCCATCACCGATTCATGAACCGCCTATGGAAGTTGAAAAACCAGCATCAATCCCCTGCGCTTCAGATGACGACAATGATGGTGTCAATAATTGTAACGACAGATGTTCAGGAACTTCTTACGGGGTTAAGGTGGATTCTCGCGGTTGCCGTATTGATCCTTGTACATTGGATGACGACAACGATGGGGTCAAAAATTGTAATGACAAGTGTTCAGGAACTTCTTACGGGGTTAAAGTGGATTCTCGCGGTTGCCGTATTGATCCTTGTACATTGGATGACGACAACGATGGGGTCAAAAATTGTAATGACAAGTGTTCAGGAACTTCTTACGGGGTTAAAGTGGATTCTCGCGGTTGTCGTATTGATCCTTGTACATTGGATGACGACAACGATGGGGTCAAAAATTGTAATGACAAGTGTCCCAGTACACCTTCTGGCGTTAAAGTGAATTCCAAAGGCTGCCGAGTTCGTAAATGCGATCAGCTTAAAGAAGGGGGCCTACAGGTAACCGAAGTGATTTGTAGAACAAGCAGCGATTCATCTGTTATTGAAGAGTGTAAAGCTTACTGCAAAGAAGGTTGTTTATCTCCTGAAGTGTGTCGAGAATTGAAACGGTAGTTTCTACCCAAAACTGATTTTAGTTTATCTTTTTCAGATAATTTAACAAAGAGTAACGGATACTATCCGTTCAAAAAGATAGTATCCGTGAAGCCATTTATCTGAACATTTATATATTTATACAGTTCCTTTTATTTGTACATAGTTATCATGCCGACATCCACTCAAAAAGAAGCGATTGACCAATTACAACAGTATGTGAATCAACGTCTTCTTGGTCAAAAATTATTGGTACGCCGTCTATTGATTGCGTTACTCGCAGACGGCCATTTACTTGTGGAAGGTGTTCCTGGACTCGGTAAAACGAGGGCTATCAAAACACTGGCAACGGGATTAGAAGCCTATTTTCTACGCCTGATTTGCTACCATCAGATTTAATTGGCACGGAGATTTTCCGTGAGGGTTCCTTTAGGCCTCACTTTGGGCCACTTTTTCATCACCTAGTCTTGGCTGATGAGATTAATCGTGCGCCGGCAAAAGTGCAGTCTGCACTATTAGAAGCGATGGGTGAACGTCAAGTGACTATTGGTCATAAAACTTATCTGTTGCCGGAATTGTTCTTAGTCATGGCAACTCAAAATCCTCTTGAACAAGAAGGCACTTATCCGTTGCCAGAAGCACAGTTAGATCGCTTTTTGCTTTATGTCCAAATAGATTATCCTGATGTAATAGCTGAACATGACATTTTGCGTTTAAATCGTCAAGAGGCTGAGCATCTAAAAACTAACCCATTGGACAAAGCTATTCCTCTTTCTCAGGAAGAATTGTTTGCCGCTCGCCAACAGGTTTTAAAAGTGCATCTTTCACAAGAACTGGAAAAATATTTGGTACAATTAGTCATAGCGACGCGAAAACCTCACACTCCGTCGTATAGTGACAAACTCAATCGTTGGCTACAATTTGGCGCGAGTCCGCGTGCCACGATTGCCTTAGATCGTTGTGCCCGTGCCCATGCTTGGCTAGAAGATAGAGATTATGTTTCTCCAGAAGATATTCATGCGATGGTGCCTGATGTCTTGCGCCATCGCTTAATATTGTCTTTTGATGCTCAAGCAGATGGGCTTACCACAAACGACTGTATCAATGAATTATTAACAAGCGTACCGGTGCCTTAACTTAATGGTACTGACTTATAAGTACCGAAGCATAACATCAGATTTTTATTCAAACTAAGAAACCAAGTTTTTTCAAAAAACGTCGGTGGATAAATACCCGATTATTTATGCACCAGTACTTAGCGCGTTTTATACTCGGCGCGGGCACAACTTGCGCTTTTGTCATTTCTCCCATTGGTCGAAATCTTTGGCTGTTGCAAGATTTATCCTTATGTCGAAATGACCGTTTAGTTTGTGCCCTAGTTAAGTATAAATTCTGAGAAATCCGAGTCAAGTTCAAAAAATCGGATTTCTTTAGTATGTTTAACAGATTATGGATACCAATGTGAGTCGCAGTGTTCAGGTTTCTTTTGATGAGCTTATTCGGTTGCGTTTTCAGTTAGTTAAAATAAAACTCCCCGCTCCGAAAAGCGTGATGACAACCTTGGCGGGTGGTTATCCGTCATCTTTTCGTGGACGTGGCATGGAGTTTATGGAAACGCGCCATTATCAGCCAGGTGACGATATTCGTGCCATAGATTGGCGAGTGACTGCCCGGACTGGAAAAACACATAGGAAATTATTTCGTGAAGAAAGGGAACGGCCGATCTTTTTATTAGTCGATTATGGCCCTTCCATGTTTTTTGGCACCAAAAAAAGGTTTAAATCGGTAGTAGCGGCTTATGCGGCGGCTTGGTTCGCTTGGGTAGCCAAGGCGCATGGTGATCGCGTTGGCGGGTTGATCTTTTCGGTCAATAAACCTATCATGTTGCCACCCGCAGGTGGACAACGAAGTGTGTTACGTTTTATCAAGGCATTAGTTGATAACCAGCCCTGTCAAGGTGGTGATGTTCAAACTGGACAACTCGATTTGGCTTTGGCACAACTCCGGCAAGTGGCCCATCCGGGGAGTTTAGTCTATTTAATCAGTGATTTTCGCGGATTAGATAAAGACGGCGAAACACATTTGAAACGGTTGGCTCTACATCATGATATCATGGCCGTGTTTATTTATGATCCACTTGAGAGGACTTTACCTTCGCTGCCCGGAAACTATGAGATGACTGACGGCCAACAAATACTGAGCTTTAATAGTGCTGAGTTGTGTCAAGTTTATCAGGAGCGTTTTGAACAACGCGCTACCGATTTTGAAACATTTTTTAAGCAGCAAGGCGCACACTGGCGAGCCTTGGCGACTGACAGTGTTCTTCCAGCCGCTTTGTTGTGAAGAAAACAAGAAGGAGTATGGATTATGAGTGAGTATATGATAGAACTTGAAGAAGAGGAATATCAAGAGATGGGTTCGCTAAATCACAGTATTGTGCAAGCACAAATTACCGGCTTATTGTACCCGGATGAGAGGTTTAGGGTCATGGTTGAATTAAGTCTGGATGCCAGTCAAATAGACTTGAGTCAATTCGGTCTCAAAACGAAGGATGAACTTAAGCCTGATGTTTGTATTTATCCACGTAGCGTAGGACTTAGTGAACCGACTGACATTTTAAAAATGCTTGATATGCCCTTGTTAGCCATTGAAGTCGTTTCACCAAAACAGGGTCTTGATGACATTTTAGCTAAGTTTAAAGCCTATTTTGCAGTGGGTATTCAGTCATGTTGGCTAGCTGTACCGGCGATCAAGTCCATAGCCGTCTATTCTCAGCCGATTCGCTTTAAAGCTTTCAATATGAATGATACAGATATCATTGATGAAGTATTGGACATTCACTTGCCCATTCAGAAGGTATTTGGATGGTAGGAAATAAGCGATTAAAACGATGAACTCCTCGACTGATCTGTTAAGCCAGTTACATGATATTCACCCACCCACGCCGGTACCATTTTGGCCGCCAGCACCGGGTTGGTGGATAGTCACTCTTTTGGCGATTTTATTCATCATGGTTGCTGGGTGGAGGTATCGGCGTTATTATTTGTCTCTAGCTTTTAAGCGAATGGCCCTAAGAATATTAAAACAATTGCATCAAGATTATCAATGCAGCGGAGAGAGTATCCAATTAGTGATGGCCTTGTCGATATTATTACGACGAGTGGCGCTGGTGAAGTTTCCGCGTCATCAAGTCGCCGGGCTAATTGGAAGAGCATGGTTGCAGTTTTTGGATGAAACGGGCCATAATATCTTCGCGCATAAGGCAACGAAAACTCATCAATCTGAGTAGCCACATCCAGCACTAAGGGCAACCAATATAATTTGGTTGCCTCTCGCCCTCCGTCAGCAACTTATCTACCGGATATCCGGCCATCGCCGCATGATTTTTTCTGGGCCGACTTGATGGAAAGTACAACTTCTTTTAGGAGTAAACGGATTGTTTCTGGGCCAACTCGCCGGAAAGTACAACGGATTTTGGAGTAAACGGATTGTTTCTGGGCCAACTCGCCGGAAAGTACAACTTCTTTTAGGAATAAATCGTCATGGCTAAGTTATTTCGCCACCCCCGAATATGAAAATCCGTTTCGGAACGCGTATCCGTTGTACTAGATGTTATGGGTATTTTCACAATAAACGGATTGTTTCTGGGCCGACTCGCAGGAAAGTACAACTTCTTTTAGGAATAAATCGTCATGGCTAAGTTATTTCGCCACCCCCGAATATGAAAATCCGTTTCGGAACGCGTCTCCGTTGTACTAGATGTTATGGGTATTTTCACAGTAAACGGATTGTTTCTGGGTCGACTCGCCTGAAAGTACAACTTCTTTTAGGAATAAATCGTCATGGCTAAGTTATTTCGCCACCCCCTTTTCTTAAAATCCGTTTCGGAACGCGTATCCGTTGTACTAGATGTTATGGATATTTTCACAGTAAACGGATTGTTTCTGGGCCAACTCGCCGGAAAGTACAACGGATTTGGGGAATAAACGGATTGTTTCTAGGGTTTCGTTGCACTCAACTCACCAATTCGTTTATCCGCGTAATTCGTTGTACTCGACGGCTCAATTCGTTTATCCGCGTAATTCGTTGTACTCGATTATGATTATTCCTCGCTGTACTCGATCATTCCTCGATATACTCAACTCACCAATTCGTTTATCCGCGTAATTCGCTGTACTCGATTAATCACTCACCGACTAGCACGAGGTGCCAAAAAAATCATCATGCTATCCAACTCAAACCCGAAATCATCATAAACCTCCGAGTCCTCACCTACAGCGGGCAACTTTTCCAGATACGCCTCAATCTTTTTCAACTTAAAAACCACTCTCAGCGCCTCACTCTCCGTCTCTTGCCGCGCCACAAAATCCGCTTGCAACAAAGCCAAAATCTCCCGTTGCTCATCCCAAAAAGCCTTAGGCATCTCATCCAAAGACTGAGAAACACTCCACAACAAAACCGTCCAACGCCCTAATTCAAAATAAGGTACCCACTCGGTTTTTAACCAATTCCCTTCGGGCGCTGCTGGCAAAAGCAGCGGCGGCAATACCACTTTGCTATTTCCTAACAAAGCCTCTCTACCCGTCAACAAACCAGCCCCAAAGGCTTTAGCCATTGGAGAAGGCGGCCTAACTGGACTAAATCCATACACATTGGCTGGCGGCTGTTCCCAACGGAATGCCAATTCACGCAACCCGGCTTCCATATCAGCCGTTTTATGACTCACAACCATTTTATAAAGGGTGTCAATCAGACTTTTAGGTGTCGGTTCAGACTCCGTCGTATCTAATGACTCTTGAGTACCAGACTCATTTTGAAAATGTAACGATATAATTATTGCCAAGAGTACCGCAACGAAAACAGAGGCAGTAATTGCTAGGGGGTTATTAAAGAAACCAATTAGTTTTTGAAAAAAACTTGGTTTCTTAGTGTGGGGATGTGGGATAGGCTGAGGGGTAAATCTCAGAGCCTCCCGTGCGCTGCTCACTTGCTCCATCCAGTCTTTATAATCAGGATCATCATCGGTTTCTTGTTGCAAAACAGAGCTTCTGACGGTTTTTTCAGAAATCCGTTTGATCATATCTGACGCATATTGCAAATCCCACTCTTCCAACAAGCCTACACGCAAACAATCCTTCTTAAACTGTTGAGG
>Ga0190345_1000765_pt1 | contig 10204 bp, 4 predicted proteins | sample 48721334_MG_FD_161674 | JGI IMG/M metagenome (GOLD analysis project Ga0190345, IMG submission 161674) | Hydrothermal vent microbial mat bacterial communities from Southern Trench, Guaymas Basin, Mexico - 4872-13-3-4_MG | ecosystem: Environmental > Aquatic > Marine > Hydrothermal vents > Microbial...
AAGGGATCAGGGCCCTGGTGTGCCAGGTCGTATCCTGCAGCATTCCTGCCACCACAGCTGTGGCGGCCAGGATATCGGAGGCTTCGACTGTCAGACGACTCACATAATTATCGGAGAAACCTGAGGCATAAATCCGCTTGTTGTCTCCCGGGCAACTCTCCTTCAGGTAACCAGCCATATCCCTTAAGAACTGCACATCATCGGCCAGGGTCTCGCTTTCACAAACTTCCTTCTGAAGGGCACCAGCATTCCAGCGGATTATGTAACGGTTCCTTTCCTCCCCCCTGAGGCAATACCTTTTTGTGGTGAGGAAAACGGCTATGACTCCTTCCCTTTCGGCCTTTTCCTTCCCTCCTGAAATATTGTAGACTCGCTCCCCGCTGCCACTGGCACCATGAAACATGAAGACCACCGGTAAGGGCCGGTCTGAAGTGCCGTCGGGTTTGTATACAATGAAATGACGGTCCAGATTCCCCGATGTATTCATACAAAAGCTTTTACCTTCAGACTGTACAAGGATAGAAACGGACAGGGGCACAAAAAGCACTCCTATTAAAAAGCAGGAAAAAAGTTTTTTTCATGGATGCTTGTTCAGGGTTTTAATAATTTTACTAACTGTTATATCTCCGGCAATGGTTGTTCTCAGAAAATATACTCCCGGAGGTAGCTGCTGTTTATTAGAACCAATGCCTGCATATTCAACCGTATATTCACCTGGTGTCTTATAAGCACTTACCAGCACATCATGAGCACGTCCCATGACATCCATGAGGACCATTTCAACCAGCCCGGGTTTTTCCAGGCTGTAATGAACAGTAAATGATTCTTCAAACGGGTTGGGATAACAACGGACGGTTTCCCTCCTGCCGGAATCATTCAGATTCCCGATGAAATTGGGACCGCTGGGAAGAACGATGACCGCTCCATATGGATTATCTGTTCTTTCAGTGGATGTTGCGGACGCATTTACATAATAAAACACCTGGTTTTCACCCGGCTGCTGGTGGTTATATTCGAATACATGATAATGACTGAGGGGGAAAGGATTGGGAAGATCGGGCCAGAAATCAAGTCTGCGCTGATGGAACAGTTCGTTCCATTCCCCAATGGTTCTTCCTGTTGCATCCGGGTCAAGGACCGGTCCGGTCATTTCAGCTTCCCAGAAACGCTGTTCATAGATCTCCATGAAAATGGCGTCGGAGTTTTCCCATACGTTCCTGATGGCCGATTCCAGTTCAACGGGATTGGATACCGTGGCCGGGTTCAATGCATCCCCGCTGGCATTGACGGTCTGAAAACCTGTGATCTGGCCGCGTTCGCCTTCCCTCAGAACAAATGGGTTGGGACAGCCCATACCGGCATAGGCAAAGGGCCCCACTGCCGGGTGTATGCCTTCATTCGGACAGGGGTCCATTGGAGGGTTTCGGTCCTGCGGCCTGGGCCCCACACCGTTGTGCTGGACCACAAACCTCAGTCCATGTTCCAGTCTTCCGTTCTTCAGTATGGTCACCGTCTGCTCCAGCGGTCCGGGCAGGGGTTCAGTCAGCGGTTCCTTGTATTCGCTGTAATTGTTTATCAGCGGGAATCCATTCTGTATCAACATATAGCTCATGTACTTTTCAGGAAATAACTCTGCGAGCAGTGCGGTCTGTTTGCTGTAAAACGTATACACCGCCTGAGGGGTATATTTACCTTCCTCCGCCCAGGCCCGGTCGTTGCAGTCAACCACACTACAGATGGAGTTGCATCCCCTCGGCAGCTTGTTTTCAGGGGAGATTTCATTCAAACCGGAGGGTTTAACATATGCAAGGGCCCGGTAATATGCATTTTTTTCTTTCAGGTGAGCAGCGGCGGCTTTCCACATCTCAAAATAGTGGTAAAGGTAATTGGAATCTGAGGGACTTCCCATTTTCCACGGTACAAAGCAGGAAATACCGTTGTCTTTCACCATTTGCACGGTTACCGGGGTGACTTTACGATCTCCGGCAATAACCGGATTGAAAATCCAATCAGGGGTGCCCTGGGCTCCTGCCTTGAAAGTAAGGTTATACATTTTCCCGTTCTCCACTGCTTTTCTGATCTCCCGGTCGAGCACACTCCAGTCGTAAACACCTGGTGCAGTGTTGATTTCATTCCAGCGCATCCGGATGTTCACACCGGTAATGCCAGTCTGCTGCCAGGTCCAGTCCATGGTAGCAAAATCCTCACCGGTACTGCAGAGAAACTGGTTGTTGGCAAATGCAGCCGGCTCACAGGCTGATTCTCCCAAGTTGTATATTTCAAATCCGGCAGGTGGGCTTTCCGGGCTCTGTGTAAAGATACCTGAAACAGCCACCGGAAGAGGACCTGTAAATTCATTTGGGTCAGTCGAATTAAATGGTTTATATTGGAATATCAGGCCTTCTTCCTTACCCAGGGAATCTACAGGCACAATATTGTCTGTATTCTTGCAGAAATGCCATATTACCGTATCCCCATGGTTTACATATACATACTGGGGTGTAAAGGACCCATCGGAGTTTACGGTAACATGGTGGGTCATGGGATCCTGTGGCATTGCCTGACCCATAGTAAAAACAAGTATCATAAAAACCAATATCCGATTCATTATCAATCTATTTTTATTTTCCAGGTGATAGAATTTCAAATCCAGGTGCCTTTTTCGCCATTTTCATCAGTTCTTTAACCACTTCCGGGTGCATGGAGAAAAGATCGGCGCTTTCCGAAATATCTTTTTCAAGGTTAAAAAGCATTGGTTCGGGGGCCATACCCCCATTAAAATCATGAGTTTCCATTTGTCTTTTCTTACTGCCCTGAGTACATTTTTCTGGTGGTAATAAAAAGTTTCACGCCTGCCTTCCTCAATTTTTCCGCTTACAAATATTGACTGGTCATATCCGTCTAACTCCAGTCCATCCGGCATTTTCTTTCCATTTATTTTCTTTCTCATTCAGCCATACAAGTCACTTTCCCAGAACGGGGACAGGCAGGGAGGAATCCTTCCCTTCCAGCCCATCGTTCCAGTAAAGCGGCGCAAGGTAAAGACCACCCTCTCCCACCCCCGAATGGCTTACGTACCATTTGCCGTCGACATCGCGGACCACTTCCGCAGCATGGGAATCGATGTGCCCCACCCTGTCTTCAAGCTGCCAATGGAACGGATCTTTTGAGGCAAATATGTCGGTCCCCACATATCCTTCACGCGGACCGATAAAGAGGTAATAGGTATCACCTCTTCTCACGACGAAAGGAGACTCGGTAGGTCCCCCGGCTTTGTGACGTCGGGGATCAACGAAGGCAATATGCCGCTCGCCCCAGTGAACGAGATCATCGCTCAGCCTGTAAGCCACTACATGGTTGCCTCCACGGTGATCGGTGTTTGCACAATAGTACATCACCCAGCGGTCACCCACTTTCAGCACCATGGGATCCCTGGCATCAAAACCATCGGAAAACAGGGGATTCTCCCCGTGCCTGGTCCAGTTCTTCAGGTCAGGAGAGGTGGCCAGGTGCATCCTATAGGTATATCCGGTCTTTGCACCGGCACAGTAAAACATATAATAGAGCCCGTTGTTTTCCACCACATGAGGTGCCCAGAGATGGATTTCCCTCCATGGATCCCATTCCACCGGGAAAGGCCTTTCTTCGATATCCCATTCCCTGTCGAGAAGAAAGGGAGAACTCCCGTGGGCAAATCCCTTGGATCCTCCGATTCCGTAAAAATGCCACCTTCCATCCTTCCCGCGGATAAAACAGTGATCGTTGATGCTGTTCCTGCTGTAGATATTTACAAACTCACCTGCATAAACATGCATGCCTGCAGGTTTTGGATCCCTTGACCGGTCCCATGATTCAAGCTGGACAAAATCCAGTCCGAACTGGAATGTTTCCCCTTCCGTCCTGCTGTCCAATGCAACGAAACTGAGAGTGTGCTCCCCTTTCTCAAGGGAATGAAGACCGAAGTCCTCCGGAGCAGAAGGAGAAAGTGTATGATGGTACAGGTCAAGGGAATCTGCGACCAGCCTGTCATCCAGGTAAATCCTGAACACCCCGCAATCCCTTCCATTGATGAACTGTATTCTCATCTTGTACAGGTTTTCATTCTCAACCGGAAGAGAAAGACAAAGGGAGTCACCCGGCCTAACGCCACGCCACCACAGCTGCTCCTTGCCTCTCATCCCGCTCCAGCCGCCGGTATGCAGGCCCTCCACATAGAGCCCGGAAACTTCTCCACCCGAACAACCCCTCACGTCCAGATCTTCTCCTTCCGTACAATTCGTGATTCCGAGATCAGAAAGAACCCGCGGATAATCCAGCCGTTCATCAAGCGGAATGTCAGAAGATCCCTGGTTCTCACCGTCATACTGGTACCAGAACAAGGTTGCCGTATAGAGGACAGAATCGGAAGGCTGGGAATGTTTCCTGAAACCAATTTCCAGGGATTGCTGAAAAGGAATATCATCGGCGATATGCCAGCGGTTGAGGCTTTCGTGTTCCCTCTGGACCATGGAACGATCAATGAGTGAATGGGCATGATAAGCTTTGCTGAAATAGTTGTTCGCCCAGGCCCCGAAATACACGTCGAGTCCCCTTCCTGAAACCGATGGTGATTTTTCCCCATCGACAGTAAAACGGTACTCCGTATCTCCCCACCATATTCCTTTCGGATTGTAAATATCGATCACCAACCCACAGTATCTCCCCGGGCCGAAGGCCTTTAGCAGGGTCCATTCCGATCCTGCATCTGACTGGTCTTCCCTGATCCATTTTGCATGAAACCTGCCATAACCCGGAAGGGGTTCCGAAAGGTCAAGATAGCCGATCTCAAAGCCGAGTGTCCTTGCCTTTTTCCCATCATTCCTGACCAGGATACGTGCACCTTTCCCGTAAGGCATGTACCAGTTGCTGTAGAAAAGATCGCGTGTCATACCGGCAGGCAGTCCCATGCAAATATTCCAGCCCGGTGCCGACCCAAAGAAGTCGCCAAGCGGGGTAAGAATAGAAGGTTTTTTCTCCCCGTCCCAGTATACAGAAAACAGAAGTTCCCTGAGAGCATCCCGTTCACCCGGTTCTGACGGAAATTCCCTCCGTCTTCCCGATACACTGTCAGGAAGAGGCCTTCCCGGCCTCATCAGCAGGCTGGGAACAAGTTTTCCCATCTCGGGAAGGATCCTGATGGAGGTAATGACGCCTGCCCCATTCTTGTTGAAGAGGGCCATTGTTTCGCCCGGACCAATGGTGATCCTGCCTTTTGCAGTGGTTCCGGCTTCGCCTTCAACTCCGGCAGACCGGGTTCGCTGCCCGAGGATCTGGTCTGCTTTCCTGAGTAACTCATTTTCCTTATCACCGAATCCGGCCTGGAAGGAAGGAAGTTCAACCGGATCGGTATAAGTAGTAACTGAAAACTGTGCCACTGCCCCCCAATCATCGGCTGCCACTATCCTGCAAGAGCGGTTATAGGGAACAGGGATCATGAAGTTGTAACTCCTCCCCGACCGGTACACCAGGTTCGGAAAATTCCAACCCCACGATCTGAATACGTCTTCACATGAAAGCTCCAAAAAGGCAGTGTCCCTGCCATCGAGGTATATTTTCAGGCTGCCCGCTCCAGGGGAAGCTATCCATATCCTGTTTAGCACCCCCGGCCCTTTCATATCTGCAAGGACCTGTCCCGCGTCGATACCAGAAAGGGTAGATCCTTCCTGCCAGCAGTGACCTGTAGCTATGGTCCGCCCATTGTGTGCTTCGACCACAATGTAAGTATGTTTGGCATGTTTTCCAGGCAGACGGGCAAGCCTTTCCAGGTTGGTAAGGTTTTGCACCAGGTCCGCATAGGGGATGGTTTCCTGGGCAAATCCGCCACGGACAAAGCTGATGATCCCCAGAACCAGGAGGATCCCGGTAAAAATACGGTTCCTGTTACCCGACATATTTATTCGGTCTTGGTAATAAGCAACTCAATACGAACAGGAACCTGAGAAGGAGAAACTTTATGATCCCGCCCGGTTCCCGTCCGTATAAATATGCAATGCAAATCAATCATTTCAAACCATACCTGTCTGGCAGATCAGGTCCATAACCCGCTAATAAAGCTATTGCCAGAGAGGATGTTGTACGAGGTTTGGGTTGCGTTGTATCTCTGCTCCGGGGATCGGGAAATAGTTCCATTTTTCAGAGTAGTTTGTCGCGCAAATGTTTGCATAATAAGTGGCCCTGGTTTTGTAAATGGGTCTGACAAATGCCTGCTGTTGAGAAGTGGCTTCCTTGGCGGGCAAGCCTGCCACCGTTTCATCCAGGATCCCCCAGCGAAGGAGATCATGTTTCCTTCCACGGTGCTCGCCGACAAGTTCTTTACCGATCTCCAGCCTGATAGCCTCCCGCAGTTCTTCCTGGCTCATACCTGCCGGAAGATCAGGCAACTGTGCCCTGTTCCTAATCTCATTCACTGCATCGTATGCCACCGATGTGGGGCCGTTCAGTTCATTCTCTGCTTCTGCAAGCATGAGGTAGGTTTCCGCCAGCCTGAAGTAGATGTCATCCCTTCCCGAATTCAGTTTTCCCAGCGGATTGCTGGGATCGATCGTGGGATCATCTTCAGGAAGAGGCACTTCCATATATTTCAGACAGTAATTGTAATTTGTTTTTTGACCGTTGATCGAATCAAGAACCGTGTATTTCCTTCTGATATCCCCGGGTTCATACAGATCAATGAAGCTCTGATACAGGGTCCATGCGGCGATCCCGTTGAACCAGGAAGGTTTTGGATTAATATGTTTTTCATAATTGCCCTGTGGCCTGTACTGGTTGGGAATTACAGAAGAAACTGCATCCTCTTTGAATTCTACACCGAAGATGATTTCATCGTTCCTTTCATTTGACGCCTTGAAAATATCTCCGAAATGAGGAAGAAGCACATGAGGGGACTGGTTGATGATCTCCGAGGCCTCTGTTTTTGCGTTGGCATAATCGTGCTGCCAGAGATAAATCCTGGCCTTCAGCATTTTTGCAGCCCATTTGGTGGCCCGTCCGCCACTACCTCCCCATGTGGTTTCCGGAAGTACACTCTCGGCCTCATCCAGATCGGCAAGCATATCGTTCAGGATGGTTTCAGCAGAAGTGTTGCTGATATGGGAAACCACATCAATCTGCAGCTCTTCAGTCCAATATGGCACATCACCCCAGAGGGTAGCCAGATAATAATAGTACATGGCTCTCAGAAACTTTGTTTCTCCGACCAGAAGGGCTTTTTCCTCTTCTTCCAGGCCTGAATTCTGGACCCGGCTGATCACCATGTTGGCATCGCGGATGCCCCTGTAGAGCTGCACCCAGTAGTCCTGGATCCTGACATCAAAAGTTCCAAGCCCATAATAAATCCCATGGACCATCCCTCCAAACATAACTGCACGAGGAGTGAAGAAGTGATCACTCCCAATATTCAGGGTATTGATCAGGCTGGAATGGATTAAGCCGTTGTTCAGCCTGAAGTAAACCCCATAGATCCCTGTTAATGCCTCTTCTTCAGTATTGAAATACTGATCGGCAGAAAGGTTCCCCCTCGGGTCCTCCACCAGGAAATCTTCGCAGGCAGAGCAGAGGAAAACCATCAGTATGATAAGAACAATATTTTTCATGTCTGGTTCTGTTTAATGTTTAGAAGATAAGGTTGATGCCAAATACATAGGATTTGTTGTTCGGGTAGACCACATTGGTATATCCTCTCAACACATCATTGCTCCCGTATGTATTCACCTCGGGATCATAATCCAGGTAATCCTTGTCCTTCAGGAGGAAAAGGTTGGTACCTGTAAAGTAGATACGTGCGCTCCGGAACAGGTTCCCGATCTTCGGAATGGTATAACTGAGCTGCAGGGTTTTCAGCCTGAGGTAGGAGCCATTAAAAATGAAGCTGGAGTTGGAATAGGCCAGGATGTTATTCGCAATACCGGCCCCGGGCCACTTGGCGCCCTCGGGATTGTCCACCGTCCACTGGTCCTTGGTTATGCTGGCATAAGAGTTCAGTTCATGCCCGGCCACCTCCATGGAACTGCTGTTGTACAGCCTGGTATTGTACAGGTCATTCCCGTATACCCCCTGAAAGAAAAGGCTCAGCTCAACATTCTTGTAGCGCAGGGTATTCTGGATCCCACCAAAAAACTTCGGGTTGGAATTCCCGATGATGGTCTCATCCAGCTCATCGATCACCCCGTCGTCGTTCTGGTCGACAAACGTGAAGTCACCGGTCTCCGGATCAACCCCTTCCACTTCATAACCAACAAAAATCCCGAGAGGCTGTCCCTCAATCAATCTACCTGTCAGTGCCCTTGAAGGAGCAGGCAGGCGGTGGGTCTCGATACTGTCTTTCGAACCCAGTTCCAGGATCTCGTTCCTGTACTGAGCCACATTGGCAGATACCTGCCAGGTAAAATCCTGGTTGGAAACCACCACTGCATCCACCACCGCTTCAAATCCGTGGTTCTGGAGACTGCCCACGTTCCTCAGCTGGCTGGTAAAACCGGTATAATAAGGTACCTCTTCTTCAAAAAGAAGGTCAAAGGTCTTCTTATAATAGTAATCAAATTCAAAGCTCAGGCGGTTATCGAAAAATCCGGCATTCAGCCCCACATCGAACTGACGGGTAGTTTCCCATCTGATGTTAGGGTTGGCCAGGGTTCCCTGAATCACCCCGGTATACTGTGTGTCATTTACGATCCCCTGATATGTACCGAGCCGGGCAAGGGTGGTAAACGTGGGTATCCCTTGGTTGCCGGTTACACCGTAGCTGGTACGTAACTTCAGGTTATGGAATATTCCAAGATCCTTGATGAAGGGCTCTTCTGAAAGCCTCCAGGCAAATGCAGCAGATGGGAAATTTGCCCATTTGTTGTTCGCTCCCAGTCTGGAAGAACCATCTCTCCTGAAAGAGACAGTAAACAGGTATTTATTGTACAGGGAATAGTTCACCCGTCCCAACATGGAGAGAATACTCCATTCATTATAGCCGGATGAAATGGTCCTGTATTCTGCCTCCGTGAATTCCAGGGCATAGAACTTGGTCACATCATTCAGCAGTTTTTCACCTGAAATGAAACTCGATTCTCCCTGGAAGGTCTGCATGGTAAGCCCGAGCACTGCATTCAGGTTTGAGTTGGAGAATTCCTTCTCAAAATTCAACAGGTTCTCGTTCAGGAAGGTGGTCTGCTCATTTTTACTGATACTTCCGTATCCTCCCAGGTTCTGAGCGGCCCGGTTTGGTTTAGCTCCGGGAAGATACACCTGGGTCTTGTTGAACACCTTGTCGTAACTCAGCGATGATTTGAGTTTCAGCCAGGGGAAGAACTTCAGTTCGATATTTCCAATGGTCAGCAGCCTGTCGGCGAAGCTTTCATTTGTATCCATGTTTGCCGAAGCAATGGGATTGTTGAACAGGACCCCGCTCTCCCACATATAGGTATAATCTCCGTTCTCATCCTTCACAGGAAGAAGGGGGTTGAGCAAGACGAGCTGCCCTGCGGAATATTTCGGGTTGTCGGTATAGGAATGGTTGTACCGCTGGTGCAGGCTGATCTTCACATGATCGGACACTTTCTGGTCGATATTGAAGTTCAGGTTGTACCTGTCGAACTCGTTGGACAGTATGATCCCTTCCTGTTTGAAAAAGTTTCCGGAGACATAATATTGCGTCAGTTCATTTCCCCCCTGCACCGACACGTTGTTATCGGTCACGTAGGCCTCACGGAGTCCCACTTCCTGCCAGTTTGTCCCTTCAGGAAGGTTGTCGAGGTCGTAGATCGGTTCAATACCGATATTCAATGCCCCCTGGTTGTAGAATTCAGCGAACTGCCGCTGGTTCCTGGCATCGACCTGCCCGGCCACTTTCTGCCAGCCATGGGAGGTATTCACCGTGACAGTGGGTCGGCCTACCTTTCCCCTCTTGGTGGTGATCAGGACCACACCGTTGGCTCCCCTGGTACCGTAGATGGCTGTAGATGAAGCATCCTTCAGAATCTCAATCGACTCGATATCGGAAGGAGAAATGCTGGTCAGATTCCCACCGCCGATAAAACCATCGATCACATACAGGGGTTCGTTCCCGGCAGTAATGGAGTTCCCGCCCCTGATCCTGATGGTGGCCCCGCCACCCGGGGCATTACTCGTCGATGTCACGAGTACTCCGGCTGCACGTCCCTGAAGGATCTGCTCGACG
>Ga0190345_1000773_pt1 | contig 10158 bp, 11 predicted proteins | sample 48721334_MG_FD_161674 | JGI IMG/M metagenome (GOLD analysis project Ga0190345, IMG submission 161674) | Hydrothermal vent microbial mat bacterial communities from Southern Trench, Guaymas Basin, Mexico - 4872-13-3-4_MG | ecosystem: Environmental > Aquatic > Marine > Hydrothermal vents >...
GCAAATATTGAAATGCTTTATTTGCCCGATGAAATGTTTAAACAGAAAAATAAAGACCTCCACATAGTATTCGGGGAGGCCATATCATGGGTAACTTTTGACAGATCAAAAACCACGGTTGAATGGACTGAGTGGCTAAAGGGCAAGTCCTATGAACTTGTTGAAGTAATTCAATAATTTTATTATTTTTGAATTGATACTTTCGTCCGTTTTATTTAAATGGTCTAAATTTTAAAAGGTCAAATAAAATAATAATGAAGAAGGTCGTAGATCCAATATCGCATCATGAGATTGAAAAGGAACTGACCGCTGATAAACTCTTGCGGAAGACTAATAATGCAAATAACGAGGTATATGTTTTTACGAGTCATGATTCCCCCAAGCTCATGCATGAAGTGGGAAGGCTCAGGGAGATTACCTTCAGAAGTGCCGGGGGAGGTACAGGCAAGGCAATTGACCTTGATGAATATGATTTTTCTGTTGAATCACCACATCAGCAATTGATTGTATGGGATCCTGAAAACAGGGATATCATCGGAGGCTACAGGTTCTTCATTCATGATAACAGCAAGAAGAAAGTTGACCCTTCTGACATGGCATCTTATGATTACTTTAATTTTTCGGACACATTCACCAAAGATTACCTGCCTCACCTGATGGAACTGGGAAGGTCGTTCGTACAGCCTGATTACCAGTCAAGGGCAAAGGGAAGAAAAAGCCTGTTTGCGCTTGACAATCTGTGGGACGGATTAGGTGCCATAGTAATTGAAAACCCTTCGGTGAAATATTTATTCGGGAAGGTTACCATGTATCCTCATTTTCATGAACATGCGCGCGGCATGATAATATATTTCATGAAGAAGCATTTCAGTGATCCTGACAATCTGGTAGTACCCAAAAAAGATATATCGCTTAATATTGACGAAGACCTTATGAATAGTATTTTTACGGCCGACAATTACAAGGATGATTACAGGATACTGTCACAGGAAGTCAGAAAAATCGGTGAAGCCATTCCCCCCCTGATAAATGCCTATATGAACCTTTCTCCCACCATGCGCACTTTCGGGACCATACACAACAAGAGTTTCGGGAATGTAAATGAGACCGGCATCATGATTACTATCAAGGACATGTATGTAGAAAAGATCAACCGGCATCTTGCCTCTTACCGGGAGGATTATGAAATTGGCATTTAGTAAGCCCGTTCATCCTTTTTCTCAAAGTAGTTTATATAGGACTGGTTAACAACCCTGTTACCCCCCGGAGTGGGATAGTCTCCTGTAAAGTACCAGTCGCCAAGGTGGCCGGGGCATGCTTCATGGAGTCCTTCAATAGACTGGTACAGTATCACAAGTTCTGCCTTAATTACAGGAAGTTTAAGCATAGTTGCTATCTGAGATGATATTTCATCTGCAGAAAAAGGTTTATAAATTTCCTTCACAACATTTCCTGTTTCATCAAGTGCTTTCCTGTTTTCCCTTATCGCCTTCTCATATGTTTCTTCAATCTTCCCTTTCATCCCCCTTTCTTTCAATAATTCAATTGCAGCTCTGAAAGCGATAAAATCCCCCAGCTTAGCCATATCTATTCCGTAACAGTCGGGGTACCTTATCTGGGGCGATGATGAAACAATAACAATTTTCTTTGGATCGAGTCTGTCGAGTATCTGGACAATACTTTTTTTAAGTGTTGTACCCCTGACAATAGAATCATCGAGCACAACCATGCTGTCGATTCCTCTTCTTACAACCCCGTATGTGACATCATACACATGGCCTACAAGGTCATCCCTTGATTTGTCTTCTGTTATGAAAGTTCTTAGTTTTGCATCTTTCACGGCCAGTTTCTCTATACGGGGCCTTGTTGAAAGAATCAGGTTCAGTTCCCTGTCTGACAGTTTATTTCCTTTCTCTCTTATAAGCCTGATTTTATGGTCTTTCAGGTAATCCTCCAATCCCTTTATCAGTCCGTAGAAAGCGCTCTCAGCCGTATTTGGTATATAGGAAAAAACTGTATTTTCAAGGTCATGGTCAACAAGGTCCAGCACCCTGCCTGTAAGTTGTTCCCCAAGTTTTTTTCTTTCCTTGTAAATTGATTTATCGGTCCCCCTTGAAAAATATATTCTTTCAAATGAGCATTTTCTCACTGTACCCGGTTCACGGATCATTTCAATTTTAGCTTCCCCGTCGGATTTTGAAATAATGGCATATCCCGGCTTTAGCTCTTCAACCCGGTCGGTTCTTACGTTAAAGACCGTTTGTATAACCGGCCTTTCCGATGCCACCACAACTACCTCATCATCTGTATAATAGAAAACCGGGCGTATACCCCAGGGATCTCTCATCACAAAGGCGTCGCCGTGTCCCAGCATTCCTGCCATTGCATAACCACCATCCCATTTCTTACTTGCGTTACGCAGGACACCGGCTACCTCGATATTGCCTTCAATCAAAGGGGAAATTTCCTTTTTTGGAAGTCCCTTTTCCCTGTATTTTCTGAACAGGTTCTCCACTTCCTCATCAAGAAAATGGCCAACATTTTCAAGAATGGTAACTGTATCTGAAAAATCGGTTGGATGCTGGCCGATATCAACCAGTGAACTGAATATTTCATTAACATTTGTCAGGTTAAAATTTCCTGCCAGCACAATATTTCTTGAGCGCCAGTTATTTGCTCTTATTACCGGATGAACATTTTCAATGTTATTAAGCCCGTATGTTCCGTAGCGTACATGCCCTATAAATATATCCGAGGCATATGGGAGATTTTTTCTCAGGGAATCATAATCATATACACTTCCCTGTTCATATCCAAGTTTTTTGACGTCATCATAGATTGCATCAAATATTTCCATTATGGGATTTTGCCCATTTGACCTGTGTCTGAAGAAATATTTCTCACCCGGTTTCACCCCCTTCTTCAAGCCTGCTATTCCTGCACCGTCCTGCCCCCTGTTATGTTGTTTCTCAAGGAGGAGATACATTTTTTGCAGTCCATAATCCCATCTGCCATATTTCTCAATAAAATATTCGAGTGGCTTCAGCAACTTTACCATTGCTATGCCACACTCATGTTTAATCTCGTCACTCATAGCTTATTTTTCGGGATCGGGGTAGGATATTACATCATTTACAATATAAGCATTCGGGAATTTTTGCTTCACCCTTATAAAATCGGGATAGGCATCGTGCCTTGTACGATAGTCGCCTATTCTGACTTTGAAATAATTGGGCGGGTCAAACCTCAGGTAAGAATGGATGCCGGGAAATTCTGAAATAAACTCAGCCTTTGTATCATTTGCTTCCTCTCTGGCGTTCCGTCCTGAGCCTCTGTATATTTGTATCCGATAACCGTTTATTCCTTCAATTTTTTCATTTGTCATTATATGGCGGCTGAGAAGTGAATCAACACGTACATCCTGGTTTATTTCCACCCGGCCTGCCCCGTAACTGCTGTTACCGTTTATAAGTTCCTCCGCCTTCACAAGCTTCTGTGCCTGCAAACCTATACAAAATGCAAAAAGTGATATAAACAGTATACATTTTTTCATGCCATAAAATAGTAAATTATCTTCTTTTATTGCTTCTCCAGCTCAGCCTCCAGTTCTTCAGTCATCTCCAGGTTATGGAATACATTCTGCACATCTTCTTCTTCTTCGAGGGCATCTACCAGCCTGAGGACTTTCCGGGAGTTTTCCACATCGAGTATCCTGGTGTCGTTGGGTATTCTTTGCAGGTCGGCGCTAACCGGTTCCACTCCAATCTCCTCCAGTTTTTTGTTAAGATTTCCAAAATCTTCCATGGCGCATGTCACGCTTATCATGTCATCATCTGTTTCAATCTCTTCTGCCCCGGCGTCAATCAATTCGAGTTCAAACTCATCCATATCAATATCGTCATTCTTTCTTATGGTAAAAATCCCTTTCCTGTCGAAGAGAAAACTCAGTGAACCATTTGTTCCAAGGCTCCCGCCATATTTGTTAAAAATCGACCTTACACTTGCAACCGTGCGGTTATTATTGTCTGAAAGACATTCGACGAAGACCCCTATCCCGTTGGGGGCATATCCTTCAAAGCTTATTTCTTCGTATTTTGCCGCATCGTCGCCTGTGGCTTTTTTTATAGCCCTCTCAATATTTTCTTTTGGCATATTTGCCCCTTTGGCATTCTGCACAGCCAGTCGCAGCCTCGGGTTGGTTTCGGGGTCAGCTCCTCCTTCCCTGGCAGCAATTGTAATTTCTTTAATTAAACGGGTAAACATTTTGCCTCTCTTAGCATCATTGGCACCCTTCTTCCTCTTTATGGTCGACCATTTGCTATGTCCTGACATAATTATTAATATATTATTTCAGTGCAAAAATACGAAAAACACCGGTTTCTCAACCGGTGTTATGAAAACAAAAAAGCAGCTTGCAATATAATGTTTCACATAAGGTCTTGCATGAATAATAAAAGCACCCTGTGCTTATCCCCCGGAGGTGCGATTATTACTGGTGGCCATCCCCGTTTGGCACAACATATTCACCCTTTTCAACAAGTACGGCATGGTAAAGTGATGCAAAGGTTGAACTGATCCACATTCCAGAGATAAACACTCCGAAGACAAGGACAATAAGACCTGCAATGATAATAAAGAAGGCCAGTATTCCCATCCAGAATATTCTCCAGCCATGCCCTTTAGTCAGTCTCCAGCTTTCTTCCACAGACTTGACCGGATCAAGTTTCTTATCCATTACAAGATAAGGAACGAAAGCCAGCCTGCAGGCAAAGACAATGCCCGGGATGATCAGAAAGAAAAGACCAAAAGTGATTATCGCACCACTGAGTAAGGATGCTAATATTACATTCAGGTAGTTTTTAAACGAGTCAAACATATTTACTACTTCAAACTGATCATTCCGGGCTGCTTTCAGGTAAACCAGCTTTGATCCATAATCCAGGGGTGACAGTATAAATATTGAATATGCCAGCCCGAATATCTGGGCCATCATAACTGCCGCGGCTACAAAGCCCCAGTTGTCGGGGTGGATATCAGAAATATTAAAAAATATGCCGAGTGGTACACTGGCCAAAACTATTATTATTGTAACAAGAAACAGTGATATGAAATTTTTCGACATCACTCTCCAGCCATAACTGTATGCTGAGCCTGCCCTTGGTAATAATTCTGCTACTTTTTCCATGATTTAATATTTTTGGTTACAGCTTCAAATATATATATGGCATAATGGCAAAGTCAATCCCCCAAAAGTAGGATTTGCCGTATATCCAACTTAAGTAGCCTGAGATTCTGGCTGATAATCTTGCCCCTATTAAAGTATTTTCTTTCATTTGTATTAAATATACTTATATGATCAGGCTGTTAATTCTTGTTATAATAATTGTCTCTGTATCAGGCGGGGTGTACAGTCTGATACTTTTATCCCGGCTCAGGAAGATATACAACCTGGACTACCTGAACAGTTTTTTTTATTACAAAATTCTACATTTTGCCTTTGGGGTTTACGGTATAATAGGAGGGCTGGCCATAAAAGAAATCCTACTTAAGTATGACTTCAGAATTGCAGAGATTGAATCTATTGCAGCAGTAATTCCATTTTTTGGGGTACCCTTTATCATAGCTGCATGGTATATTCTTATCAAAACATCACATGAGCTTATATTCAGGAAGGTAAATCAGTCACTTGCAATTGTTTTTTTCACCCTGGCCACAGTATCCTTCCTGGTTTACGGACTCATCCTGAGAAAATTGCCTGGAGATCCTGATTTAAGCAGTTCGCTGCTGGGTCAGATTATAAGGATAGTCTTCTATTCTATTGATCTACTGGTTAAGATATACATCTTTTTCCTACTGATATCGACAGCCATACGGATAAGCAAGAGGGAAAAAAGAATAATGCTGGTCAGGTTCGGTTCAATAATTGCAGGTCTGGGCTTAATTAATGCCCTTGCGCTTCATTTTGCTTACTGGAGTGTATATGTGGGTCTGTACTTCCTCCTGTTTTATTTCTGCTCAGACCTGGCACTTATAATCTTGCTTAAATCCTACCTCAAAAGCAATGAAGGTGAATTCAACGAGCTTACCGACACCCTTGAGAACCTTTACCAGAAATTTGGAATATCAAAGAGAGAAAGGCAGATTATTACGGAAATTTGCAGGGGTAAAACAAACCAGGAAATAGCGGATGAGCTCTTTATTTCTCTCCAGACCGTGAAAGACCATACCTACAATATCTTCAGGAAGGTTAATGTACGCAACAGGGTACAGCTGACAAAGGTGTTTTCAAATAGTTAACAGTCATAGTAAATAATTTTTACTTGCTTCCGTAAGCGTGTACCCGTCCCGGGTACCAAAAAGCTCCTCTAAACATCAGTTAATGAGGAGCTTTTTGTTTAATGGGATACAAAAGGGATACAAAAGACTTAGTAATATTAATGTCAAACTCACGATTGGCGAATATAATTGGCTTCAGCAGGCGAGCACAAATCCTTAAATGAGCCTAATAATCCCAACAACTAATTTACCTCTAATTATTTAAATCATTATAAGTTATTATTGCTTGATTAAAAATCATTTTCTTACTTTCTTTCTGAAATGATTTGAAAAAACATGCAATTTCAAGATGCCCGGAAATATTTGGTTCTTTAAATGTGGGGATTAAGAAATTAAACTCAAGTATATTGTCTCCCCAATTTACTATTAAGGTTTTATCATTGAGTAAATTACAATCTAGCGAATCAATATCAAGTTCTACAGAGAAATATTGATTAGTAATATATAATTCTTCTCCCAAATTGGTTATGTTGTAAGCATAGATACGTTCAATTAATTCATTTAGCGAATATATATTATTTGTGAAATGGGAACTAAACTTAATATGACGGACAATATCAAAATACTGTATAATAAGATCTTTATTACCAAAGACATAATTAAAAATTCTAATACCCTTCCATTCAATTTCTTTGTATTTTGTATTAATTGAGTAAGTAGTATTGTATGGATTATTTCTGTTTTTAAACTGGTTAATTGTAATCGAATCATTTTTGGTACAGTAATTATCAAAATAGCCATCAATTCCAGAAGATATTACTATTCCTGAAGTGAAATAGCATAAATCTTTGTTATAAATTGGGATAAATCGGATTCTATCATTGTTTCTAGAATATGGATCGATTAATTGTTCCTCAGATATATGGTGAATCCATGGAGATTCTTTAGATTCCTGTATATCATTAGGCATTCTTAAATTTTCCTTATAGAAATCAAGTATTAAATATTCGTATATAAAGCTAGTTAGACTCTCATTAATCTTTCTGATGCAATATTGGTCATATTTTCTGGCAATTATTTCAGCTACAATTAAAAAGGATATAAGTAAAATTATTATATATAACACAATTCTTTTCATATCAGATTATTTTATATTTAGTAACCAATCCCATATCTTATCATAATTAAAACTATTTCTCCCATTCTCCATTACTCCCCACCAATTGCCTGTGTGAGGATCATGAAATGTCCAATAGTTACCATATATTTCTCTTGGTCTGGGTTCACCTCCCCAATAAAGTATTTCTGAGTTGTAATTACCATTCACATCGGGGAATACCCCATAATTTAGTTGTACTTTATAGTTATTACCTCCTAATACCACCTCTGTTTCAGGTACATTGAAGCCAATCCCCATACTACTATATACATATACGAATGATTTAAAAATACCATGTAAGTCGATAGTCTCTGATCTATTTGCAATCGCATATTTCATGGCTTTAAACCATTGTTCTGCTTTTTCCTTGTTTGTTGCAGTTGGGAAATATATTCTTTCAAAATCATTCCAAATATCTTGAATATAATTAACGAATTTGGGGTTTACATTTTGTGATTCTGGATCAAACATTAGTAACAGTCCAAATAAAGCCATCGCTATTTCATCTTGTGATGAGAACTTCATAATGTCTTCACCATCTTTAAACCAGTAACCATTTATTTTACTAAATAATTTTGAAAAACCAGGCCCGGGTCTCCGCATACCTGTAAAAGGTGTTATCAATGATCCGCCGGAATAAGCGAATCCACCAATACCTCCTCCACTTACACCAGGGCCACCTCAGGTTCCAGGAGGATTTCCCCTGAACCAGTAATTCCCTTCCCCGTACATTTCATTCATCCAACCACGGTAGGTATGAATATAGTCCTGATATGCCTCCCAATCTTCATCAGTATCAAAATCAGATCTCGTTTTAATCATACCACTGGGATCAATAAATTTCAAAGGATTATTCATCACATAAGCATACCTGTTATAATTCTGAGTCTCATGAGGTGATTGAATAAATGGATCCGGGCTCAGGAACATTGCCAAAAGCGGGTCATACATCCTCCCATTCATATTAATCAGGCCAAAATCATCAAGATGTTCATGACCGGTAAATCCCCTGTCAAACTTAAAATTGGCTGGTACACCTGTATAATCCCAGGAACTGGTATTTCTTCTTCTGCCCCAGGGATCAAAACTCAACCTTTCCCTGACACTTCCCTGGTCATCCGTGATTACATCATAAGAACTTAAGATATCTGTATGAATATAGAATATCGAATCATATGATGATGTAGATTCGAGTATTGCAGATATTCCGGAAGGGGTATTTATATAGTATAGTTCCCTTGTGCCTTCCGTTGCATGAACTTCTTTTTCATACATACCAAGCGCATAGTATTTTGTCATCACAGTTGATGAATTATCCTCGAGTACCGTTTTTACCCTCAACCGGCCAGACTTTCTTTAGTGATTTTCTAAAATATTTCTTGTTATATCTGCTTGTAAAAAGAGTGCTAACATAGCCAATATAAAGATCAGGATAGTAAATATTATTGAAACAGTGTTATTCAAGATCATTGGCTTTTCCTTAACAATCTTTTTCCCTTTACCATTTTTGTGGTACACAAAATACAATATCACCAGTACAATAGCTAGGAGCCCAAGCATCTCCCATTTCCCTAATGAAATATTCGCAATATATGCCAAGATGATATTTACAATGCAATTAATTATTAATGATAAAGTAAAACCAAGTGTAAAAACTACTGTCGCATGTGGTTGATCATCAGGCAGTATTCTTGTATAGAAAAGATAGTAATAGTAATACAAAACACTTATCATAACTAAAAATCATTAAAAAAGTCATACCATAATCCTTCATTAATCTCATTGGGTGGTCCAATTCTTCTTTCCAGGTAATCATACCAGTAATTAAACTTAAACTCTTGATAAGCATCTAAAGTGGTAAATGCTCTACCTAATTCCCAACCAATTCCCCAAGCTGCACCATAGAGTCCTCCAAAAGTAGAGATACCAGTGCTTACTAATTCTAGAGACATGTTAAAAGTTCCAATTTCATTATTTATACGTTGATCGATTGTTTGATAAGCATTCCAAGCTCCAAGAGCACGACCTCCCCATTTAATAGCTTTTCTTGTTGTTTTAGCAAACTTATTTTTACCTCCGGTAATTCCATTACCACCCCATGTTTGCTTATAAAGCTTGAAATCCTTACCCATCCATGTACCATATCTTTTACTGTAATATAATTCACCTGCGATAGCTCCAGAAGTGGATAATGCAGTTGAAGCTATATCTCCGGCACTTATTTGAGGTGAAGAATATCTGATATTTTGGTAACTGCTGTATTCCATAGGACCTCCCCCTACCGTAGTAGATTGCCTTCCACCAGTGCTAACTGTATAAGCATTTACTCCATACGGACCATCTAATGACCACGGGGATATATGGTTACTTATGATTGGTGCCGGATTTTTATTATCGCCTTCAGAATTACCTAATCTCCCTAGATTCCACCAGAACCAATGCCAGCTTTCAATTAATTCTTGTATCCATTCTGGAGGTTCTTTCCTCTTACAGGGATCATCCTTTTTCTTTTTTGTGTAACCTGATGGATCAATGTACTTAAGCGGATTATTCATCACATAAGCCTACCTGTTAAAATTCTGAGCTGTCTCTGGTGATTGAATAAAAGGATCCGGACTCAGGAACATTGCCAAGATCGGATCATACATCCTTCCATTCATATTAATCAGGTCAAAATCATCAAGATGTTCATGACCGGTAAATCCATAATTATAATCAGTAAT
>Ga0190345_1000781_pt1 | contig 10094 bp, 7 predicted proteins | sample 48721334_MG_FD_161674 | JGI IMG/M metagenome (GOLD analysis project Ga0190345, IMG submission 161674) | Hydrothermal vent microbial mat bacterial communities from Southern Trench, Guaymas Basin, Mexico - 4872-13-3-4_MG | ecosystem: Environmental > Aquatic > Marine > Hydrothermal vents > Microbial...
ATTAATGATTAATGATTAGCCCCAAAGGGGCGACATTAATACAGCCAGGGGCACCGCCCCTGGCAAGCCCCAAAGGGGCGAATTAATGATTAATGATTAATGATTAATGATTAATGATTAGCCCCAAAGGGGCGACATTAATACAGCCAGGGGCACCGCCCCTGGCAAGCCCCAAAGGGGCGAATTAATGATTAATGATTAATGATTAATGATTAATGATTAGCCCCAAAGGGGCGAATTAATAAAGCCAGGGGCACCGCCCCTGGATCCCCCCTGGCAAGCCCCCCAAAGGGGCGACATTAATACAGCCAGGGGCACCGCCCCTGGCATTAATATTTAATCAGTACTGTTTTTGGTTGTTTGTCCAACCGGCCGCAGATAATAAGCTAATCCCATCAATACGCCCCCTGCTAGAATCATGGGCAAAGTCAACAATTGCCCCATCGTTATCCAATCAAAAGCGACAAAACCTAAGTGTTTATCGGGTTCGCGGACAAATTCTATTAAAAAGCGAAAGGTGCCATATCCAATCAAAAACAATCCCGATACCGCCATCGTTGGGCGAGGGCGTTTAGAAAAGAGCCATAAAATGATAAATAAAGTCGCTCCTTCGAGCGCGGCTTGATATAACTGTGAAGGGTGGCGAAGCATATCGCCGGCATGGGGAAACACCATGCCCCAAGGTAAATCGGTGGGGCGGCCCCACAATTCGCCGTTGATAAAATTGCCAATCCGCCCGGCCCCTAAACCGAGAGGAACAAACGGTGCAATAAAATCAGTCACTTCAAAAAAACCTCGGTTAATCTTGCGAGCATACAACCACATCGCCACTAAAACACCGATAAGGCCGCCGTGAAACGACATGCCGCCTCGCCAAACCTGGAAGATGGCTAGAGGCGATGCAATATAAGTCGGTAAATCATAAAATAAAACATAACCCAACCGTGCGCCTAGCACCACACCAAGCGCACCATAAAAAACCAGATCGCTCATCTGAGCCGGGGTGATAATGGCATCTTCTCGTTTTGCTCGTTGTGAACCTAACCACCAAACGAGGCTAAAACCAACTAAGTACATAACCCCATACCAATGTACTTTGAGAGGGCCTAGTTGGAAAAGAATGGGATCAATTTCAGGATAACTTAACATAATGACTATCTTACATTCATTGACAAATTAGAATGGTGTTAAATCAAGACTTCCCATACGAATGAAAACTGAAAACTGAAAACTGAAAACTGAAAACTGAAAAATGAAAACTGAATTCTGGGCAAAAGTTTTCATCGCGGCAAATTTTGCCAATAAATGAGTTTTTAACTGAATAATTTAGACTTAATTCAATCAATTAAATAAGAATTTTGGCCTTTTCACAGCTTTCCAGGGGCGTTGCCCCTGGCTTTGGGCGATATTAATACAATTCTTCGGCAGGTGCTGGAAAAAATGATTGACTTTTATGATATTTTTTTATACTATTCACTGTTATAAAGCGGCAGGTATCTGGTTCAGTACTCAATGTCGTACTGGTAAAACCTGAGACTTACAATCTATCAATTTGCGAGAACCAAGCGAATTCAGATTGTATAAAGCGGCTCTCGATAATTTTCGGTAGCCTTTGGTAGATTCACCCACTCTTAGGAGTGCTATTGTTAACTTTTGTTAACATAAATGAATCGGAATACGCATATCTTTTAAAAGTTGTTTGAGCGCTTTTAAATGGCGTCTGCTCACTTCCAATTGTTCTGGGATATCTCTGAGCAAGACATAATTTCGCCCACTGCTATCTTTGCGTAAACCGGCGAGTTGCACTGTTGCTACCAGCGTACTGCGATGTAGGCGTAAAAATTGCCCGGCAAATTCTTTTTCTAAATCTTTCACAGTTTCCAAGATTAAGGCTTTTCCCTGTGTCCAATATAACTCCACATATTTTTGGTGAGCAAAAAAATAGTAAATTTTGTTAACCGGAACCAAATGTAGCTCGCCACGTAGATAGTAACTGATATGAGTGCGAGCGGTGGGTGTCGGCGTGGGCGGGGTAGTCGATTGAGTCTGTAAGAAGGCATAAGCACGTTTAAGGGCTTGCTCTAAGCGTTCCTTGCGAATCGGTTTCAGCAAATAATCCACCGCCTGATACTCAAAGGCTTCTAAAGCATGCTCGCCATAAGCGGTAGTCAAAATCACAGCCGGTGTCGGATGCAATAAAGCCAGTTCCCTGAGCGTTTGCATCCCGTCTATCCCGGGCATACGAATATCTAGCAACACAACTTCAGGTTGATGAGCACGAACGTTCTCTAGGGCACCTTTGCCATTGCTGGCTTCGGCAACCACCTCGCCCATGCCCAGCTCATCCACTAAAGAGCACAAACGATCTCGCGCCAAGGATTCATCATCAGCGATAAGTATCTTCATCATACTGATTTTTATAAGGAAAACTTATAATGACGTGGTAAGTGTCAGCGTGTCTCTGTACGCTTAACTTCGCCTGAGTGCCATAAAAAATCTGTAAACGTTGGTGAATATTTTGTTGGGCCATGCGATTACCTTGATGGGGAGAAAGTGTCTTAGCCAAAGGATTTTCGATGTCTAGTTGAATGTGTTTACCATCAAAAAATCCAGTAATGCTAATTGTTCCCCCTTCAAGCAAAGGTTGTATGCCATGATAAATCGCATTTTCCAACAAAGGTTGTAAACACAGTGGTGGTAGCCGTGCATCATCGGGAATATTATCTAGCTGCCAAACGACCTGCAAACGTTCACCAATGCGTAATGCTTCAATGCATAAATACTGCCTACATAATGCCAGTTCTTCTTGAAAAGTCACAGAGGCTTTCGCATCTACCAAACTGGCACGAAATAAATCCGCAAAATCCAGCACCACCTGCTCCGCCTTATCCGGCTGAAAACGGATTAAACTGGCGATGGTGTTCATACAATTAAATAGAAAATGGGGACGAATACGCGCTTGTAAAGCTTGGGCACGGGCTAAGGCTAAAGCCTCGGTTTCTTTTTTCCAGTGATACTGAATATAAAAATAGCGCAAGGCAATGGCACTGATAATCGCACTAATCCCGATATTGCGCCACAAAAACAACTGATGATGGGCCGCACTCGCCGGCGCTATGGACAACATATACTCGTTTAGTTGCCAAGCGAATTCACTAACCACCCCCGTTGTCATCAAAATGAGCAAATAGCTTAGGATGCCAGCAACGATATCACTGTTTAACAGACACAACCAACGGCGCAGCAGACATAACAACCCCATGCTGACTAACGTCACCCACTGCATAAATAAAGATAGCATTGCCAAATCGTTGATGAAATCTTTTTTCGCATAATTCCAATCATACCCACTTTTACTGAGCGGCGCTAACAGCAACACAAAAGCCAATAATTCAGTTACCACGATGCCTACAAACACTGTGTACACATTGCAAAAATCCGGCAAAAACAGATTATCATCTGTGCTAGTTTTCATTCATTTTTTAGTAGAACTTGTGTAGGTGAACAAAGCAGGAGTAGTTTGGCAGAAGTTTGGCAGGCGTTTGGTAGGAGTCCAAACTTTAGTTTAAAACGTCCAAGATAAATCTTGGACTCCTAGATAAGAAAAATCAATAAAAATCCGATTTTTTGGAAAAATCCGATTTTTGGCCGGACGTTTTTAGCCCCTTTGGTGCGTATTAATGATTAATGATTAATGATTAATGATTAATGATTAATGATTAGCCCCAACGGGGCGATATTAATATAGCCAGGGGCACCGCCCCTGGCATTGCCTCTGGCTTTGGGCTTAGACAACTACATTGGCAACAACGGCACAATCAACAGCGCGACAATATTAATGATTTTAATCAACGGGTTAACCGCAGGCCCGGCCGTATCTTTGTACGGATCGCCTACCGTATCTCCCGTCACGGCCGCTTTATGCGCCTCGGAGCCTTTGCCACCATGGTTACCATCTTCAATGTATTTCTTGGCATTATCCCAAGCACCGCCGCCGACCGTCATGGAAATTGCCACAAACAAGCCGGTAACAATGGTACCGAGCAACAAACCGCCTAATGCTTTAGTCCCCAATGTGAACCCAACAATAATGGGAACTAACACTGGCAACAAGGAAGGAATCATCATCTCCTTAATTGCCGCTTTCGTCAACATGTCCACCGCTTTGTTATAATCGGGTTTAACCGTTCCTGCCAAGATTTTCCCGTCGGCAAATTGGCGGCGCACTTCTTCCACCACACTACTCGCAGCACGGCCTACCGCTTTCATCGCCATCGCGCCAAATAGGAAGGGAATCATGCCGCCTATAAAGAGGCCGATAATCACCATCGGATCAGATAGTTCAAATTTGCCGGCGGTTTCAGCGGCGCGAGCCGCGGCTTCCGCGGTGCCACCTGAGGCAAGCACGGCTTCACGCGCGGCGGCTTCTATTTTGTGGGTGTAATCAGCAAACAAAACGAGGGCTGCCAAGCCAGCCGAGCCAATCGCATAACCTTTGGTAACGGCCTTAGTGGTATTACCCACCGCATCTAACGGATCAGTAATATTACGAACTTTCTCATCTAAATCCGCCATTTCCGCAATACCACCGGCGTTATCCGTCACCGGGCCGTAAGCATCTAAAGCGACGATAATGCCCGTCATAGACAACATCGTCGTGGCCGCAATCGCAATACCATACAATCCAGCCAGATAATACGCGCCCCCAATACTAAGACAAATCGCTAACACCGGTAAAGCCGTGGCTTCCATGGAAACCGCTAAACCGGCAATCACATTAGTACCATGTCCCGTCGTAGACGCTTTAGCAATTTGCTGCACGGGACCAAATTCAGTGGCGGTATAATATTCAGTAATCACCACCAGTAAAGCCGTTAAGGCTAAACCAATGAGCGCGGCACCATAAACGCCCCAAATCGAATAAGAAACGGCATCTCCTCCTATGCCGGTGAATGTAAACCCTTCCACACCCGTCATCAGCCACCAAGTCACGGGCAAAAAGGCAATAGCCGCGATGCCGGCAGACACGATTAAGCCTTTGTACAAGGCCCACATGATTTTTTTGCCTTCCTGAGCCTTCACCGCAAACGTGCCGATGATAGAGGCGATAATAGACACGCCGCCCAATATTAAAGGTAATAAAATGGCGTTGTTAGCCATACCACCCGTAAACATTAAACCGCCGACTAGCATCGTGGCGATGATTGTCACCGCATAAGTTTCAAATAAATCGGCCGCCATCCCAGCACAATCGCCAACATTATCACCGACGTTATCAGCAATCACCGCCGGATTACGAGGATCATCTTCAGGAATACCCGCTTCAACTTTACCCACCAAGTCTGCGCCCACATCCGCGCCCTTGGTGAAAATACCACCGCCCAAACGAGCAAAGATAGAAATTAAAGAACCGCCAAAACCCAAGCCAATCAGCGGCGCCAGATCGACCATGGTTTCGCCCTCTGGCAACATCACTTGCAACACCGCGTAATAGCCGGCGACACCGAGCAAGCCCAAACCGACTACTAATAAGCCGGTGATCGCACCGCTACGAAAAGCCACATCCAAGGCCTTGTCCAAACCTTCATGCGCGGCTTGAGTGGTGCGGACATTGGCTTGCACAGAAATATTCATGCCAATATAACCCGCCGCGGCCGAACACAACGCGCCTATGACAAAACCAATCGCGGTGTACAAACCAAGGACAAACCCAATCGCGACAGCAATGATGACACCGACAATCCCTATAGTGGTATATTGCCGTTTCAGATAGGCTTTAGCCCCATCTTGAATATGCGAGGCAATTTCCTGCATGCGTTCATTGCCGGCAGGCTGTGCCAAAACCCATTGTCTCGATATGAGACCATACACTAACGCTCCTATCGCGCATCCTATCGCGCAGATCAACGCGATCCACAGTTCTATTGACATAATCGTTTGATTCTCCTTAAAAATGAAATAGACTGATGACTGAATATAAAATCAATGGTTATCAATCAGTTACTCTTACTTAAAAACGCCAAAACCACAAAAATCAGCTTTGGTTATGTTTAAGGGGTAAGCTCCCTAGGGCGATAAACCATCTATCACCTTTGTTATTACCTTATATATCGGTAATGTCTGTCACTTAAAAGATTTTGAGGCTAATTTATAAGTTCCATATTTTAGGATTAGAGCACAAATTAATATTGTTTGTCAAAAATTAATTTTTTGATTGGCCAAAATTTTGTGGTTTTGCTGTTTAATGCTAACTGTTGTTTGCTCTATTTTGAGGCGAAAAATTGAAGTTGACTTGTCGTTCTTGGAGCGATGAGACTCACATCGCACCGCTAGGGCGCTATTGGCTAGGCAATTGCCGTTGCCGGCCCTCCAAAACCAATAATAGTAAGGCATTTGGGGACTAGCGTGTGAGCGCGAGAATGAGAAAACCTCGATCCAATGAACTCTCAAGCGCGAGAGATTTTACCAAATTTATCACCTTTTATACCATCTTATGCTGAAATACTTAACTAATTGACACGCTTACATGCTCAGAGTCACTGCCATTATCTCACTGATCAGTTTTCAGTGATCAGTTGTCAGTGAAAAGTGTAAAGCTTTCAGTCTTCAATCCGGGGAGCGCGGTAAGTCTCCGAACAAAGGGAATGAACGGCGTGTGTGTTGAGGTTTCAGTTTTTAGCCGCGCAAAATATAATAACATTTGACGCGCTGAGTCCCGGCGAAAATAGGAGTGCCAGTGCAAAGTACTGCCAAAAATGATATTTTTTTGTGAATTCGTTAGTTATAACGTGAGTTCGACTTGTTTTTCAAGTAAAATAAATCTTTTATATTTAAGTAGCGGAATATAAAGCGATTTTAGTTTTTCAACGGGACATTTATTAACGTGAGCTCGACTTTTCAATAAGTTATACAAACTTGATATTAATCAAATGTTTTACGATAATTATTTTATTTCGTTAAATTTTTAGTTATTAAACCCTTAACATTAATACGTGAATAACCGCAAATTGTGGGCCATAGACTGAAATGAGTCAGTAAAGTTTGTTGGTTTTGTTTTTAACTGATTGATTTAAAAGTCATTATAAATAACTATTTGATCTAATTAATAAATCTATAACTCACTGATATTTAAAGTCGAACTCACGTTATTTATAAAAAGTGTTTCAATCTTCTTATTGGTATTATCATTAAATTTGATTTGCAATAAAAAAATTGTCATACTTGAAAGTTTGTAGTAGTCGCTTTAGCGACTAAAACTTTCTCCGTAAGTTTGTAGTAGTCGCTTTAGCGACTAAAACTTTCTCCGTAAGTTTGTAGTAGTCGCTTTAGCGACTAAAACTTTCTCCGTTCACTTTACCCTGTGGTGTGTAAAATGTGAATAGGCTTTCAATGCAACTAAAGGTTTTGGCATCGAAGTGCCACGTTGTTTGATGGTAAAAGTATCAAACACGCGCCACGTTGTTTGAATGTGCATAAGTGGGTAAACAAAATAACGAGCGGCTTGTGAGTCGCTAAAGCGACTACTACAAACAGGTATATAAACTAAATCACTGAAAAAATGATCACAGAAATAAAATGATAACTGATAAATGATAACTGATAACTGATAACTGATCACTGAACACTGAAAAACTTATGCAATCGAAAATTGTGCAAACCTTATTTTGGTTAATTTTGCTTAGCGTTGCCGGCACCGCCATTTTAATGTTAGCGGCGGCGAGAGTCGGAGAACATCAATCAAGCACTTATGGTAATGCTTATCAGCGATTTGAAAAATCGTGGGGCGGCGAAATTGGCATTATTCCGCCAAAATTTTTGTTAGAGCGAAGCCATGCCGCCAAGGTGTTTAGCAAAACCGAGCAAATTTCACTTATTCCCAAGTCTATCAAGATAAATTCCACAGTAGACTATGGCGAACAGACGATAGGTTGGCTGACGTTCAACGCTTTTAAAGTCAAAAGCGAAGACATTTATGTCATCCGTAATGACACGGCTTACTCAGGAAAATTACTGATTAAGCTCACTAAGCCTGATAACGCAAACATCTTGTCTGACTATAAGGTTGTACTTGAAGACAGGAAAAATACCTTCTTGCATCCCGTGATGGGCAAAGCATTTTTATTATTGCCTGAATTTAAACCAAAAGAGCAGATAAAAATGACGATGACTTATGCCACCAAGGGGATGAACGTTTTTAAATATAACCTTTCTGACTATCAAGACAGTGTTATTGAACATCTTCAAACACAACTCAAAATCAACAACAGCCACGATTTTGAGATTTACCGTTTCGGATTGTCACATGAGATTGATACGAACCCAATGGGCGCTTCGATACAATTTGAAATGAACAATTTCGCCACCACTCAAGATTTAGGAGTCACTTTTGCCTCAAAACAAATGTACTTAGATCAGATACAGAGCCTGATGAGTTATTCACCGATTTCTCTGATACTTTATTTGCTGGTGATTTTTGTGTTTTCTCAAATTAACTCGGTTAAGTTTCATGGCTTTCATTATCTTTTTATTGCGATGCACAATGTTTTCTATTTTCTGTTCGTCGCTTATCTGGTGCGTTTTTTTGGGGTAGATATGACTTTTGGTTTAGCTTTCGCACTCACAGCGGGCTTATTTTTTGCCTATTGCCCCAACATTTTTGGCTGGCGTTTTGCGCTTAAAATTGCGGGTATTTACCTATTTCTGCTAACAACGGTTTATTCTCTGATATTTTTAATGCCTATCTTTCGTGGATTGTTATTTATTGCCTTAGTATTTGTTATTTTTACCTCAATAATGATTCCTATCAGTCGCTCAGACATTTCAAAGTGGACTATTCTTGATAGGCGATAAATCGCCTACTACAAACGACAAACTAAAATAACTTTATGTGTACACTTTTCGTAAAAAAAACAAATTCAGGCGTTTTAGTGGGCCGTAATTTTGATTGGTTGCAAAAAGGAGGGACTCTCCACTATATTCCTTCCCAACGCGTATATGGCTCACAAACAACGGAACTCTTTTTGATTGAACAAATGGGTGTGGACAAACCTTACGAAGGTATTAACGAAACCGGTTTGTTTATTGGGTGTGCCGTCACGCCGATTGATTTGAATCCACCAAAATCTGACAATGGCAAGGCTTTAAAAATGGATGAATTAGGGGCCATTAGATTTGTTTTAGAACGAGCTGCTACCACTCAAGAAGCGGTCAACTTAATGGAGACGATGAGTCTCAACAATTCCTATTTAGACTACTTTCTGCGTCTACACTTCCTCATCGCCGATTCAGACGGAAACATTGCGTTTTATCAATCGGGAGATAAAACGCTCTGCAAATCTCTAGAAAAGGGCCAAGGAGACGTCATGACTAACTTCCCAAAATCGCGAACCATTGAAAATTGTTGGCGTTATAACACGGTATTGCGTCAGTTGAATTCTGTCAAAGACATGGAAACCTCTATGAAACTGTTAGAAACAGTTATGCAAGGAGAAAGTACCATTTGGTCTGCGGTGTTCAACTTAAATTCACTGGATGTCTGGTTATGTATTGAAAATTTTTATACCACAACGCATAAATTTTATGTTAGGGAAGAATTAAAAAAAGGATACACTAGTATTGATTTTGGAACTTTAAAGCTTTCAGCCACCTACTCAAAAAAACTCAAAAAACAATTTGCGAGTCATTCTTATAAACTCTAGTTAATAATGATTAATGATTAATGATTAATGATTAATGATTAATGATTAATGATTAATGATTAATACGGGGTTGGGGCCCCTTTCCGGCCCTTTCTCTAGGTTGCACCTCTCATCGTTATACACAAGTCTTTTGGATAGCGGGTGCATTCCTGATAAGTACTTAGGATACTCGAACCGAAGAGAAGCTTTGCTTTCCGAAACGGATAAAAAAGCATTTATTTTAAATGAATATCTTACGTGGGCCACCTTTAAAATCAATAAAATCAAGTATTTAAAAACTTATGTCTAAGGATGAGGGTTGCACCTGGGGCTATGCACATTCAACCCCTACGGGGTTGGGGCCCCTCCCCGGCCCTTTCCCCAGGTTGCACCTCAATGCCATTAAGTTAAGCAGCC
>Ga0190345_1000782_pt1 | contig 10092 bp, 11 predicted proteins | sample 48721334_MG_FD_161674 | JGI IMG/M metagenome (GOLD analysis project Ga0190345, IMG submission 161674) | Hydrothermal vent microbial mat bacterial communities from Southern Trench, Guaymas Basin, Mexico - 4872-13-3-4_MG | ecosystem: Environmental > Aquatic > Marine > Hydrothermal vents >...
CCGCGGCGTCTTTCTTCGCTGTTTTGGAAATTCTACTAATCAAATCTTTTAATTCTTTCATGTCACTATCTTTTTGAATTTTCTCTTGTTTAACAGTCACCTTTTCTTTATCAACCGTGTCTACATGCGCAGCGCTTAATGTTTTTTTTTCTGCTTTTTCTTTAATAACATCGATATCTTTTTTACCCGCTTTTTTAATCATTTCCCTATTTATTCTTTCTTCCATTTCCTTTCTTATTTCCTCGTCTATATTTTCATCTATTTTCTTATTTTTTGTTAACCCAATATTGTTCTCAGGTAATTCCTTCGCGCCAAAAGTTTTTTCTTTTTCAGCCATCCTTGGCACGGGCCGCTTCTCGGGAACCGCGCTTGAAATCTTATTTATAAGATTCTGCAATTCATTAGCCTCGGCGCTTTCCAATTTTTTTCCCGTATCCGCCGCCTCGCTTGCTTTGGAACTATTTTTGTCTGGCGCGTTGTCAACCATAGATTTAATCACGGATTCTACCGTTGACTTTTCAGGTTTTGCCTGTTTCGCGACATCGCTTAAATCAATCGTTTTCGCGATTGGCTTTTCTTTTTCTTCTTCCTGCCGAGAAGACTTCTCAGGTTTATTTTTCAATTCGTCTAAATCGCCGCTCATCGTCTGAATTTTTAAATTCTTGCCCATATAATTTTTGACATTAATTTGACACTTTATTATAGCAACATCATAAATTAGGTTTTCAACACATACGCAAAGCGCTTTTAAAGACAACACGACATCATATCGCCTTCGTTTAAGAGAATATTAAAATTCCTTAGCATTAAATTACCTTGAATTGCAAAACGCCACCTTTTTTTGTCATTCCGAAACGGAACCGCAATGGAGTAAGTATCTATAAAATACAGCAAACGCGGCTAACTTTATCCTTAAATTCCTCAGTCGCTCTATCATTCCTTTTGGGATAACAGAAAAAAGGATGCTTATTTCGCAATTTAAAGAAATTAACAAATTGCCCGCTTTCTGCAAACAATTGATTGTAACTAATCGTAACTATTGGCAACTGATTGTAATTTGCAAGAAACAACAAGTTGCTATAAATTACTACAAATTACAATTAATCACCGCAAACATTTAGAAATAAGAAGGATTGTAAAAGTGTCAATGGTCAATTTAATATTAAGGATTTACACTCCTTTATGCGTCAGATTTATTCTGCCTTGATTGTCAATTTCTTTTACTTTCACAGCAATTATATCACCGATTTTCACAACATCTTCAACTTTTTCAACTCTATGCGGAGCAAGTTCTGAAATGTGAACAAGCCCCTCTTGCCCAGGCAATATTTCCACAAAAGCGCCGAAGTCCATAATTTTTACCACTTTTCCCTGAAAGATTTCTCCTGCAACAACTTCTCTTGTCAAATTTTTAATCCAAGTTTCCGCTTTTTTCGCCGCTTCGGAATCTTTGGAAGTTATCATTACTAATCCATCGTCTTCAATATCTATCGCCACTCCTGTTTCCGCGATAATCTCATTAATCATTTTTCCGCCTGGACCGATTACATCTCTAATTCGGTCAGGATTTATTTTCATTGTTGTAATTCGCGGCGCGTACGGAGAAAGATCAGCGCGGGAAGAACTGATTGCTTCATTCATTCTTTCAATGATTTGAAGACGCGCCTGGCGCGCTTTTTCAAACGCTTCTTTTAGAATTTCCAAAGCGACGCCTTTAATTTTAACATCCATTTGCATAGCCGTAATTCCTTTTTCCGTGCCTGCCACTTTAAGATCCATATCACCGTGATGATCCTCAGGACCTTGAATGTCGGTCAGAATTTTATGGTTACCATTCTCATCAGTCATCAAACCCATAGCGATTCCCGCCACCGCGCGGGAAAGAGGCACACCGCCGTCCATTAAAGCCAAACTGCTTCCGCAAACGCTCGCCATTGAAGAGGAGCCGTTAGAGGAAAGGACTTCCGAGACCAACCTAATAGTATAAGGGAAATCTTCTTTGTCGGGCATAAATTTTTCCAGCGCCCTTTCCGCCAAATTGCCATGTCCGATGTCTCGCCGGCTGGGACCTCTCATCGGCTTTACTTCGCCGACCGAAAAACCGGGAAAAGTGTAATGGTGCATAAACCGCCTAACCCCATCTTCTTCCATACTGTCCAGCAATTGTTCGTCGCCCGGCGATCCCAAAGTCAAGACAGAGAGAACTTGGGTCTCACCGCGACTAAAAAGTCCTGAGCCATGGGTTCTTGGCAAAATTCCAACTTCCGCCGAAAGATGCCTTACTTCATCTAATCCTCTACCGTCGGGACGGCGATTTTCTTTGAGAATCCTCTCGTGAACTATCTTATCAATTTCTTCATCCATCACTATTCCCGCCACTTCGCTATATCCTTTTTCTTCAAAATCCTCGGAATATTTTTCTTTAAGGTAATTTTTCAGAGATTCTTTTAACTCATTTTCTTTTTCAACCCGCTTTGTTTTATCCGCTTCATAAATCGCCGCTTTTAATTTATCTTCAGTGGCTAAAAATTCCCTGATTGTTTTTTCCACTTCCTCGTCGGCTTTTACCAAAATGGGTTTGGCTTTTGACTGCCCGATTTCCGCGATAATCTTTTTCTGAAAATCAATTAGTTCCTTAATTCTCTCCTGGCTTAATTTTATTCCTTCTATAATATCTTCTTCCGCCGCTTCCGCCGCTTCCCCTTCAATCATATTTATCTTAATCCCTTCCTGGGAGTTTCCCCTTTGTAAAAGAGTCTGTTCCGTACCCGATACGGGAGAGTTGGGAGAATTTTCAGGAGCGGGTTCAGCGCCCGCGACAATCAAATCAAACTCCGCTTTTTCCCGCTTTTCGTAAATGGCGTTAATTTTCAACTGACTGTCTGTTTTAGCTACTTCCACCGCTCCGACGGGCCCGTTCCAGGGAATATCGGAAATGCCCAAAGCAATTGAAGCTCCCAGAACAGCGCAGATAACCGGATCGTTCTCTTGATCCACTGAAAGCACGGTAACCACCACCTGGACATCGTTTCTCATTCGGCTGTCAAAAAGAGGGCGAATAACCCGATCAATTACTCGACCGCTGACGACCGCTTTGTCGGTCGGCCGCCCGTCTCTTTTGATAAAGCGGCTGCCTTTGATTTTCCCAGCGGCGTAAACTCGCTCTTCGTAATCAACCATTAAGGGAAAATAGCTGATTCCCTCTCTTTTATCCTTGCTCATTGTCGCTGTGACCAGCGCCATTGTGTCACCATACCGAACAGTTACCGAACCGTTCGCCTGATTTGCCAATTTGCCGATTTCAACAATTAAATTTTTCCCGGCAAACTCGGTCTCATACTTTTTCACTTCCATAATAAAATCCTTTCTTTGTTCCCTGCCCGGCAAACTTTAGATTAAATTCAATTTATTTAAATGATTTAAATAAACCAATATAATCTACTTGTCTGCCGATAAGAGAAAATTATTTGTTAATGAATTAAATTTATCGCAATACAAAAAACTACTGTTCAATTCTTAAAATCAAAAGTCGTTATATAATATTGATATCTGTCTTCATGCCGACTTTACGCATTGAACTTTTTATTGAATTCTTTATTAACATCAACAGGACTATTCGGATCGTCTTTCATCTCTTCAATGACTTTTCGTGTTTTTTTCTTGAGCATCATAAGCATTCGTCGGTTTTAGATCAGCTAAAATTTTGTCAAGAATTTTTCGCTTGTTCGCATCAACAATTTCTTTTGCCTTGCTTTCAATTAAAATATTCGTTCCCCTTTCAGTAAGAATAATTGGAGAAGTGAACTTTGTATAGTTTATTTCTAAGTTACTTTCTATGTAAAAAACGATCGTCAATGAAAGAAACTTTTTTATTAAGTTTTTCTATATCTTTATCCAAATCTTCAATATCTCCTTTTAAATCTCCTTCTAAATCCATAGTATCTTTTTTTCAAATCTCCTATTTGAGTTCTCAAACTTTTATAAAGAAACCAACTAGCAAATCCTATAAAAAAACAGCCGGTCCGATTTTATCGGCGGTAAGTTCGTAGTATTTTAAAATGTCAAAAATAAATTCAATCATAATGATATAAAAGAGTTAACAGGTTTGCCCATTTGTGATAAGTTAAAAATAAAAAACTTTAATTCGCTCAACCTTAAATTTAACTTATTTTCTGTAAACTACCTTTGATTCAATGTCTCTAACTTGAGATAGATATTTCTCTATATATTTTCAAAAAATTCTAAGAAGCTAAAAAGCTACAACCTAAATAAATTATTCTTTCTCTTTCACCTCATATTCCACATCCTCCACATATTTCTTCTTCTTTATTTTCTTCCTGTTCGCAATCTTATCATAAAGATAAGCAACCGCCGCTAAAAAAGCTGCCTTTTTTACTTCCTTTTTCTTGATATTTATTTTTTCTTTCAGTTTTTTAAACATAAAATTAAATTGTTAAATTATTTTATCAAAAACTTCCTTTTATCTTTGCTCAAATCAATAAAATCATCCACCACTCCGAGAAGTTTTGCCGAGGCAGTTTCTCCAAAAGCGACCGCTTCCACACGACAGCCCTTGTTTATTTTCAGATATTCTACCAGCGGCTCATAATCTCCGTCTCCGGAAACGATCACGATCACATCAAGCTTATCAGCTAATTTGATCGCGTCAACAGCAAGCCCAACATCCCAGTCGGCTTTTTTTACTCCGCCGGCAAAAATTTGTAAATCTTTTTCCTTAATTTCAAAACCAAGTTTCTCCATTGCTTCAAAAAACGATTTTTCTTCCCCGCTTTCCGTTTTAATGACATAAGTTATCGCCCTAATTAAAACTCTGCCGGACACCGCAACACTAAGCACTTCTTTAAAATTTACTCTTGCTTTATACAAATTCCTCGCGCTATGGTACATATTTTGCGCATCAACAAAAACGCCAATCCTTTGGTCTTTATGTTTAATTGTTTTATATTTTATCGGCATAGCGTTTATAATATTAATTGTTAAATTTAGGAATTACGCATTTAAGTTTGTCATCCCGAGCGGAGCTTTGGAGCGTTAGCAACAAAAAGCAAAGCCAAGGAATCTGTGAGCCCCGTTCCAAGTTCTTACAATTATCTCTATACTTATAGATCTTTTATCTAAACTTGGAACGGGGTGAGTGGATAAAGCGCTTATTTTAAAGTATTTCTATTAAAAGCAAATCTTGCGTTTACAGATTCCCATTCGGCTACGCTCAGGGCAGGCTCTCCACTCGCTCCTAAATCCTGTCCCGTACTCCGATACGGGGTCGCTCGGTCAGAATGACAGGCAAATGCGTAATTTCTAAAATTAAAAAAGTTTAATATACCAAAACTTATGCGTTTGCGTATTGTCATTCCTGCGGAAGCAGGAATCCACTATTACAATTTATTTTACCATTTATCACTTGACTTTTATAAAGTAAATCGTAATAGTGGATTCCCTCCTGCGCGGGAATGACAGTATATAGATATGGCAGTAAATACCATATATTACAAAATAAACTAAGCATGCAAAATAAATCCTATTTTTCGCTTTCTTTTTTCTCAAGCGCTTTTGCCGCTTTTAGTTTTAATGACTTTGCGATTTTAGCGAATCTTTCCTCGCTTCTTCCCTGAATATCCTTTAAAAGTTTTTTCCTTTTCGCCACCATTTTCAAAAGTCCTCTTCTGGAATGGTTGTCTTTTTTATTAACTTTTAAATGTTCTGTCAATTCTTTTATTCTCTCCGTTAAAATCGCCACCTGAACCTCGGAAGACCCTGTGTCATCTTTGTGCGTTTTAAACTTTTCTATTATTTTTTTCTTTTTCTCTTTCTTGATCATTTTTTTAATTAGTTGCTTGATTTAAGTAAAAATTCTTTCTTTATAAATTAGGCCCTTCGGGCGCTAATTTCGCAGAATTTTGCGGAATTAACACAGAAGAACGCGGAATATTGAAATTCTTTAGCATTAAATTATATTAATGATTACTTTAGTACAACAAAATAATAACACAAAGTAATCAGTTAGACAAGAGCAAAATTAAACAATTTCCCTTTCATTCTATTCCCAAACACGATAAACAAAAAACAGCAACTGCGCCGCTTTTTAATAAACAAAATACCATTCAAAAAGAAGTTTATTTTTTAATTACCCGTATTGTCGCATTTATTTCTGCCTTCTCAAATTCCATCTCTGCCAAGTTACCAAAAGCGGGCTGGCAATGAAAATAGATGAGTAGGTTCCGGCGGAAATTCCAACTATTAGAGCAACGACGAAATACTTTATAGTTGTTCCGCCAAATAAATATAAAGTAAAAAGAACTAAAAGTGTTGTAAATGAAGTGTTGATTGACCTTATCAAAGTTTCATTCACGCTTTTGTTGACAATTTTTTCAAAATCGTCAATACCGGATTTTAGTAAATTCTCGCGCGTTCTGTCAAAAACGACAATCGTGTCGTTAACGGAATATCCCAAAATCGCGAGAAGCGCCGCCACAAAAGGAATTCCGATTTCAACATTGTAAAAATGTCCCAAAACCGCAAACACACCAAGAGTTATGATGATATCATGGAAAAGCGCGATTGTGGCAATAATTCCGTATTTAAAGCTGGAAACCGGAAAGGAAACTTTCCTGAACGCAAACCCAATGTAAAGCACAATCGCGATAAGAGCGATGATAATCGCCCAAACAGCGCTTTCTTTTAATTCATTGCCGATCACCGGTCCAATTGAGTTAAATCTTTTTTCTTCAATATTGACATTTTTCTCGCTGGTTCCCTCCATAGCATTCAAATCAATCTCCTCACTTTCAATATCGCTAAGATCAATATTTTCAGCATCTATATTTATCTCTTCTCCTGAATTTGTAATAACTTCAACTTCGCTTTCTTTTGTTTCTGACTCATTTGTTTCACTTACTATTTCATTTTCATTTTCCGCCGCCAATGCTTTTTTAACAATACCGCCAAGAAGTTTACTTATATTATTTTCTTCTTTTTCACCTCGCTGTAATATCTCAGTAGAAGACTGCAGTGGATCGCGCATTTGTTCGTCGCAGTCCTCTACTGAGAGACTGCGATGAGGCGATAAATTTCCAATTTCTTCTTCATCAGAATCGCTTTCCGCATTTTCTTCGTTACGATCATTTTCAGGTTCATTGTCAATTTCTTTCTTATTCTCATCTTCTCCGGAAATCGCGGAATCCAAAGCGGAAAGAATTTTCTGATGAGTGTCTTCATCAACATCTTTAAATCTTAACAAGACATTTTTTTCTCCGGAAAATTGAATGTTAATCTCGCCAAGATTAAGATCAGCCAAAGCGTCTTTTATTTCTTGACTATTTAAAGTTTTTTCTTTAAAGCTAAATTCCATCAAAGTTCCGCCGGTAAAATCAATGCCAAATTTAAGCCCCCACGACAAAAGAGCGATTAAACTCGCGGAAACCAAGACCGCGGAAAACGCAAACCAAATTTTTCTTCTTTGAACGATTTTTAGCATATTGATATTTGAGTATTTAAATAAATTGTCATTCTGAACTTGTTTCAGAATCTTTGTTATTTTTGGTTTAATTTATATTTAATTCAATAAAGTCCAGAATCTTATTTTAGTTTTAACGAAATTCCCATTCATAATAATTTATGCAATTAATTCTTTTCACAAATCCGCCTTCAACCCCAATAATTTCATAGAAGAAATCAACACATCTTGGTATTTTATTTTCACTTTTAAATTTATTGCATTCTCCTTTCATTTCTATTTTTGTTTTATCATTCCAATCGCTTATCTTTACTTCGTCAGAATCCGGAAAATTATTATTCCATGCGTCTCTTATTTCACTACGACGACTATAGTAATTTTCAATTTCACAATATCCCTCACAGTCATTATTGTCATTACAACTTTTTCCGCTATCGCTGTTAACAAAATCGCAATAAGTTTTACACACTCCTTCTCTTAATACTCCTCCAGATTTTTTACATTCAATAAGTGTATTAAAATCTCTCAGTCCTTCTACACCACGATTAAAATAACTTCCAATGAATAAAACAATAAAAAGTGCTGCAAATGTTATGCCTGCTCTTAAAAATAATAATACTTTATTTTTAGCGACAAAAACGCGTGGCAAAAGTAACATGAGTAGCACATACATAACAACTATCAAAATAATTGTAATATACAAATAAGTATAATCAGAGGGATAATCCACATCAGGACAAATCACAGTTGTAGCACGAACATTTTCTAATGGCAGTAACACAAAAAACAGCAACCAAATAAATAATTTTTTATTTATTTTATATAACATATTTTCCAATCTAAAAAATTATACGAAAAATATTGCTTATTGAGATAAACTGGATTCCTGCCTCCGCAGGAATGACAGAATAAATAGGTACACTTTAAAATAATTAAAATTACTTCTTCACTCCAAACATCCACAACTTCCTCCCCACTTTCGTCATTGTCGCAACCTTTAAAAATGTCTTTGTGATAAATATCGCCGAAAACATACTGATTATAACTCCAAGTCCAAGAGTAATGGCAAATCCTTCAATAATGCTTGTTCCGAAATAGGCAAGAATTACGCAGGTTACAATCGTGGATACATTTGAATCAAAAATTGAACTCCAGGCGCGGGCAAATCCCTCGTTAATGGCAATATTTATCGGCTTTTCTTTTCTTAATTCTTCTTTTACTCTCTCAAAAATCAAAACATTCGCGTCAACCGCCATTCCAATGGACAAAATAAATCCCGCTATTCCAGATAAAGTAAGCGTGATCGGGATAAATTTGAATAACGACAAAACTATGCAGGAATAAATAAGAAGCGAGACAACCGCCAACACTCCTTGCAGCCGATAATAAATAATCATAAACAGAGAAAGTATAATCAGCCCGATTATTCCAGCAATTAGACTTTTCTCAACAGAATCCTTCCCTAAACTCGCGTCAACCGTTTGCTGACTAATCAATTTAATTGGAACAGGAAGCGCTCCGGCATTCAATCGCTGGACTAAAATTTTCGCTTCTTCCACTGAAAAATTTCCAGAGATAACAGCCCTGCCGTCGGTGATCGGCTCATTGACGACAGGAATGCTAATTGGCATCCCATCTAAAAATATCGCCACTTTCTTCCCAACATTTCTGCTTGTGATTTCGCCAAAAAGTTTTTTTCCTTCGCCATCAAACTGAAGCTGAACTTCCGGCTCGTAAGTGTTCGGATTAAACGCGACATCAGCGCGATCCAATTGCTTTCCTCCCAGCCCCGTATTTTTATAGAAAAATTGCGCTAAAAACTCTTCCGAAATATTTAAATCTTTAAACTGCTCCCTTACTTCGTTCTTTTCCTCTTCATTCATTTCTTCCTTAAATTCCAAAAGCGGGGTCTCACCAATCATATTTATCGCCTGATTGACATCTTTTACGCCAGCAAGCTCAACAATCAGCCGATCTTTCTGCGCTGTTTGGATAATCGGCTCAGCCACGCCAAAAGCGTTCACTCTTCTTTCAATCACATCGCGAACCCCTTCTATGGCAGAACTTTTGTCTTCGGATTTTATCTGCGATAAATCCGCCTGATAGACAAGATGTGTTCCTCCCTGCAAATCAAGCCCCAAGTGAAATTTTAAATCGTTATAATAATTGATACCGTATTTTTGAATCTTTATTCCTTGATTTTCAGGATAAACAATATAAGCGGTTGCTGCCGCTAAAATTATAATTAAGAGAAAATTTAATAAAGTTTTTCTTTTAGTGGACATAGGAAAGAAAGTTATAAATTTTGTAAAAATTATTCTACGGCATTTTAGCGCGCGATTCACAAGGTTTTAACCTTGCTACGAAAAGACGAAACCAAAAATACAATTAGTTGGGCTAAAGCCCAATAAACCCTCAGCTAAAGCTGGATAGAAAATTATACGGTTATGGTAGAAATAATCATTCAACTACTTAAATAATCTAAACCAATTTTTAGAATTTGTCAAAAAGTTGTATTAGTCCACCTCATTCTGGACAATAAGTTATTGTTAATCATATAATCCACAGGGGATTGTAATTCTAAGCTCCAGTGGTATCTTTCCGTATTATACCATAAT
>Ga0190345_1000783_pt1 | contig 10090 bp, 12 predicted proteins | sample 48721334_MG_FD_161674 | JGI IMG/M metagenome (GOLD analysis project Ga0190345, IMG submission 161674) | Hydrothermal vent microbial mat bacterial communities from Southern Trench, Guaymas Basin, Mexico - 4872-13-3-4_MG | ecosystem: Environmental > Aquatic > Marine > Hydrothermal vents >...
GAGGAGGCGGGGGCCGGGCAGCCTTAAAGGTCAGATTAAGATGTTTGATTATCTTGTCTATGACTTTGTGATTTTCAATAAAGGAAACAATGCGCATGGTTCCCCCGCATTTAGGACAGATGAGGGGATCGATCTCATAGACTTTCTTTATCATCTTAGCCCATCCTTTAGAGGGTATAATAGGATCTTCATCTTCAATAATAAGGGGACACAAAGTGGCCAATGGGAATAAGTAATTTAAAAGATAATTTGATGATCTTATCAAAGGATTTTATATAAAGTGGATAAAAAGAATATAGTTTGGATTGCATCCTATCCAAAATCCGGAAATACTTGGTTTAGGTTATTTCTATCTAATATTATGAATAATGGAGATTATCCTGTAAACATCAACTCAATAATTGGCGAAATTGCTAGTAATCGTGAATTATTTGATGAAATAACTGGAGTTCCTTCATCCATATTATGTAAAAAAGAAATTCTGAGACTCCGACCTGAAGTATATCGATATATAGCAAATAAATCAGAAAAGCTTATTTTTTTGGTTCATCTCCCGATTAGTTGAAAGATAGACTGGAAAAAAATGCTTGAAAAGAGAAACGGACATCTGGTATCTCCTATGGATAATAGAGATATCTCGTCTCTAAATCTACATCCAAAGGAGACCAACGATGTCCTCACTGAGTATAACACATTATTTCCCTTTTCCGCGAATCCGTATTATCCGGCAGCGGATATCCTCCGGTGCCCGGAAGGCTTACTTGAAGGCAGTACCGGACAAAAGATTCCAACCTATCTGCCATATCTGTGGGAGACAAGCCACTGGGATCCACAGCCAGAAGAGGCGATGGGTCCGAGACCTGGACTTTGGACAGACACGGCTCTGGATCCTCTTATCAGGGGCTTCGCATTCTGGCCATAGACGAGGTCTCCATCCGCAAAGGCCACCGCTACCTGACGGTGGTTCTCGACTACGAGAGCGGGCGAGTGGTTTGGGTGGGCAAAGACAGGAAAGCCCGGACACTGAAGCGATTCTTCTCGGGCATGACATCCCGACAAAGAAAAAACTTGGAAGCCGTGGTGATGGACATGTGGGATCCCTATATCCTGGCGGTAAAGAGCAAGGTTCCTCATGTCAAGATCGTCTTCGACCTCTTCCATGTGGTATCCCAATTCAACAAGGTCATCGATAAAGTGCGTAACAGTGAATACCGGAAAGCCTCCGGAGCCAACAAAAACATCTTCAAGGGCACCAAATATCTTTTGCTGAAAAATCGGAGCAAGATCCGTAAGCCTAAAGAAAGAGAACACCTCGAAGAGCTGCTCCAATTGAACAAAACCATTAATACGGTGATGATCCTCAAAGAGAAACTCAAACACATCTGGACCTACCGGTCCCGGACATGGGCAGAGAAGGCCATAGAGGAATGGTGTCTGTTGGCAGACACTGTTGACCATCCGGAGGTGAAAAAGTTTGCCAAAACCTTGCGGCGTTACCGGTATGGGATCCTCAATCACTGTGACTATCCGATTCATACAGGAAAGCTGGAAGGAGTGAATAACAAAATTAAAGTGATTAAACGAAAAGCTTATGGCTTCCATCATCAGCGTTACTTTTCATTAAATATCATTCAAGCCTTTACCAACTAAATGGGAGAAGAACCAAATTTTATAAAAATATTTATAAAAGGATCGCCTAATAAACTTGAGACATATCCTTGCTTTTTATGGTAAATTATAGGGGAGATCCATGATGAGAAGATGTGGGCGGTTAGCTCAGTTGGGAGAGCGTGGCGTTCGCAACGCTGAGGTCGGGGGTTCGAGTCCCCTACCGTCCACCAGTTTTTTCTTGAGTTGATTGAGGGAACCGTTCCCGGTTAAAAACAGCCTCGACTTTTTAAGGATAATTAATTATATTTAAGATAGTTGTTAAAAAAAACAACAATACGAAATATTATTTAGAATAATAAGACTATGAAGTTCATCCAGTTCAAAGATGCTCTTAAGGAATTTACGATTTTCTCCTTAAACGATATTAAACTGATTGATCCTCATTTCCACAGGCGAAGGCTCATTGAATGGCAGGAAAAAGACTACATCAAAAAGATAGCTAAAGGACGTTATATTTTCTCAGATCTCACTGTTGATGAAAATGTAATGTTTGAAATTGCAAACCGGCTCTATAATCCTTCCTATGTATCCCTTGAATCAGCTTTGTCTTATTATCAGATCATTCCTGAAGCCGTTTATGGAATCACATCTGTTTCCACGCGCCGGACCTATTCCTTCATGACACCGTTTGGAAAATTTCATTACAGGACCATCAAACCATCTTTCTTTTTTGGTTACCAAATAGTGACTTTCAACTCCAAGGTTTTTAAAATGGCTGATATGGAAAAAGCTGTTCTGGATTTTTTCTATCTCCATCCAGAACTCAAATCTGAGAGTGATATAAATTCTCTGCGATTTAATGAGGAAGCTTTTAGGCAGAAATTTAACCAAAAGAAGCTTCAAAATTACCTTAAGAAATTCGCCAAAAACGCATTATCTGAGCGGATTACAGTCTTTTTAGAATTAAGGATGAAACATGGACAGGATGAATCCAATGCTTGATATGAAACAGATTGAAACTTTTTATCCGGATTTCTTAAGGCCTTTTAAAAAAAATTTACTCAGGGAATATCTCCAGTACAAAATCCTGGAGGCTTTGTTTGATTCACCTTTTGGGAAACATGTGTCTTTTATGGGAGGAACAGCGATTCACATACTCCATGGAAGCCATCGGTTTTCCGAAGACCTGGATTTCGATAATCAAGACTTAAGTCCGGATGATTTTAAGAGTCTCGTCTCTCAAATTATAAGACGAATAAGCCGCCAGGGATATGATATTGAATCAACAGTTATCATTAAGAATGCATTCAGGGCCTATCTTAAGTTCCCTGAGATTCTTTATAAATACAAAATCAGTCCGCATAGGAAGGAAAAATTATCCATTCAAATCGATACAGAACCTCAGGATGTACCGTATTCCAACGAACAATTTATTTTGAATAAATTTGATGTGTTTCAAAGGATCAATTCTGTTCCCATGGATCTGCTTTTGTCTCAAAAGATACTGTGTGTTCTCACTCGGCCCCGCATCATAGGACGTGATTTTTATGACATCATCTTTTTGTTAGGGAAAACTCAGGTCGATTTTTCTTACCTCCGGAAGAAGATCAATATAAGGGATCCTGATATGCTTAAAAAAAGACTGCTTGAGAAATGCATGGATGTTGATTTCAAACAATTAGCAAGGGGGATATCCCCATTTCTTTATAATCCGGATGATGCCCAAAAAGTTTCTCTTTTCCCGGATTATATTAAAGAAATGGATTTTAAAAAATAGAGATATGAATAAATCATCTCCAATGAAATTCGTGGTTGACTGCATGCTGGGAAAATGCGCCAAATGGCTGAGGATCCTTGGGTTTGATACGCTTTTTTTCTCCAAAGCTGAGGATGACCGGCTCATTGATTTGGCCCGGGAACAAGACCGCATCCTCCTGACAAGAGACACGGGCATCATTGAAAAAACAAAACAGATCGAGGTCCTTTTTATAAAGAGCGAGCACTGGAAGTCGCAGGTCAAACAGGTGCTGGATGAACTGGATCTCAGAGAGCAGGTCAAACCCTATTCACGCTGCATTGAATGCAATGTGATGCTCAAATCCCTATCCAAAAAGCAAGCCAAGAATCTGGTAGCTCCTTTTGTCTATGAACGCTCCGACTCCTTTGCTCTCTGTCCCCAATGCGGGCGGGTGTTCTGGCCAGGTACCCACCTAAGTGATATGAATTTTAAGATTGAAGACATACTTGGATAAGATTAGAAAAATTCGGTTTTTTCCAATATAAAAAAAGCCTCAGTTAATTATCGAAAGGCACTGATCTTTTTTTTATTTAAAAAAAAAAGTAAACTTATTTTATCAAAAAACGTATATATATATGAATATGGAGAAAAAATGAAATTATTATCGCGCATTGAAGAAATCATTTTGCTGTCCATATGGCGGTTGGGTGACAAGGCTTACGGTATGTCCATCCGGGAGGAAGTCATTAAGGCTACAGGCAAAAAATGGCTCTTGGGAGCCATTTATGGTCCCCTGGGCCGGCTGCATAAAAACGGCTATGTTCTGACCTCCAAAGGAGAACCGACTCCGGAACGCGGAGGCCGCAGCAAAGTCTATTACCGGTTGTCCCGGGAGGGAATCAATGCACTCCGTGAGATCCGGCGGGTCAATTCTGTTATCTGGAATGGAATAGAGGAGCTTGAATTTAAAGAAGAATGAACAAACAGACAATAAAGCCTCCGCGGATAGCTTCCAGGATACTGGAGTTTATCATCCAAAAAGATATCAAATATGGGGCTATGGGGGATCTTGAAGAGCAGTTCTACTGGTCAATACAGGAATATGGATTGTTTAAAGCCCGTCTGCTCTACTGGAAACAGATCGCAGGGGCTCTCCCATACTTCATTAAAAATTCAGTTCTCTGGAGTTTGATCATGTTAAAAAACTATTTTAAAACAACTTTCAGGAATACCACCAGGCACAGGCGGTATTCTTTCATCAATCTTGCCGGCCTGGCCACCGCCCTTGCCTGCGTCATTCTCATTCTGCTCTGGGTGCAGCATGAGTTGAGCTATGACCAATTTCATGAAAAAGCAGACGATATTTTTATGGTCCTTCGGGGGGAAGAGGAAACAATCATGGCTCCCACTTCCTGCCTTCTGGCCCCATCGCTTGTCGCTGAACTGCCCGAAGTCGTCAATGCCACCCGTTTTGCCCAAATCCCCGAAACCGAAAAGGTATTGTTCCGTTCTGGAGAAAAGGTTTTCGAAGAAAATATCAGTTTTACAGATTCTCACTTCTTCGAAATATTTTCATTCCCTTTCCTGAAGGGAACTCCTGGATCAGCATTAAAAGGCCCCGCCTCGGTGGTCATTACCGAAAAAACAGCGAGGAAATATTTCGGCAGTCAGGAAGCGTATGGACAGTCGATTCAGATGTTTCTGTATGGAGTAAAAATGCCGATGAGCATAACAGGCGTTATCAAGGACATCCCGTCCAATTCCCATATTGATTGCGACATATTCGTCTCACTCGACACCATGCGCTCCATCGGGATTAATTGGGAGGATTGGAGAAACCAAGTGCCCCGCACCTACATTTTATCCAGGGATAATATTGTCGATGCAGACTTAGCCTCTAAAATAACTGCCTGTGAAATTCGAAACCGCCCGGATGCAGACCTGGAAAAATTGTTTTACTCCCTCCTTCCTCTAAAGAATATCCATCTCCAGGCAAAGAACATTAAATTTTTCGCTACCACAGGCGATAGTAAATATGTTTACATATTCACAGTCGCAGCGTTTATCATTCTCCTTATTGCTTGTGTCAATTACATGAACCTGTCCACGGCCGTTTCCTTGAAACGGGCTAAGGAAATCGGTTTGAGAAAAGTGGTGGGCGCCAATAGAAGTATGCTCATCAAGCAGCTCTTGGGAGAGACGGTCATCCTTTCTTTTCTGGCCATAATGTTGGCCGTTCTTTTGGCGCAGATATTTATGCCAGTCTTCAATCGGATTTCGGGCAAGTCACTGACCATCCACTACTTTGATATCCGTTTTCTGATAGGAGCGGGTCTTTTAGCCTTTTTTACAGGAATACTGTCCGGTTATTATCCTGCCCTGTTCCTTTCTTCCTTTCAGCCGGCAAGAATTTTAAAGGAAAAATCAAGCCTTGCTCTTAAGGGAATGGGACTTAGAAAAGGACTCGTGGTTTTTCAGTTTTCTCTGTCTATAATTCTGATTATCAGCACCATCATCGTCTTCAAACAGCTGCTTTTCATAAAAAACAGCGATATCGGCTATGACCGGGACAATATTCTTTGTGTGAGGATAGCCGGGGATATGGGCGATACCTATGATGTTTTAAAAAATGAACTGTTGAAGAATCCGGATATTCTCGGTGTTTCCCGCGGAGAGCCGCTTAATGCGAACGTCATAACCAATACGGATGGTGTGATATGGAGAGGTAAAGAAGAAAACAAAACGCAGTATTTCCGGATCCTGAGAACAGATTGTGATTTTGCATCCACCTATGATATCAAGATGGAAGAAGGAAGGTTTTATTCCAAAGAATTTCCGTCCGATGCCACAGGTTCCTATGTCATCAACAGAGCAGCCCAAAAGGTGATGGGATTGGAATCTCCCGTTGGAGAGGAAATCAACTTATGGGGCAGAAAAGGCAGCATAATCGGAGTGGCCAGCGATTTTCATTTTGGATCATTTCACCAGTCGATCGAGCCTTTGCTGATCATCCTCCCTTCAGAGAGGTTTAAAAACTTCTTTTTGAGACTGTTATCCGTGAGATACAAGTCCGGGACACTGCAAAGCAGCATGAGATATGTGGAGGATAAGTGGAAGGCAGTAATTCCTGATATGCCCTATGACTATTATTTCCTGAACGATGCCCTGAATACTCAGTATAAGGCAGAACAAAGGATGGGCACAATCTTCAGATATTTCACAATACTCGCCATATTTATCGCCTGTCTCGGTCTTTACGGATTGACTTCCATTTCTGCTGAACAAAAAATCAAAGAGATCGGCATTAGAAAAGTGCTGGGGGCATCAGCTTCCAATATCACAGTGATGCTCTCCAAAGAATTTCTGAAATGGGTGGTTCTGGCCAATTTCATTGCTTGGCCTGTTGCCTGGTATGTGATGAACAGATGGCTGCAGAACTTCGCCTATCGCATCAATATGGGCTGGAGAACTTTTGTCCTGGCAGGCGCTTTAGCCTTGGCTATTGCGCTCTCAACAGTAAGTATTCGGGCTTTCTTGGCGGCGACAGCCGATCCGGTGGAATCATTGAGATATGAATGAAGCGATATAAGGCATCTGAGTAATTACCACTTGTCAATAATCCTTGTTATGATTAAAATAAATGTATATATACGGAGGGTGAAATGGAAAAACACATAAAAATAGTATCGGTTTTGTGGATTGTCTCCGGTGCGCTGGGCTTGATATGGGCATTTTTTATATTCTGGATTTTGTTTGGAATATCTTTTCTTCCGGAGATCGGGTATGAAGCACCCGTCATTCTGCGGACCGTAGCTATCTGGGTGACAGCTTTTATAGCGGTTCTTTCCATTCCTGATATCATAGCCGGTGCCGCGCTTTTAAAAAGAAAAGAATGGGGACGTCTGCTGACTCTGGCACTCGCCTTTTTCAATCTGCTGTGTTTTCCCTTTGGGACAGCCCTGGGGATCTATTCGCTGGTCATCCTTTTTAATGACGAGACCATCAAACTATTTAAGTAATACTTAAGTCATCCCATAATTTCTGCTGCCTGTTCACGGCAAGAAGGGGGGAGTTTAATTCCCCCTTTTTTTCCTTGAGGTTGTCTGCCAAAAAAAATAAAAATCAATGGCAACCTTTTTAAGCTCAATTTCATCTTTAACACTGAGTGTGAGCTAAGATGAATGCAGAAATAGCTTTATTCCATTACAGCCTCAGTACGATATGCCCAGAATGTGATAGAATAGGTGTAAAAATCGAGGAACCTGTGATGGATGAAAAAGCTCACAAAGAAAGTCTGATACCGTTTGATCTTATTGACCGGTCCCGTGAGGGCGACCATGAGGCCATGGAGGCTGTTTATGAGCAGTTGAAAGTGAAATTTTTCGGAGTGGCCTACTGGTACACCCAGAACCGGGCGACCTCGGAAGACATACTTCAGGATGCCTTTATTAAAATATTCACCAATTTGCACCGATTGGATGATAACCAGGCATTTGTGAGCTGGTCCTACCGGATCGTTGTGAATACAAGCATCAGTTATTTAAGGAAGGCAAAAAATCAGAGACAGAAGTCAGTATCTCTCGAAAGCGTGAAGGACTTTGTGGGAGAAGATACAAGCGGGGAGCATGAAGACATGAAGAAAACAACGATCAAGGAAGCTCTGAAGGAACTTCCGCCCGGATTGAGAAGCGTTTTTATTCTTCATGATGTTCAGGGGTTCAAGCACCGCGAAGTGGCAGAGATTTTAAATTGTTCGGAGGGCACATCAAAATCCCAGCTTTTTAAAGCGAGGGAAAAGCTTAGAAAAAAGCTCTGTGCCATGCAGGTCTTATAAGGAGAATACAATGAGATGCAAAAAAGCAAGGAAGTTAATCAGCGATTATGTTGACGGCGAACTGGATCTATCCGGACGTTCTTCTCTGGAAAAGCATCTTGAAAAATGTGAAGAATGCCGGGAAATCCTGGAAGATTACAAAAGCATTGCCGGTGCCGCTCAAAAATTGGAAGCAGGTTCTCCATCTCCTTATCTCTGGACCCGGATCAAACAGAGATTAGAGTCATCAGTCCCTTCCTATGAAGGGGCCAAGAGGCGCCCATGGGGCTGGTCTCCGCAGCTTAAATACGCTGTGGGCTTTTTGTCCGTTCTTCTCATTGTGGGAGCAGCGGTGGTAGGCATTTATCATCTGGGAAATCAAATGGCTTTAAGTCCTTTTAATCAGAAGCATGACGTGATCGCCAATTTAAAGAAAGCAGAAAAACACTACAAACTGGCTATTGCATCCATGATGAAAGCAGTGGAAGCACAGGAGAATGGAATGGAGCCTGAGGTAGCAGAGGTTTTCCAGGTCAACCTGAATTTGATTGATTCATCCATTTCAGCCTGCAGGGAAGCGGTTCTTGAAGATCCCAGAGATATTGATTCCAGAAACATCCTGCTTGCTGCGTATAAAGAGAAAACGGATTTGCTCTATGAGCTTTTAAACGTTAAAGATTATTCTCCCAAAAAAGGAGAATCTGAGAATAAAATATAAAGGAGGAAGGATATGATAAAAAAGATTTCTTCAATAATGGTAATCCTGGCAGTGCTTTTGTTCATCGGGATGTCACCTCGATATTCATTGGCTGAGCAGAAATACGAGAAGAGATTTGACAAAACAGTGGCTCTTTCTAAAACAGGAAGTGTTTTGGTCAGAAATATCTCCGGAGACATTGAAGTCAAGACCTGGGACAAAGCAGAAGTGTCCATAAAAGCCGTTAAAACAACCAGAGCGGATTCGGAACGTACAGCTCAAGAGAGATTTGATCTTGTTAAAATAGAGGTCTCAAAACAGGGGAACGCCCTCACGATAAAAACAGAGTACCCTAAGGATCGTTCTTTAAGAAGAAAAATCAAAAACTTTTCCGTGGATTTTTGGCTGGTCATCCCTTCACAGGCTGAGGCAGATGTCAGCTCCGTAAGCGGTGATGTCTATGCTGAAAAAATCGGTGGAGACCTTGAGGCATCGACCGTAAGCGGAAATGTGGAGATCAGGGATGCTTCCCGTTTTGCCAGAGGGAAATCCGTAAGCGGTGATGTGACGGTATCCAACGTTTCCAAGGGTGTGGATTGTGATTCCGTAAGCGGAGACATAGATGTAGAGAATATCACAGGAGATGCGGACCTTAAGACTGTATCCGGAGATATAAGTCTTAAGAATATTGAAAACGGAGATATCGATGCGGAAACCGTGAGCGGAGGGATTGAATTAATTGATGTAAAAGGAGCCATGGAAATCGATGCGGAAGCTTTGAGCGGAAAAGTCGAATATGTGGGAGATATAAACAGAGACGGCCGTTATTATATGAAGTCTCACAGCGGAGGGATTTATCTGCGCATACCGGGAAATGCAGCGTTCGATCTGAAGGCCAAGACATTCAGCGGAAGCATTGACAGTGAGTTTGATATCACTGTTTCAGGCAAGTTCAGCAGAAAGGAATTGTACGGAACCGTAAACGGCGGCGGAGCTGATATAGAAGTTAAGACATTCAGCGGAGACATTCATATCATCAAGCGCTGAACACGCGGATCCCAAGCGAACGACTCGGGGCTCAGGGCAGAGAAACCTGCTCTGGGCCCTTTTTTTTTAAATCGGATTAAAAATCTGTTTTAAAGGCAAAAAACAGGATGTTGTCGTTTTTAAAGGGGCCGAATTTGGTGTTGGTCTCGCTGCCTGAAATTCAATTTTTATTTCATTAATTATA
>Ga0190345_1000785_pt1 | contig 10077 bp, 8 predicted proteins | sample 48721334_MG_FD_161674 | JGI IMG/M metagenome (GOLD analysis project Ga0190345, IMG submission 161674) | Hydrothermal vent microbial mat bacterial communities from Southern Trench, Guaymas Basin, Mexico - 4872-13-3-4_MG | ecosystem: Environmental > Aquatic > Marine > Hydrothermal vents > Microbial...
TTGATAATCTGGGTATTTTCCCTCAATAAGGCGCGAAATCACACTCGCGTTTCCAAAACTAAAAAGGATTTGGCTTTCTGAAATCGTAACCTCAACCATTTCGTCTTCGTCGCCTAAATCCCTAACGATTTCCTGAACAGTGTCTTTTGGAACAATTACCGACTTAATGTCTTTCAATAAATCAATTGTTTCTTTATCCGCGCCGTCTTTTTCCAAATCCAGCGTTTTTTCCGCGAGGCGATAACTGTCTGTCGCGGCTAATATTAATCTATTTTTATTTAACTTAGACAAATTCATAAAAACACCCGTTATTTCAACTCTTGATTCGCTGCTTGAAATCGAAGGTATTACTTGAAGCAACGCTTGTTTAAACTCAAAACTTCTCGCTTTGAAAATCGGCTTCATTTCAATTTTCGGAGTCAATGGATACTCCTTTGCGTCCACCCCTTTAATATTCGTCTTATATCTCCCGCATTTTATTCTTAAAACATCTCCTTTTAATTTCATTTCCACATTGCCGTTTGGAATGCTTGAAATAAAGTTCGCGAATAGTTTTGTCGGTATCGTTATTTCGCCCTCCTCTTCAATTTTTCCGCCAACCCAATAATCAACCCCCAGTTCCAGATTTGTTGAAGTTAATTTTAATCTTCCTTTTTCTGTTTTCAATAAAACATTATTAAGAATTGGCAAGGTTGTATTTTTGTTGATAATTTTTCCAACAATGCTAATTGCTTTGTTTAAATTTTCCTGTGTGCATATTAGTTTCATAATATTATTATTACTTAATTAAATTTATTATAAATAGTTGTAATAGTTAGCGTTTTATTATTTGTGGAAAAGTGTGATATTTATTTAAAGTTAAATAAATATTTTTAATCTAAGTTGTTAATATCTTTTATTTAAAATTGTTGATAAGAATTGGATAAAATTATAAAATAAAAAATCGTTTTTATTTTTATGTTTTTAACAACAATTTATAAACAAGTTTTGTTAAAAATTATCTTAAGATAATAAGAGGTTTTACACAATTTATCAACAGTTTATTTCAAGCTCGCGTTGTAGATTTTTTCTGTGATTAAGCGAATTTCTTGCTCAATTACTTTATTGCTTTCCATTTCCTTAGATATTTTCTCGTAAGCGTGCATTGCTGTTGTATGGTCTCTGCCACCAATCCATTCCCCTATCGAAGGAAAGGAACTTTTAATTTCGCTACGCATCAAATACATCGCAATCTGCCGCGGCTTAACAATTTCTTTTTTTCTGTTTTTGTTGGCAATATCCGCCACAGAAATATTATAAAACTCGGCAACATTTTTCAAAATATCTTTCGGCGTCGTAGCTTTTGTTATTGGTCGGGAAATAATATCGGCTAAGATATTAGTCGTTTTTTTAATATCGGGATATTCGCCGTTAAGTTCGCAAACCGCTATAACTCTATTTAAAGCGCCTTCAAGCTCCCTAATGTTTTTTTGAATATGTAGCGCTATGTAATTCAGGGAATCATCCGGCATTTCAAAATCTTTCTCTTTTAATTTGGTTTTTAAGATGGCAAGCCGCATTTCATAATCGGGAAATCCGACATCGGCGATCATTCCGCCTTCAAACCTGGATCGAAGCCGCTCTTCAAGCTCCGGGATGGCTTTCGGGGGACGATCGCTAGAAAGCACAATTTGCTTATTACTTTCATAAAGAGCGTTAAAGGTGTGGAAAAACTCCTCTTGCGTTTTTTCTTTGCCAGCCAAAAATTGGATATCGTCAATAATTAAAACATCTATTTTGCGGTAGAGATTTTTAAATAATCTAGTATTTTTTCCCGAGATGGCTTCTATCAGCTCGTTTGTGAATTTCTCGGATGAAGCGTATTTGACTTTTTTGCCGGGATTTTTCTTTAAAATTTCATTGCCAATTGATTGAAGAAGATGCGTTTTTCCCAGTCCGACGCCGCCATAAATAAAAAGAGGATTATAAATAAAACCCGGTTTTTTGCTGACCGCCTGACAGGCGGCGTAAGCCAGCTCATTGTTTGAGCCGACAACAAAGTTTTCAAAATTATATTTGGAATTTAAAAAGCCGTTTGAATCACTGTCTTCGCCGCTTCTTGAGACGCTTTCATTATCCGGTATTCGCGCCGTCCTCACGCGTGTAATATCTTCCATTCTTTTGGCTTTCCCGGACTGCTGAGCGTCCGATCCTCCTATTTTATATGTTATTTTAATAATTTTTGGGCAAATGCCCTGCATTGCTTTAAGAATAAACTTATGGTATTTATTCTCAAGCCATTCTTTCGCGAAACCGTTCGGAACGCCCACGACCACTTTAGTTTCGTTTCTTGAAATAATGCTTGTGTCTCTAAACCAAGTCGTAAAACTCGCCTTGCTGATACAAAGTTCCATTTCTCCTAAAATAGCTTGCCATAATTGTTCATTAGTCATATTTGTTTATATATTAGCTGCTGAACCTTGGCGCTTTTACAATCTTTTTATTTTACAGACGGAAATTCATAGTAATTTATAGTAACTAATTGTTTCTTGTGGATTGTAGCCAATTACTATTAATTACAATAAATTACATAGACTTTTCTAAAACTAATATTGTTTTGACAAGCAAATATTTTAAAGAAGTTCACTAAAGCGCTAAAAGCATTATAGCACAGTTTTTGTTAAGTCAAAAATAGCTTAATTTAAAGGACGGTGTTTATAACCTGTGGATGAAATGTGGAATAGTTCTACTAATTTTAATATTCATTTCACCCAGAATTTCTTTTTATCTTTCAAATCTTCTTCTTCTTTTCTTTCTTCAATAATTTTCTCGCTTTTTCTGATTTCTTCGGGTGATAATTTGTTCAATTCTTTGACTCTTTTCTCAAGATATTCCTTCGTGTTTTTCGCGGGATCTTCAATAGCTTCGGAAAGGAGGACTTTTAAAATTGCGCCGATTTTCGGACTTGGGCTAATATCTAAAATTTTCATAATATCTCGTCCGTTTACTTTCAGCATTTTGGGGGAGATCGGATCTTTGCTTACCTTTTCAATCAAGTATTCCAAATGCCGCAATTTGTACGGCTTTGCTTTCGGCACTCCGCTGCCCAACCTGTCCGCGATTCGCAAGTCCATTAGATCTTTTAAATTTTCTTTCCCCGTTCTTCTAATCAGCCGCCTTACTCCCGCTTCGGAAACCTCGTCCACATTATAATAAAACATATGGTTTTTTACCAAAAGAGACACTTTATCCACAATTTTTCCCGGAAACTTGAGCCGTTTCAGGATTCTTCTTGAAAATTTGGCTCCAAGAAAATCGTGATTATAAAAAGTGCTGTTTGGTCCTACGCCAGCTTTTGTCTGCGGTTTGGCGATATCGTGCAGGAGAGCGGCCAGACGCGTTTCCAGCTTTTTGCTCGGGCAGTATTTCAGTGACAAAAGGCAATGTTCGTAGATTGTATAAATGTGATGACGATTTTGACTGACGCCGACGCCCAGTTCAAGTTCGGGAATGATATATTTTAACAATCCTGATTTTCTTAAAAGTTCAATTCCTTCCGACGGCTTGCCGGATAAAATAATTTTTTTCAGCTCGTCTCTGATTCTTTCTTGAGAAATAAGCTTTAATAACTCGCTGTTTTTTTTAATGGCTTTAAATGTATTTTTTTCTATTTCAAAGTCCAGTTCCGAAGAAAACCGAACCGCACGCAACATCCGCAAAGCGTCCTCGTTAAATCTCTTGTTTGGATCGCCAACTGCCCTGATAATTTTGTTCTTTAAATCCTCTTGTCCGCTAAACAAATCAATGATTTGGTAATTGGTAATTGGTAATTGGTAATTGGTAATTTTGATTGCCATGGCATTGATCGTAAAATCCCGTCTTGCCAGATCGTCTTCCAAGCGCAAAGTAAACTCAATTTTGTCTGGATGTCGCTTATCGCTATATTTGGCTTCAATTCTATAAGTTGTAATTTCAATATTTTTAAGCGTTTCGTCTTTAGTATCTTTATTAATAACTGTTACTGTGCCGAATTTATTGTTATAAAAACTTTTCGGAAATATTTTTTGGATTTCCTCTGGCTTGGTATCAGTCGTGATATCCCAGTCCTTAGGAGTTTTTTTTAGCAAAAAATCCCGCACGCATCCGCCGACGATATACGCCTCAAATCCGCTTTTTTCAAGTTTTTCTATTATAATTTGTATTTCTCTCGGTATATTCATAATGGTATTGTAAACGGTAAATAGTAAATAGTAAATAGTAAACGGTAAATAGTAATAGGGTCTGCTGATTTTCATCTATTTTTTATAAAAAGAGATAAACTCAGAAAATATTAAAAAAATAATTTAGCTTGTTTCAGCCAATCTTGCCCGGAAATCCCCCCTAACCCCCTTTTACAAAGAGAGAATAATTGAAGAAAATCAGCAGACTCTAAATACGCTACTTTCCGAGTTTGATCTACAAAATTTTGAAGACCAAATTCAGGAACGCTTATTTTAACTGAGTTTTTAACACAACGATAGTGAATAGTATAGTATAGTATTATAGTATATACTATAATACTATACAGGAATTACACATTTGAGTTTGTCATCCCGAGCGGAGCTTTGGAGCGTTAGCGACAAAAAGCGGAGCCGAGGGATCTGTGAGCCCCGTTCCAAGTTTTTACAATTATCTTTATACTTATAGATCTTTTATATAAACTTGGAACGGGGTGAGCGGATAAAGCGTTTATTTTAAAGTATTTCTCTTAAAAGCAAATCCTTGCGTTTACAGATTCCTCCACTCGCTCCTATTGTCGCTCGGTCGGAATGACAGCAAACGCGTAATTTCTAAATTCTTTAATCCGTTAATAAATAATCTGTTAATTTAAACACATCCTGGAAATCCTCCTCAATCCCCCTTTTTCAAATGACAATTAAAAATAGAAACAATTAAATTGCGTATGATTTCAAATAAGTTGACTTACTATCAAGCATTCTGTTATATTTAATAAGCGAAAAAGCTTAGTATTATAATTTCCGTCCTCGTAGTTCAATGGATAGAACAAGGGCCTCCTAAGCCCTAGATGAAGGTTCGATTCCTTCCGAGGATACAAACGCATTTAAGCATTTTAACATAATAATATTTAGGGTCTGCTGATTTTCTCCAATTGTTCCTCCCCTTGGATAAGGGGAGACTAGGAAGGGTGTGTATTGATGATAAATTTATTTTAAACTCGCGGTCCTTGTTTAAATTATCATATTTATATGTTAAAATATTTATATGTTAAAATGATTCGGGCCCGTGGCGCAGTTGGTAGCGCGCCTCCATGGCATGGAGGAGGTCAGGAGTTCAAATCTCCTCGGGTCCACTCTATTATATTAAAAAATCGTTTTCAAAAACGATTTTTTATTTTAATGGGATGGCGTTTGCTGGACGAAATCCGAACTCATTTTAAAAAAATCCGCTTGCGGATTTTTAATTCCAACCCAACGTTTCCGCTTGCCTGACCCATAGCAAAACAGAAATTTTTTCTAACATTTATTGGTTAAGATTAATATGAAACCAGAGATTGATTTTACAATTTTTTGTTTTATTAAACGCTTTTTTATTGTCAAATTGTCAGATTGTTTGATTTTACTGACGATAGAACGATCGGCAGCTTTTTGTTTCGCTTGGCGAATTTTAAATTTATCTTTTGAGAAACTTTCAATATTTTGCGGTAGAAAAATTTTATTGCGTTTAAGTAAACCCCATTAGATGTTTACTATCTAACGGGGTAAAGATTAACTGTTTGCGAGGAATAATTTTTGTCTTGTTTATTTAATAAAAATTGCTTTATATTTTCCTCATCTATTTTCTTTAAATTAAATTTTTTAAAATTAAAATATTCTTTTAAACAGCCGAGATATGCCTTTATGGTTTTGAAATTATAATTTCTTAATCTTAATTTCCGCCTTATTTGTTTCAAATATTTTTGTTGCATGATTTTATAAAAATTGATAAACTGAAACCAGTAAATGACTACTGGTAATTCTACTAATGGTTATATGCTAAGTTTGTATAATATGCAACAAAATCGATATTATACATTCAATTAGCATAGAAGCGAGTTATACACAATTCAAAAAATATTTTTCTTATAATAAGGATATTTTGATAGGCTTTTAAATAAGGAATAAATTTGTTTTTTTAATCATTTATAGAGGGGAAATAAGGTGTTTTCTCCGCTATCGCTTCGAAAACGATTTTATATTTTTAAGAAAAGAGATACAATAAAGCTATGAGATTTGATACCACATTACAACAATCTGGCAATAAAGAAATTTTAAACATTGATGATGTTGCGATCTTTTTTGGTATCTCAACTGCTACTGTTCGCAATTGGATTAAATGTGGAAACATTCAAACAATTTCAGATAGACGCTATAATTTCTATTTACATGAGATTCAAAAATTAAAAGAAAAGATCGAAAATGGGAGAATAGGCAAACTAAACGGAAGAGCAAATAAATCAAAAGCAGGAAGAACTTTTATTCCTGACGAATATTTAAAATCAAATATCAATATTGATATTGTTTCTGATATTATTTCTTTTATTCATAAAAATAAAATCAGTACTAAAACCTCACTTTTTCTTCTGACACTTAATTTTTTAAGAACAAACAAAATTTTAAAATCTTTTGATATTCAAGATGTAATCACAAGAAAAGAGATCACTTCAAGCAATAAACAAATTGATGAAGAAATAAAATCTTGGAAATCTGAAATCAAAGAAAGTGAGATAAAAGATAAATATTCTTTTTTGTTAAATTGTGAATTACCAAAGCAAAGAGATATTTTAGGTTTTATTTATCAGTCTTTACTCGCCGAAGGAAAAAAATCTCAAAATGGCTCTTATTACACACCTGAAGTTATTGTTGAGAAAATAATAAATGATTATGTAAAACAAGATTCAAAGGTTCTTGATCCATGCTGTGGAACAGGTCAATTTCTATTGGCGTTTGCAGATAAGATTGATGATCCAAAAAATATTTATGGTGTTGATATTGACGAAATAGCTGTAAGAATTGCCAGAATTAACCTACTCGTGAAATTTAAGGATAAAGATTTTGTCCCGAACATCGTTTGTAAAAATACGCTTTTTGAAATCGGAAATTACGATTTATTTAGTTTGAATGATGAAAATATTAGAGGTTTTGATGTCATTGCTACAAATCCACCTTGGGGTGTTCATTTTTCAAAAAGCGATACGGAAAGACTAAAAACACTGTACCCACAAATAAAATCTTTTGAATCTTTTTCTTATTTTCTAAAAAAGAGCATTGATTTATTAAATGATAAAGGAATTATTTCTTTCATTCTTCCAGAATCAATTTTGAATGTGAAAACCCATAAAGACATACGAGAAATAATTTTGGAAAATACCCACATCAAAAATGTTTTTTACCTTGATAGAGTTTTTAAAAATGTTTTTACTCCCGTAATACGTTTAGATATAACAAAGGAAAAGAAATCTCAGAAAATTAAAATTATCAAAGAAAAAGAAGTTTACGACATAAATCAATTAGTATGGAAAAATAATCAAGATTTTATTTTTAATATCCACGCTAGTGATATTGATACAGATATTATCAATAAGGTTTACAACACGAATCATACAAATTTATCTAACAATGCCGATTGGGCTTTAGGTATAGTAACCGGAAATAATAAAAAATACATCGTTTCTGAAAAGCACAAGGGATTTGAGCCAATATATAAAGGAAAAGATATTCAAAAATTTGTTCTCAAAAAACCGACAAATTATATTTTATTTACGCCAGAAAAATTCCAACAAGTTGCTCCTATTGAAAAATATCGTGCTAAAGAAAAATTGATTTATAAATTTATTTCAAAAAATCTAGTTTTTGCTTATGACAATAAACAACAATTAACGCTTAACAGTGCAAATATTGTCATTCCTAAATTAAAAAACTATCCGATTAAAGTTATTGCTGGATTATTTAATTCATCTTTATATCAATTTATTTTTCAAAAAAAATTCTCAAGTATTAAGGTTTTGCGAAGCCATATTGAACAAATGCCACTACCGCTTTGGAATAAAAAAACTTTTGAAGAAATTTGTTTTTTTGTTGATGAGATTATTCAAGGAAAAGATAGTTTTCAAAAACTTGATAATTATATTTTCAACCAATTTGATTTTTCTGAAAAAGAAATTGAACATATTAAAAACTTTTTAAAATAATATTATGGAAATACTAAAGAAAAAATTGGAGGATATTATTAAATCATTATCAAAGAATAATGGTGATTCATTAAAAAATAGATTAGAAAATTTAATTTCTGTTTATCCTTTCAATGAATATGAGTACATTATTTCAACATTGCTTGGGCTTCACAAAATAACGTTTGATGAATATTTGGAAATTCGTGACGAATATGTTGCTCGAAATATGTATCTCTATATTTTTGAGATTTCAGCTCCAAGAGGTTTTGGTGAGCAATGGGCGCAAGGTCATTTAAAAGAACTTGCACCTGAACTTATTAAACCAACAAAAAAATTAGATCCAACATATTCAGGAGAATATGATTTTTTGTACGAATTATCAAATAAAGAAAAAATAAGAATAGAAGTAAAGGCGTCAAGAGCAGCTGATTTTAACAGCAGAGAACCTTTGTATGTAAAGGCATTATCATGGGAATCAAAACTTCCTTTTGATATGAATTTTCAGCAAGTAAAACCAAAATGTTGTGATGTGTTCGTTTGGGTTGGCGTTTGGAGAGATACTATCAAATATTGGGTTTTAGCTTCAAAAGAAGTTGAGAAAAACAAATATTATTCAAAAGGACAACATAGAGGGAATACAGGAGAGGGACAGTTGCATTTGAAAGATGAAAATATAAAAGAATTTGAAAAATACGAAACAAAACCAACAGAATTAGTAGAAAAAATTGTTGAGGCATATAATAGGCAATATTTTAAAAAACCTTAATTTTTATTTAGCAATATGAATTATTATTTCAAATCATCAAAAAAACGAGTTTTTATAAGTTTTGATTATGATCACGACAGTGATTTAAAAACTCTTTTGGTTGGTCAATCCAAACACGAAGATACACCATTTGAAATTTCCGATTGGTCAGTAAAAGAAGAATTATCAGGTGACTGGAAAGCAAAAGTACGAACAAAAATAAGGCAGGTTGATGTTGTTGCTGTTATTTGTGGTGAACATACAGATACAGCAACTGGAGTTAGCGCAGAAATTACAATCGCGCAAGAAGAGGAGAAACCTTATTTTCTTCTTGCTGGGCGAACAAGTGGAAAAAATAAAAAACCAAAATCAGCAAAAACAAGCGATAAAATTTATAAATGGACATGGGAAAATCTAAAAAAACTTATTCATGGACAGAGATAAACTTTTTAACAAATCAGCAAAAGAATACGGAGAGAATTATCATTCTCACCTTTTTGAGCAATACAAAATGTACGTCGATAGCACAGAAAAAATTAGCGATAGACGCCAAAATGCGAACAACTATTTTTTAACCGTAAATACAGCTCTTATTTCTTTTCTTGGTTTGTCATTTCAAGTTAAACTCTTAGAAAATTTAGGTTGGGTAAAAATGCTTTTGGCTATTTTAGGTGTAATTATTTGTATAATTTTTTGGTTTTTACTTCGATCATACAAACAATTAAATACAGGGAAATTCAAAGTAATACATGAAATTGAAAAAAATCTACCTCTTTCATTATATGATTATGAATGGAAAATATTAGGAGAGGGAAAAGACAAAAAAATTTACTATCCTTTTTCGCATGTTGAATTATTGATACCTTGGGTTTTTGGGATTATTTATTTTGTGTTGGGGTTAGTTTTTATTTTTAAATAAGGAGTTTTGGATTTTGGGTATTCACCACTTTAATTTCCCTCTGCCCAAAATCCAAAACAAAAAACAAATTTATACTTTTAAGATAAAGCCTACCAAAATAAAATTGATTGAAAAATATTTTTTGAACTTACTTCGCTACGCTCCGTGCCCCGCTGCGCTCTCGTTCCGCTTCGCTACACTCGGGGCGTATAACAACGTATATCTGGCTCGGCTCTTGCAGAGCCT
>Ga0190345_1000792_pt1 | contig 10029 bp, 9 predicted proteins | sample 48721334_MG_FD_161674 | JGI IMG/M metagenome (GOLD analysis project Ga0190345, IMG submission 161674) | Hydrothermal vent microbial mat bacterial communities from Southern Trench, Guaymas Basin, Mexico - 4872-13-3-4_MG | ecosystem: Environmental > Aquatic > Marine > Hydrothermal vents > Microbial...
CGTGCATATATTTCACAAACTAAAAAATTCTATGATTGTATGGTTGGTGTTTTGGGCTGAGGTGGAAAAATAAATTATTTAGTCTGAACTCATAAGATAATCATGTATGGATTTTGCGGCTCGCTGGCCTGCTCCCATGGCACTGATTACAGTAGCTGAGCCGCTGGCTATATCCCCTCCAGCCCAAACTCCTGGTTTTGTTGTTTTTCCTGTTTTTTCGTCAGCAATAATCGTGCCTTTTTTTGTGAATTCGAGATCTTTATCGCTGGCTGCAATGAGAGGATTAGGTGTGGTGCCTAAGGCTACGACTGCAATATCTACATGCATAATAAACTCACTGTCAGAAATTGTTATAGGACGCCGCCGGCCGCTTTTATCCGGTTTCCCTAATTTCATCTTATTGCATTCCATCCCCTTGAGCCAATACTTCTCGTCGCCCAAAAATTTTTTAGGATTGGTTAAGAACCTAAATTTTATACCCTCTTCCTTGGCATTTTCTATTTCTTCCTGACGAGCCGGCATCTCCACTTCAGATCGTCGGTAAACAATGGATACTTCATCTGAACCAAGCCGAATAGCTGTTCTGGCAGAATCCATGGCCACATTCCCTCCTCCGATGACAGCTATCCTTTTTCCGATTTTAATAGGCGTATAATAGTCAGGGAATTTATAGGCTTTCATTAAATTGGCCCGGGTTAAAAATTCATTGGCAGAATAAACGCCATTGAGATTTTCTCCGGGAATATTCAAGAACATGGGCAGACCAGCTCCCACACCTAAAAACACAGCCTGGAAGTTATTGTCTAGAAGCTCGTCAATGGTCATTTTTTTGCCCACCACAGAGTCTAATTCAATTTGAACTCCCAAAGATTTCACATAGTCAATTTCACTGTTGACAATATTTTTAGGCAATCTGAAATTTGGGATTCCATAGGTTAAAACCCCTCCAGGAGTATGGAGAGCCTCGAATATGGTCACCTGATGTCCTAATTTGGCTAAATCAGCAGATACGGTCAGTCCAGCTGGTCCAGCTCCCACCACAGCTACTCGTTTCCCTGTTGGTTTTAGTTTTATAAATGATTGACCAGAAGATTTCAAATGCTCTTGTTCCCAATCCGCAACATAGCGTTCCAAACGACCAATGGCGATAGGAGCGCCCTTTTTGGAAAAAATACATTTTTCTTCGCACTGGACCTCCTGAGGGCAAACTCTCCCACATATACCAGGAAGGCTGTTTTTTTCTTTAAGTATTTTTAAGGCTTCGGGCATATCATCATCCTTTATAGCCTTAATAAATCCAGGAATGTTTATCTCTACAGGGCATCCTTCAATACAGGTCGGATTTGGACATTGAATGCAGCGGTCTGCTTCATTTTTTGATTGTTGTGAGTTATAGCCCAGAGCCACCTCATCAAAATTTTTAATCCGAGTCTTTGGTTTTTGTTTAGGCATTGGGACTCTGTTAAGGTTGATTTTTTCCATAATGACTCCAATCTAAAATAGCCGCAGCATTAAGAAAAATGCTGTTCAACGGCTATCTTCTCTTCGTTTTTATAGATGTTGTTACGTGCGGAAAATAATTTCCAATCGACCTGATGTCCATCAAAATCAGGCCCATCCACACATGCAAATTTGGTTTTACCTCCTACTGAAACTCTACATGATCCACACATGCCAATTCCATCGATCATTATCGAGTGAAGACTGACAATAGTTTTAATGCCATATGGGCTTGTAATGTCTGAACAAGCTTTCAGCATAGGACCTGGTCCCATGACATTAATCCGATCGATCGTGTCTCCATTTTCCAACATTTTTTTTAATATCATGGGAGCGGGCCCTTTTTGACCGTAGGACCCATCCTCTGTGGCTATGATGAGTCGATCGCTTGCCCCAGCCAGGCGATTCTCCCAAAACACCATCTTTTTATTTTTTTGCCATATAAGAGAAGTGACTTTATTTCCTTTCTGTTTCATGGCTTTTGCGATAGGTATAATGAAACCGGCAGCAACTCCTGCTGCAATACAGACGACGTGGCCGAATTTTTCAATCTGAGTGGGCAAGCCCAATGGGCCCGCAAGGCTAACAATAGAATCACCTTCGTTCAACAAAGCCAACTTGAGCGTGGTTGCTCCTTTCTCAAAAAAGACAACATCAATGCTTCCTTCATTTTCATCCCAATCAGCAATATTGAGTGGAATCCGTTCCCCCTCTTCATCTATTTTAAGGACAACAAACTGACCTGGTTGGGACTTTTTCGCCAAAATAGGTTCCTTGATTTTTAGTAGATGGATTTTAGGGGCTAATTTTTGTTTTAATATTATTTTATACATTGATCAATCCTATCTCTTCCCTTAAATTTTCAAATCATATTTGAATTGAATAAGATCTGCCCTCAATCTCTTTTTCTTTTTCATAAATAAGAATCTGGGAAAAATCGATTTCCGGAAATTCCGAGAAGAGTTTTTCGTATTCCTGTTTGCTGATTTCCTCATAAGGGGCTAACTGGTAAACCGTGTTGTCTTTGGGTAAAAATGTAAGGCCACCGATGATATCCCAATTTTCATACAGCCAGTTAGCTACTTTTATCCATTCATTATCATTCGTGAGGATAGTCTGCGAAGGATTGTGTTCCGTGTAGTTTTCTTTAACCATCTTCCAATATTCCAGTTGATCGATGGCATTGAGGTCTTTTTTAAAGGTTGATTTATTTGGGGCTTTGACTGGGAAATCAAAAACATAAGTGGTTGCCGAAGCCTCGGTTTGCCCCACTTCTGGATGATAGGGAACCTTTTGTTCTCTCAGCATCTTACAGAGAGGATCTCCGGCTGAGATACGGATTCTTCTAATATAATAAGGGCTGTGCCTGGGATGCATTCCCGGAGCTGCGTTGACTAATTGAGAGACAGTCCCTGATGGTTTAACTGAAGTGACGGATGTGGCAGGATTGATGTTAAATTTCCGGGCATATTTTTTGTTTGTTTCTAAGATTTTTTTGTAGATATTTTTTAACACATTGGGATGGCGCACAGCAGGGCAGTCCCATTGACCGGTGATAGAAACTCCGAGCAGCATTTCTTCTTCGCAATTTCTTTTCCATTCTTTCGATATATAAGGGAAGTTCGTTAGACTTGCCTGATAAGTTCCTAAAATAGCAGCGATTTCAGCTTTTTTTAATAATGATTGTTCCGTATCTTCCGGCCGGGCCACAATTTCAGTGAGATTGCAAAACTGCCTATCTCTGAGTGTGATCTCTCCACAAGGATTGGTCCCTGAGGTTTGCAGGTGTTTTTTAAATTTCTTCCATCTTCGCGGAGGCATTTGTTTTTTTAGGCCGGCTCTGTTGAAAATACCTCTTTCTCCGGTACCGCTTTTTGCTAGTGACAGCCATTCTTCCATAAATTTGGTGGCTGAAGGTTTTTTGTTGTATACAGCTGAATTGTTAGCCATGGATCGCTGAGGATTGGTGATGTAGTAATGGCCGCTTTTTGAATCTCTTATTTTGTCATCATCTAAATCAGAAAGTGAGATAAGAGCGCTTCTCCTCACTCCCCCCATTTCTACTAACTGCCCGATCTTGCAAATGATATCATGGACATCCAGGCTGCTGAGCCTCATCCCCTGTTTGCTTAAGATTTTCTTTCTGGTAAAATCCAAAAGTGACTTTAGGGGTTCGGGTCCGGAGCTGATACCTCCCATTGTTCTTAATCGTGCCCCATAAGGTCTTATTTTAGAGTAATCATATTTGATATTTTTGCCTTCATACCAGGTTTTCATTCCTAAGGTCAATGCATCACCCCATCCTTCTTTGCTGTCATCAATAACATGGACAGGGAGTATTTCTCCGGTTTGATGTTTTATGATAGGAAGCTGTTGGACGTTTTGGTTTTCCACTGAAAATCCTACTCCGGCTCCGCACATAAGAAGATACATGATTTCAGCAAAATCTTTGAATTTGTTAGGAGCTATATAAGAACAATTATAGGTTGCCACATGAGTGGCTCTGGCTGCCGTTCCTGCCGCCCAAATAAGGCGCATGGAGGGCATTGTTTTTTGATTGAGGATATAATCTCTAATTTCTTTGTATTTTTCTTTTGTTATTTTGTCTCCTAAATTTTCGCGCATGAAATCAATATACCTATTCACTGTTTCAATCCAGGTTTCTCTCCTCTGTTCATCAGGGATCCACCGGGAATAGGATCTATAATAGATAAATTCTCCTAAGGTATCTCGGAAATACGTTTTGCTTTTCTGAGCTAGATCCTTGACTTTTTTTGGGACAGCTTTTTGCTTTTCTCTGATCTTGGCTCTTTCTTGGCGATACAAAATGTATGACTTTGCTGTCTTTGGAAAATCCATCAAAATGAGTTTTTCTTCAACCACATCCTGGATGTCTTCAATACCAGGAATATAGTTAGGGAAGAATTTTTTTTCTAATTCTTTAACTCCTTTTTCTGCTACTCGGATAGGATCTTTTTCAAGATTTCCTTCCTTTACAGATTTCATGGCTTTTAAAATGGCATTGATAATCTTTTGACGGTCAAAAGGAACCACTCTGCCGTCTCTTTTTTTGACTTTTTTAATTTTTTCTTTACCGTCCATGGACACACATCCTTTAAATAGAAATCTAAGACTTAAATTTAGTCCTGCATAATCTATAGAAGAAGCTGTTTCCTCTTATATTCTATTCTTTAGAATACACTAAATTTCCCACGTCATTTTCCACTGGTTGATAGGGGGCATAATCGACATAAGGAGTATGAATGATACCTATGCTTTTAAATTTTATTTTTACGTCTCCCTCTCTTTTAGGTAACATAAATTCATAAAAAGTAACATTGCAGTCTATTATACATCTTTTGTGGTGATAAACAAACAGCTTTCTAGAAATTAAATAATGAGATAGATTTTATTATAAAGCAGGGCTGGATAGATACAGATGAGAACTTTAGGTTTCCTTATTATTCTGGAATTTCATCCAGTTCTATATATTTCACCAGAAGGTCTTCTTCATTTAGCAGAATATATTTTTCCCCTTCAAATTTCAGTTCAGTACCGCTGAATTCTTTAAAAACCACATGATCCCCTACAGCGACTTCTTCAGTGGAATCCTCTGCCAAAGCAACAACTTTTCCTTCATTCATCTTCTTTTTTGATGTATCCGGAATGTAAATACCTTTGGAAGTTTTTTCATTCGCTTTTATAGGTTTTACTAAAATCCGTCCTTTGATTGGTTCTATTTTCATATCATAGCCTCCTGATTAAAGTGAAAGAAGCCGGTCAATCTTCGCCTTATTAAATCCTACCACTAATTGTCCGTTGATGTCGATCTGAGGAACAGCCATTTGACCGGATCGTCGAACTATTCTTTCGGCTGCGTGTTGATCCCGAGATATATCCACTTCTCTAAACGGAACACCCTGACGTTTTAAATAATTCTTTGCTGTCCCACACGCCGGACAGCCCGGGCCTACATAAACGACCACTCTAAGAGGACTTGCTTTTTCCCCTTTTTTAGAGGGTGATGAAGGAATCCCGGATACAGCGTAAGAATAGTATTTGGCACTTTCAACACCTTCTATCTTTTTCGTCACTTTTCCATCCTGAATGACCAGAACTGTGGGAACACTTTTGACCCCAAATCGTTTGTGTATTCCTGATATTTTTTGAACGTCAATGATGTAGACAGGCAGTTGTTTATTTTCCTTGCCGAACTCCTTAATTTCAGAAAGAGCCCGTTTTGCAGCCGAAGAAAATTCGCCGTAAAAAAGCAGCATAAAAAAATGACTGTTTTTATTTTTTATATTTTCAAAATCTTTCTCTTTTTTGAGCCATTCAATCATTTTGATATTATTCTTAAAAATCTCCTCTTTAAATTTTCTGTTTATGAATATTAATGATAAAAAAAAAAGATAACTGCGTCAATCCTAAAAATTTGTCAAGAGTTTCAGATAATTTGGATAAGCCTTCTATGCAACCTATGAATTTTCTGTGGTCTTTTGTTATGAATGCTCAAAGTCCTTTACTCAAGGAGTATAATAAGAATGAGTCATTGTTATATGAGGAGGTGTTTTGAATGAATAAAATAAAACTTGGTGTGAAATGGCTGGATCACTTAATGCCAGAGGGGATTTTAGTGAATTCTTCGACTGTAATCTCTGGACCGGGAGGCTCAGGGAAACCCCTAATCGGAAATCATTTTGTGGCTGCCTGGCTGAGATCAGGCGGAAGTGTGGTGTTTATATCGCTCCAATATCCAAATAAAGATTTCATTGTCACCAGTTTAAAAAAAGTGACTAACGTAGAATTATCTGAATATAAAAGTCATTCCTATTTCATCCAGCTGGATGCGGCTATTAGTGGAATAAGTGAAATCGGTCCAAATGAAATCAAAGCCAATATGGTGAAACCAGATATATGGATTAAAGCCATCCAAAAAGCATCTTCATTTCTTCCTAAAGACGGCCCTGGTATTTTGATTTTTGGATCTGCCTTAAATCTCCTTCTTTTTTCTCCCACTTATGAGAAACAGATTTTAACTAAAATGATCGATACTGTAGCTAAGGATAAGACTCGGACTTACCTTTTTTCCATAAGCACCTCAGTAAAGAAAAAAGAAATCGAAAATTTGGAAAAGGCTGCGGATAATCTGATTATGACCCGAATTGAAAATGAAACGTTTAGATTATTTCTGAAGATTATAAGACTTAAAGGCCTTCCTTATAAAACAGGAGAAATCGAAGTGCCCATTCCTTCGGGAGTTCTTATGGATATTAAAAAGGTAGCTGATTATAGCAGGAAAAGAGTTATTCCAGTTATTTCTAAAATTTAAAACAAAGAGAAATATGAGATGTTTAAGAATAGCACCTTTATTTGGATAGCAGGATTCTCTTTTTTTGCAGCTTCTCTCCTCGTTTTTTATGAATCCGGCCATATAGTTTTATGATATGCCGCATCCCAGAATAGATATTCATATCGGCTCGCATTGGCAAACACTTCTTTTAGTTTATGGTAGGGAAAATTTTTCCCCGCTTCATTGACCAAATCTTTAATCTTTTCAACCAGATGGAGATAGGAATCAGAAAGATAAGCATTGGCCCAATCTTTGTACAATTGGTTTTTATTAGTTTTCAATTTATCTTTGTGAACCTCTGCGATTTCAGCATAGGACCAGAAGCAAGGAAGAACAGCGGTGATAGCTTCAGGATAAGATTGCAGCGTACTTGTGGAAACAAGAAAACTGCTGTAGGACAAGCTGACTGAGATGGGTTCTATCTCAGCCGCCTCTTGAATGGTGTGCCCGATTTGTTTCAGAAAGTCTTTATACCCGTCGAATTCACTTTGAGCCTCCAATTGAAGTATGTCAGCGACCTCTCTCATAGCTCTGACTGTAGGAGCTTTGGACACGATAACCCCAAAATTTTTGATGGCCGTGAAAAGATAATGGTAATCCTGGAGAATATAGAATTTGAATTTTTCAAGGGGCAGATTCCCTCTGTACAGTTCCAAAACAAAAGGATGCTGCAAGATCTTTTTCCAAATGTGATCCGAATCTTTTCTGAGTCTATTAACAGTATTCATGGTTTTCGTCCCCGAACAACCACAAAATCACCTCTTTTATATCCTTCTTGGGGTTTTTCTATTTCATCATCTGTGTATTTCGGGTGTTTGGTAAGAGTTTGTACGTATTTCAAGTCGATGAAACCGGCTTCCTGAAGTAGTCTGGAGACCTCTTCAGTCGAGCGCCAGTGAGTTCCTCGGATAAACTTCACAGGATAAGGATGCTCGGGAGAAATGGAAAAGTCGTGTTGGCCCCTTAGGTAAGCCAAATCATACATCATGGCATATGAACCTTCTCTGGTTAAAAAGGACACCACAATATGCCCCCCTGGCCTGAGAATACGGAAGGCTTCACGCACGGTCTTTTGAGCGTCCTTCACATAGCTTAAAATTGTGCTGAGAAGGACCGTGTCGAATTTTTTGTCAGGGAAGGGAACATCCTCGGCAGTCCCTATTTTCACTTCAATTCCTCTTTTTCTTGCCAGTTCAGCCATGCCTTTGGCAGGTTCGACACCGTATTTGATTCCTAGTTTGGAAGCAAAAAGACCGCTTCCCACTCCGATACTCACTGCGTTTTCTGGATTTGTTAAGAACTGTTTTTCTGCGAGAAGTTCTGACTCAAATATCTGTCTGTTTTTGTCAAACCACGCATCAAAGTCTTCAGCCTCTTCTTCAAACGCAGATGGGGAAAGGGGTGTGATGTTGTGATAAAGAGGTCCGCTTCCCTTTCCAATATCACGGGGTGCGTTTTGAATGGCTCTTGTGATATAATCTTTGGCCGCTTCCACAGCAGTGTGCACGTCCATTCCTTTGGATAAACAGGCGGTTATGGCCGCTGAGAACGTACAGCCGGTTCCGTGCGTATTGGATGTATCGATCCTTTGTGCTTTGAAATAATCGAACTTTTTTCCGTCAAATAAAATGTCAACGGCTTCCTCATTGTCGTTAAGGTGTCCCCCTTTAAGAAGCACAAATTCAGGTCCTTTTTCATGGATGAGTTCTGCAGCTTTTTTCGCATCCTCTATATTTTTTATTTTGAGGCCGCTGATCAGTTCTGCCTCATATACATTGGGAGTGAGAATGAAAGTCAAAGGAAAAAGTTCCTTTGCCAGTGAAAGTTCTGCATCTTTTTGCAGGAGACGGTCCCCGCTTTGAGCGATCATAACAGGGTCCACCACTAATTTTTTCATCCTATATTTCTTGACCCGGTTTGCTATGGTTTCTATTATTCTTTTACTTGAGACCATTCCTGTTTTTACACTGTCAGCCCCTATATCTTCCATAACCGCATCGATCTGCTTTTCTATGATATCAGGAGGGATATCATGGACAGCGCGGACACCGAGAGTGTTCTGTGCGGTTATGGAAGTCAAAACCGACATGCCAAAAACATTAAAAGAATAAAATGTTTTTAAATCAGCCTGGATTCCTGCGCCTCCTCCTGAGTCAGACCCTGCAATGGTAAGAGCTTTTCCTTCATAATTCATTTTCAGTTCCTTTTTTTTGTTTTCTTACGGCACTGTCTATGAAAATATTATAATTCAATTCGGCTTACTATCAAAGATAAATCATCTTTTGAATCAAGCTTTGTGTTGATTGTCTTGATTCGTTTCAATATAATTCATCTCTGGCTTTACCAAGTAAGACAGTGATGTAAAGAGCCTGAACTGTTCACGGTGTTTCCGGATTGCTTTGGCCTGAGCAGGGCAGGTAAATGGAGGAGGAGGGCCATAAAAGCAGGAGCCAGTGCCAAGGAAATTACCGAGATGGCCGGGGTGGTGGTGATGCTGTGCGGTGGAACCGCAGAAATATGGGCAAGAAGGATCATTGAAAAAGAGTTAAGTTTTTTAAGAAAAGATTAAAGATTAATAGAAGATCAAGATTTTTTTGTGAATAGGTCAGGCTAGATGGCGTTGACTTAGAATTTACTGAGGAGTAAAATAGTTCGTCATAAAAAAAATGAGTAAAGTCAGAGAAGTTACTGATAAAAATTTTGTAGAAGAGGTATTAAATTCTGACATTCCAGTAGAGGTGGATTTTTGGGCTCCCTGGTGTGCTCCCTGCAATGTAATTTCCCCCATATATGAGAATCTTGCCGAAGAATACAAAGATTTTAAATTCTGCAAGGTGAATGTGGATGAAAACAAGCAGACCGCTATGAAATATAGGATTATGAGTATACCTATGCAGATTTTTTTCGTAAATGGTGAAAAGGTGGGTGAAATTTTAGGTGCGGTTCCAGAGCAAACCATTCGATCCAAAGTCGATGAAGTTCTTAATAACTATCCAGTTGATGAATTAGGAAGATTCAATAAAATTTTAACTTTATGGATTGAACATAACAAAAAATATGCCAGAAAATTAAAGGAATGGGATGAGAAATACGAAAATATGGGAGACAGAGCTGTTTACAACAGCATATTGCAGACAGCACAGGAAATAGAAAATTCGAACAAGAAGTTGTCTCGG